>LNFM01001672.1_pt1 | contig 49485 bp, 48 predicted proteins | sample 596031 | NCBI WGS metagenome assembly LNFM01 (sample SAMN04254537, study PRJNA301005) | activated carbon metagenome | isolation source: dual media filters at the Ann Arbor, Michigan drinking water treatment plant | place: USA: Ann Arbor | reverse complement strand
TCGCACCCATGAAGAGAACCTTCGAATTCCAAGGAATCCGGCTGCCCGATCCAAACCCTGCGATGTCCGTCGAACAAGTCCGGGGCATCTTCGCGACGCAGTACCCGGAAATCGCCACGGCGTCCCTGACCGGCCCGGAGACGGTGGGCGACAAATGCGTCTATCGGTTCGAGCGAGCCATCGGAACCAAGGGATGACTCGCCGCCGTGTGCGCGACTCTGCCGTGCGTGAACTCGACGCGATCGCAAAGGGATCCAATCCCCAACAGTCCCCAATCATTGAGGAGTTTCAGAAATGCCCAGATTGGCAACTCGCGGCCTCGATTCTGGCGCGGGCTCTCGACCACGGGAGGCGATACGGAAAGCAGACCATGCTGGTGTCACCCGCACAGTGGCTCCCGCCGATACTCTGACGCTCGCGCAAGGTCGTTGGGGCTGGAGAATGCCGCATCTCGACGGAGCGCCAGCGGTGCATCGAGTGTGGCGTGGGGACCGTGTCGCGGCGGCGGTCGGCCGCGCCATGCTGCGGGCCAAGGCTGCGGACGCCTACACTTGGACCGTCTCGAACAACGATCCGTTTCAATTCGTCCAGACTTCGCTGGCGCGGTTTGTCGAACGGCACGGTGGGCAATTCGTGAGCGATACATTCCCCGTGAGCGTCGTGCTAACCGGCGCTTTGAACGAGTACGTCTCCGCTGGCCACGAAGTCGATGCGACACGTCTCTTCCTGACTATTGATCCAAAGGAAGCCGGGTACCTGGTCATCGGTCCGACTCTAGAGATATTGGAACGGCAACATCCGCGATTGCCGGCAACCTTTTTCCATCTCATGTCAGCAGCGCTAAATCGATGGGTGCGAGTGTACGACTACCGCGACGCCCTCGAACACGTCGAGCGCCTGAGGGATTGGTATAGCGCGGACCCAGATGCAGGTGAGGTCGAGGTTCCGGACGTCGACGCCAGCGTTCCGGCTTCGGCGCTTCGAAAGCCGCTCTCGCGACCCGCAATGCGGCGAGTTCTGCCCGGCTGTTCCGGGGACGTTCAGAGTTGGATGTACCAGGCAATGGCGCTGGAACGGCTGGCCACACGCATCCCGCGTCCGCCACTGCCAGAACAGGCGCAAGAGGAGTTGAGCGACAGCAATGCTCCGCTCCCATGTCTATTGGTCGTCTTTTCGCGACGCGACAATATCGAAGCGTGTTTCGATACCGAAGCCGAATCGATGATGGAGGTTCCGCCGGAACCTAATCTCATCATTCCGATCAACGTCCTGGATGAAACGAACGTTCGCCGGGCGTTCGCGACGTTGGCCACCGTCTGCGAGACGCTGGCGGCGGCGAGCAAGCTGATTGCGTCGCTTCCAGATAGCAAGTTCAACCAGGAGGCCTGAAATGGATTGCGGTATTTATCTCGGTGGCCCCAGCCAGTTCGAACTGCGGGGCGCTATTCTTGTCTACTCCGGTGGCAAGTCGAGCACAGGTGCATTCGCCTCCTGGCACGATGTCGGCGACGACGGAACCGGCCCCCCTCGCCTTGGACCCGCCGTGCTGTTGACCACCGCATTTCTGCGAGAACTATCGCGTGGTTTGGGTGCGATGACGCGGCCCGAGGTGCTACCGGAAAACGTTCTTGTCCGAACGCCGGAGTCGCTGGTATGGTGGCGCCCAGCCCAACGCAGCAAGATGTTCTTCCGCCACGACGATGAACTCGGCGCCGTCAGTGGTCGTAACTTCCCACAGCCGCCACTGGTTTTCCGCGTGACCCAACGCGAATTGTGGATTCGCGCGCTCGCCGACAATATCCGTCCCACGGCGGCGACCGCCCTATTGGTCGCGCCCTACTACAACGTAAACGCCGAGGGTACGGTCTGCCAAGGGACGATGCGCGCACCTGAAGATGCGAGCGTGTCGGCCATGGAACAGTGGGAGCGGTCGTTCTTTGAGTCCGAATTTACCCACATATACGGCAGCGGCCATTTCACCCGGCATCCCGGAGGCGTGGCCGGACTTTGGTCGTCGTTGGCTGGCAAGAAAACGTTTCCCGTACAGCATTTGACCCCAGCGGGAGAATTGCTCCTGCGGTTCGCGGAGCGAGAAAGGTAGTGGCCAATATGACTCACACTATTCCCGAGCACCTCCTCCGCCAACGCGTCATTCGAGTGATCGTGATCGGCTGCGGTGGCAACGGCAGCGTCATTGCGATGGGACTCCCTTACATCCACCAATCTCTGCTGCTCTACGGGCATCCCGGAGGTCTGGACGTGACCCTGATCGACGGGGATGCTGTATCGCAGTCGAACTGCATTCGTCAGCCCTTCTGCCAATCTGAAATCGGCTTAAGCAAGAGCGCCGTGCTCGCTTCGCGGATCAACCTGTTCTGGGGACTTCAATGGAAGGCGATCCAGCAGAACCTCGCCAAACATCAAGGAATTGATGACGCCGACATCGTAATCAGTTGCGTGGACACACGGTCCGCCCGCGCCGAGATCCAAAGGCTGGTTGGCGGAAATGCAACCGTAACCTACTGGCTCGACCTAGGAAATGGTGCCGTTGGCGGACAGTTCGTACTGGGCCAGCCGCTGAATCGGCGCAACCCCAGGCGGGCTGCCCGATTGCGCACGGTCGGTGAACTCTTCCCAGAGATTGCGGACACTACTCTTGCTGAGGATGCCGCGCCCAGTTGCAGCGCATTCGAGGCACTGGAACGTCAGGCGCCCTTCCTAAACCAAACGCTTGCAAGTTCCGCGTTGGCCCTTCTTGCGCAACTATTCCGGTACGGCAGGTTGGACATCCACGGAGCCTTTGTTAGTACACTCCATCAAAGGACTCAGCCCCTTGATGTGAACGGCAGTAGTTGGCATAAGTCCAGCAGGCAGCCTGCGGCGCCCCGAGGCGCGCCATGCTGAGTGTTGCGTCCAGCGACTAATCTTCTCGTGAGGTGTCGGACTGTCGTGAGGTGTCGGACTTGACAACACATTCGGAGTGTGACTAAATCGCGCTGTTCATCGCTATTCGCGAGAGGCTGCAAAGCGGCCCGGAGCGGTCAAGTCAACGGGCGCGCGGAGGACCTTTTTAGGGCGAGGACCGATCCTGAGGCCATCGGGAAGTAGGAGATCATTGCCACAAATTCTCGGTCCGAAGTGGTTCGGGTTTACTTGGAATAGTCGCGATCCCTGACAACCGTTAGTGCGTTGACTGGGTTCAAGCGATGGCAGCTAGGCGAAGGTAGGCGTGCCCATTGATGCCGCGCCCATCATTCGCCAAATAGGGCAATGCTCCGAATCATGGCTAACTTCTTCACGCCACTCGCCGTCGAGGGGGAGGCCGCAGCCTACTTTTCGGCCTCTTTCGCCATCGCCTCGTGGGCTGCTGCCATGGCACGCATCTCCTTGGCGGCGTTCCGGCAGTGCTCAGCGAAATACTTGCAGTGCTCTGCCGTATCCGGGGCCATCGGCCTCTTTACAGAGCTCACTGTTGGCCTCCGAGTGTACTCATTAACGAGCGCCTCATGCTCCACGGCCTCTGCATCGTGTTTCGCCGCCATCGCGCTGAAGTGGCGCGCCAACTTCATGTGATCAGCGGGCGTTGTCGCATTCGCGACCAACGCCTTGACCTCCTTCGGTTTCATCGCACCCTTTGGCTCCACCGCCGTCGCCGTTCCGCTTGCGAGGGTCACAAGAAGACCAAAGAGCAAACTGGAGGCTAGCGTTCGGAAGCATCTCGTATTCGACCGTCTCATGGTTGATCTCTCCTTTTTAGTCCGGTTCAGCTACTTGGTGAGCCTTGACAATATGGATGATGCAATCGCCCGGCCAAACCGGGCCGTGCAGCTAGTCTCCTTAATTCAATAACTTGCCTCGAAGATCCGGGCGCCAGCTCAACTCGCTGCCTCTACAGGAACAAGGGCTGGAGAGAATTGGGCACCTCCCGAGATCGAGACCGCGTTTCGCTGGAGCGGTCTCTTCACTCTTCCACAGCCTTACGAGGAGTGGCTCCATTGTCGTCACGCACTCCTTGAATCAGCCGAAGACTACCCAAAGCGGTGGCGAAGTGCGCCATCTCGGTAACGGACAGGAATCCGGCCTCTTAAACGAAGTCGGGCAACCGGCCCCGCTCGTGGTCGATCATTGTCTCAAAGCCATCTAAGAGTTGAGTCAAGAGGAATCCCGCGCGGAGTGCCGTGGTGTCGGGCCGGCCCCAATCTGCGATGTGAATCTCTCCGCCGGGGCGAAGCACGCGCGCGCACTCCTTGAGCGCCGCCAACTTGTCCGCCCGTCGCAGGTGGTGGAAGACGAGGCACGACACGACGCGGTGGAACGAGCAAGCCTGAAACGACACTGGGCCCGGTGAGACTGGCAGCAACTGGACCTCTCAGCGCCTTGCCGCAGCCCTGGCGAGGCCGATCCTGAGGGCGCGCCAATCTATGTCGACCCCAACAACAGTCTCCTTCATCCGCCGCGGGCTGTGCGGCCTCCAACTATCGGCGGGCGTATGGGTCTGGGGTGAATTGCAAATGGAGCTTCCTGACGAGAACCCGGAGTCCTTGCCGACTTTGTTGTCTACGTTGGGACGCCGCACATCTCTGGCCGGTTAGCGGAGGTGCCGATAAATCAGATCAAGCAGTTCGTCATACATCTCGGTCCGCTGTTTGATGTCGCCCGTTTCGAGCGTGTGTTTTGTGCAGTGATGCAGGTGATTCCGCATCAGGGCACGAGCAACGCTGCGAAGCGCCTCTTGGGCAGAGGCGACTTGCACAATGACGTCAGCACAGTACTTCTCCTGCTCCACCATTTTGGCGATGCCGCGAATCTGGCCTTCGATCCGGCGCAGGCGCTTGAGGTTCGAGGCCTTTACCTCCGGATCCACCGCGAAGGCCAGTCGCGCGCTACCGTGGTCGGTGACCGTGCATTCTGCCTGCTCCTTACGCCTAGGCATGTTTCTCCTTTAGAGCCATTTGTGTGCGCCGCAAACGCAGGCTGTTTCCGACAACACTCACCGAACTGAAAGCCATGGCCGCGCTCGCAAGGATCGGGCTGAGCAGGAGGCCCCAAACCGGATATAAGGCGCCGGCCGCGATGGGAATCCCCATAATATTGTAAGCGAAGGCCCAGAACAGGTTCTGCCGCATCACTCGCATCGTGGCACGCGAGAGCCGGATGGCTGCCGCGATCCCCCGGAGGTCATCGCGCATGAGTGTAACGTCGGCGGCCTCTACCGCGATGTCTGTACCACGCCCCATGGCCAAGCCCACCTCGGCCTGCGCCAGCGCGGGTGCGTCGTTGATGCCATCGCCGGCCATCGCGACACGGCGACCGGACTGCTGCAGCGATCGGACTACATCGAGTTTTCCTTCGGGGAGAACACCGGCGATGACCTCTTTGATGCCCACTTGCTGCGCCACGGCATTTGCCGTCTGAACGTTGTCGCCCGTCAGAAGGATCACTCGCAGGCCCAAATCGGCGAGTTCCTTAACAGCTGCCGCAGATGACGGCTTGATAGCATCCGCGACGCTCAGGATTCCCGCGAGATGCCCGTCCACGCCGACGAACAGAGGAGTCCGCCCCTGGGCGGCCAGGGCCACCGTGTTGATAGTTTGAGCCGAAACACTGATACGAAGTTCGTCCATGAGCCGCAAGTTGCCCACGGCGACGGCCCGGCCATCTACACTGCCGGTAGCGCCGTGACCCGGAATAGCCTTGAATTGCTGCGCCTGCGTCAACTGAATCTTTTGGCCATCCGCGTACTGGACGATCGCAGTACCAAACGGATGTTCGCTGTTTCGCTCAAGGGTACCGGCGAGCCGCAGCAGCGTTGTTTCATCCTCATCGGAGACGATACGAACGTCGGTGAGGACTGGCCGCCCCTCAGTAACTGTGCCGGTCTTGTCGAGCACAATGGTGTCGATAGACTCCAACCGTTGAAGAGCTTCGCCGCCCCTGATCAGAATGCCGTGCTCGGCGCCGCGCCCTGTGGCGACCATCACCGCTGTCGGCACTGCCAAGCCCATGGCGCATGGGCAGGCGATGATCAGAACGGTAACTGCCGCGGCGAAAGCCCGGACGATGTTTGCCTCGGGCATCCACACGATCCATGCGGAGAAAGTCGCTATAGCTAGAAGAACGACGATGGGAACGAAGATAGCGCTCACGCGGTCGGCCAGTTGTTGGATTGGTGCGCGCGAGGACTGAGCATCCCGCAACGCCGCAACAATACGCGACAGGACACTTTGACCGCCGACCGCATTCACCTGAACGCGCAGCGCGCCGGTCATGTTGATTGTGCCACCGATCACTGCGCTCCCCGACGACTTCTCGACGGGGAGGCTCTCTCCAGTGAGCATCGACTCATCCACGCTGCTTTCACCGTGAACCACAGATCCGTCGGCGGGCACCCGCTCACCTGGGCGGATTACCGCGACATCCCCCGGCCGCAAGTCTTCAATTGGGACATCCCGTTCGTCCTCTCCGCGAACCACACGAGCCGTCTTCGGCTGCAGGGCGGCTAGTTTTTGCAGAGCGCTTGCCGTCTGACTCTTTGCTCTGGCTTCCAGTGCATTTCCGGCAAGAATGAACGCGATGATAAATATCACAGCCTCGTAGTAGACGTCGGGGTTCATGCCATAGCGGTGAAAAAGTCCCGGCGAGATCGTGGCGGTAGCGGAGAAAAGAAACGCGGCCCCCGTGCCCAACGCGACCAGCGTGTTCATATCTGCCGTCTTGTGTTGGAGTGCGCGGAACGCCTTCACATAGAAGTGCCCACCGGCCCACGCCATCACGGCGAGGGTCATCAACAATAACCCGTAGCCGAGACCGCGCGGATCGACTTGATAGAGCCCAGGCGCTGCCTCACGCAGGGCCGGGTCGATGTAGGTCATCACAAAGTTCAACAGCGGGTCCACGGTTCCGCCAGAAGCGTGGCCAGAAGTCATCAGTGGCATGGAGGCGACCATGGCCGCCAGCCCCGCAGCCGATGTCCACGCCGCGCGGGTCTTGAGTTGTTCGTACTTGTGCGCAAGTGTGCGGTCATTATCTCGTTGAGCGGAGAGAGCGCTCGTCTCGGGTGTCGGCACTTCCGCGCCGTAGCCCGTGCCGCGAACCGCTTCCACCAACGCCTTGGGCGAAGTACCCGACGGCGCATACTCTACCGTGGCGTTGTTCGGCATCAGACTCACACTGGCCGACTTGACGCCGGGTTGCTTTTCGAGCGTCTTCTGAACATAGGATTGGCATGCCGCGCAGGTCATGCCCGTGATCGGGAACGTGACGCGACTTGTTATGTCAATCTCTGGCGGAACGGGGACCGTTGTGGCGCTCGTCATATGATTACTCAACACGGGCGACCCGAAAGCCGCAAGCCTCGATAGCGGTTGCGATTGTTTGGGGTGTGATGTGGCTTGGGTCGAAGGCGACCGTTGTGCTTCCCACCTCAACGGACTGCACTTCAACACCGGCAACCTTGGAAATAGCGGCCGTTAATCGACGAACGCAGGCACCACAATGCATGCCCTCGACCGAGAACTTGGCAGAACGGATAGAATGGATCATGTATACCCTCCACCCCTATAGTACATACCCCCTACCCCTATGTCAATATCGTTTCGCGCCTACGCTCACCAGACGCCTTCGTCGAACGGGAGTTGGGGCTCGTAGGGTTCATAGCGCTTTGGTCATAGTGCCTTGCTGCAGGGGTATCGGCGTTGCTGAACGGGGAGGCGCTACAGCGTCAGTTCGGCGGGACTGGCGATGAACAACCGTGCAGATGCGGATTATGGGAATGGGATCGAGTCACCTGCGGTGAGCGTTACCCACCCATGCGGCAGAATTCGGTGAGCGACAGGGGAATCGTCAAGAACACGGCGAAGTAGTGGGAATCTCACGCGCAACACAGAAACACGGCGAGTCCGAGGCGGATGCCACGGCCGGCGCCCTGGTCCGATGCAAGGCTGCCAGCAGAGCAACGCCAGCCCGCTGAATCCAAGCACCATCCCGTATGTCCGTCCTTCGGTGGCAAAATAGAATGGACCTGGCAGCAGCATCACCGCCACGGCGCACCATGCGTAAGCTGCGGACATGCGACGGCGCAGGAACATCCAGGCGGAGTGGCAGGCGACCCAGTATCCGATCGCGCCGGGAAGACGCGCGGCGGTGGCTTCATCGCTGATCACGGCATCCGAGGTGCGTGTGGCGATGTGGAACAGCGGCGGCATTGCATCCGCCGAGTCGCACAGCGCATCCAGACCGAGCCGAGATCGGCCAGGCGGTCCACGTAGACGCTCACGAGTTCGTCAAGCCACAACTCCTTGGTAAAGGTGCTGGTGAGGACTGCCGAGAATTAGAATTGAGAGAAGACGACCCAGAGCCAGATTTGTGTCATCTGTCACCACAGGGCAGCTTCGATTCCATCGAAAAGTCATGATGGTGGTAGCGTCTTCATCGAACAGGGACTGGGAGCAGTGCGAATGGCACAGTCGAGGTGGTGACGCCGACATCGCTTGTCCACGCAATGACTAGCCTGTCACTCGCAGCGACTACACGCGGAAAGCCGACAGATCTGCCGGCAGGCACGGCAGCGACCGTAATGGGTTCCGATGCGCCAGCGGTTGGACTGACCACACGCAGGCGCAACAGAGCGCCAACCTCAGCCTGCTCCAGCCAGATCACTGCCGTTCTCATGGCACGGCTGTCCGGTAACAATGCAAGACTGGGCCTCCCAATCGCTCGGCCATCGTCGATACGAATGGGCGCTCCGTAGGCACCGCTGGCGTCGTCTGAAAAAGCAAGCCAGACTCTCGGACTTGTCGCGGATGTGTACCAAGCGACAGCTGCTCGTTGACCGTCCGCCACAAGAGATGGACCATTGACCGGGCACGCGTTGATCCTCCAGTTATCTCGGGAGACCAAACGTGGCCGACTCCCACGTCCCTCACGTAAGGTGACTGAGCGGATGTCCCTGACTTCGTCTTGGGTGTGCCCGCGGAAGGCGACGATAGGCGCGCCACCAGCCGTCGCAATTGCTGTTTGGCAGCAAGAACAGACATCGCCATCGAGCACTCGGTCATCCAGGAACCTGCCGTCACTACGGAACCGTGCGACTCGGAGGACCGTCACCGGTTTGCTGTGATCCAGAAACGACGCATATACCTCTCGGCCGCTTGCGCCCAAACTCACAAATCCCTCATAGCCCTCAGTTGTTGGACGCGTCGATGCAAACACCGTGATCCAGCTAGCTTCCGGATCTCTTGCAAAAGCGATGCGGATTCCGTAGGCGCCAGCACTATCGTGCCGTTCCAGCCAGTGCGCGGCCAACCCGCCATCAGGTAGGAAGGTCATCGATGGGGAATCAGCCCAGTTGAGCATTAGCCGACGACCCGTCGCGATGGCTTTCGGCTTGGTCCAGGTCCCGTTCTCGTGGATCGCAAATCGAAAGGTGCGCATCCCGTTTCCGTCGTCGTCCAGCCAAGAGAGCAGAAGTCGGCCATCGGTTCGGCTCAAGAACGGGTATCGACTAGATGGACCGGCGGGATTGGAGAGCGGGTTCACTCCGGAAGCAACGAGTGTGGTTGAGCCGATCGCCAGGAATTCCCGGCGACCGTATCTGCGGATCGTGTCGAGTGGCATGCAGAACCACTCTATTGGGCAGCTTTGGCCATCGCTTCGTGGTCCGCCGCCATGGATCGCATCTGCTTAGCGGCGTTCCGGCAGTGCTCGGCGAAATACCTGCAATGTTCGGCAGTGTTCGGCGCCATTGGGATCTTGCCGCGCATCTGGGGATTCCGGCTGTATTCGGCAGCCAACTCGTCGTGCTCCTTCGCCTCGGCTTCATGCTTTTCAGCCATGGCCGTGAAATGCCGGGCCAGCTTCGTGTGGTCGGCGGGGGACTTGGCATTGGCCACCAGAGCTTTGACTTCCTTTGGCTTCAACGCCCCCTTGGGTTCAACCGCCGCCGCGTTACCGGCAGCAACGGTCAGCAGGGATATCATAACGAGAGCCGCCGTAAGCCCCCGGTCCAGTCTTCGCTTTGCGTGCGTCATCTTCTCTAGATTCCTTTCGTCCGGTTCAGCTACGTGGTGACCATTGACGTCTTGTGTAGTGCACTTTGGGGGCCCTTGAAACGGCGCGCAAGGAACACTCGACAATTCAAAGGCTTAGGCCCTGAGGGTCACTAGATACCCTGGCGAAGCCTGCCTCAAGCTGCACAACTTGTGGAGAATTTCGGCCGATCTTCCTAGCGCCTCTTTCCCCGTAGGAGGCGAAGGCTTCCGAAGACAGTCGGGAAGTGCGCGGTGTCGATGACATCGAAGAAACCAGCCTCGCTCAATAACGCCGGCAGGTGGCCGAGGACATTGTCTCTTGTGGTCTCGAAACCGTCCAGGAGTTGCGTGAGGAAGAACCCAGCGCGAAGGAGGGAACTCCCCGGAAGGCCCCAATCAGCAATGTAAATCTCGCCCGAGGGGCGAAGGACTCTGTGGCATTCCGCGAACGCGGCAACCTTCTCATCCCGCCGAAGATGGTGGAAGACGAGGCAAGACAGGACACGATCGAAAGACTGATCCTCAAATGGCAGGGGCCCGGATGAGATCTTTAAGAAGGAGACCGGCGAGTTCGCGGAGGCGGCCTTTACCTGCGCTATAGACAGGGCACGCTCATCGACATCCACTCCCATGACATGCGCTTCCCGTGCGGCTGCCTGAGCCATCAGCGTGAGGGTCCCCGTACCGCAGCCGAAATCCAGGACGCGATGCCCAGGCGCGATGGACCCTTGGCTCAGCAATGCGGACTTGAACGCCTTCTCCGGCATGGTTCGGCTGAGTACCCAGTCGTATACACCGGTAAGCCGGTGGAACCGAAGGGCCGGAATAAAGGTCTTGCGGGGGCTCACGGCATCCCTCCGGCCAGGGTCGGTTCCATCGTTATCACCGCCGTTCCCCATGCTCTGGAAGGGCTACATCGCTGGGAAGCAGGTTGCGCCGCGTCTTTATTGGGGAAAGGAGAGTAGGCTCGTAGTGAGCCGCGAGGTACTCCCAAACCATTGTCGGAAGCGTTGCCACCCATTGATCCTCAATGACGATTGGCGGGCGTTTGGCTTTGAGGGCCTCGACGAGCGTCTCACCCTTGATGTGCTCATCGAGCATCGCCTGCACTTCCTGATGGAGCATCCAGTAGTAGTAGACGTGCGGCCGGAAGACACCGTAGCCCGTGTAGCCGTCAAAGACCGGGTCTTGCGGGAGCGTATTCGCCATCACGTATTCCACCCGACGGCGCTGTTCAAAGTTGTTTTCCCGGTGAAGCACGGAACCGACCCGTACTATCGGGACAACGGCCACCAGAGATAGACTCATTGCCAACGACAGAGCGGATTCCGGTCGCCATGCTCGCCGCGCGGCGATGGTCAGGATTGCAAAGAACGCCAGTATCATTGCGGATTGTAGGATTGCAAAGAAATCGGAACGCAGGAATGCCCGAAACGGCAAAACGGCCAAGATGCTGAAAAGCACAAGGGCCAAGAACGAATAGCGGGCAAACCGCGAATTGGCGAAAAGGCCGATGTCGGCCGAGGGCTGTTCATCCTGTAACTGTGAAAGCCAATCGCCTAGCGCGACTGCTCCGGCGAGCGCCAAGAATGGAACCATCATCGCGAAGTACTCCGCCCAGACTACTGGCAGAATGAAAACTCCTGCGAACAGAGACGCCAAGAAAAGCCAGGGAACGTCGCGCCCTTCAAGGATGAACCCGCGGCGCCGCATGGCCCAGAGCCTTTGGGCAACTAGGGTCAGAGCGAGACAGGTGACAAACAGATCCCGCCGGAGTATTCCCAACAGTGTCGGCACGCCGGACACACGAGCCTTCCAGCCGAGATTTAATTCCACGCAGTATTGCCACAGGCCCGTGCTTCCGGCGGAACCCAGAATGGCAACCAATAAGATAATCGAGATCAAGCCACCTGCGACGTAGGCGGAACAATCGACCAGCCATGCTCGGAGGCGCAGCGGGTCTTTTCGGGCAACCCAACCGCGGCTCACCATGATCAGGATGGGGGCGAACATTGCCATTGATGCCTTTAGGTTGGTCAATACAGCGAGCCCGAAGAGGATGCCCGAGGCCAAGATCCATCTTGGTTTGCCGCCCCCGCCGGCGATCAGCATGGCGCTCAGCATCAGCAGCGGTATCGAGACGGTGTCGAGAAAAATAATGTGGCCAAAGCTGAGCATCGTCGAATTTGAAGCAAGCATGCAGATGGCGAGAAAGCCATGAATTTGTCCATAGCGTCTCAGCCAGAGCCAACTGATCAGCGTTGTAGACACCCAAAACAAGAGGATGAGCAAACGTAAGTTGAGAATCGTGTCAAAACCCCAGTCGGTCCCGCTAAGAAACGGCGCGGCGATGTAGTAGAAGAGAGGGGTGTGATGTTGAAAGAAGTCGACATATGGCGTTTGCCCCTGTGAAACCAGCCAGGCTGCATGAAGGTGCTCGAACTCGTCGGGTTGAATGGGCTCGCGGCGCAAACCTACGAAATGGACTCCGAGCGTAACTATGCAGACAATCAGGGTAGTCGCTCGGACTAGGCGGAACATAGACCCGGAGTGGAAGCAATTCGCGTGCCAGGCCTAGCCGAACAACATGCCCCATCGATTTATTGGCCAATCGATCACGCTGCACGCTCGGCTCTCGCGCTTGTGGCTCATAATGGACAGTCAATGGAGAATTTCAGGCACCCAGCTTGTACAGCGCTTCTTCTTCTTCCGTCTTCCTCAGCGATACTCTCCGTCAGCCAGGCCTGTTTGGCAACGGGTGCGCGACATAAAAGTGGAGGTCAGGCGGCCCGGCGAGACTCCCAGTAGTCCTCGAAGCGGCCGTTGAGGTGAGAGCAGCGAAGGGCGAGGATGGCGTTGGCACCGTTGACGGTCCAGAACATGCCGGATTGTTTGAGGCGGTGACCGACGACAGTTTTACAACCAGCTTCGATGACGCCGGAACCTACGAATAGATGCTGCTTCCGGAAACTGGGATAATTCATGCGAGGCGCGTTGGCGGCGAAGTAGTCGGCTTCGTTGCGGATCTTTTTTGCCAGTTCGAGATCGGTGGATTGAATCGAACGGAGGGCGGCGACGAGTTTGTCGATCTTGCCTCTATCGAGCCAGCGTTTCTGATGTAGGCCGATCCAGGCATTGCGGCGTTTGGCGTCAGCGGGGTGCAAGAGCCTTGCCAAGTCCCACAGATGTTGGCGGGCGTGGAATAGATCGACGATCTGAATGGCTCCGGGGAAGTGTTCCTGGGCTTGGTTCCAGATCCACTCGGCGCCGTCGCCGATGACGACTTTTTTCTCGGCGCGACTCCAGCCGCGTTTCCAAGCCTCCAGGTAGAGGCGCTTGCCGAACTGCTGAGCGCTCTCGATGGCACCCGTGTAGGTTGTGGAGTCTGGGTCGCGAAGGGCAAAACCCTTCTTATCCCACTTAGTTTGCGTAAAGACGCAGCCGAGTTTGACTTCGCGGGTGTAAGCCGGAAAGCCGTCGAGTTTGCCCTGGCGGCCAGCCGTTTCCTTCTTCACCACGGGCACGCCGGTGCCGTCCATTTGGACATAGAGGATGGGAATGGGTTCACCCACGATAACGGGTAGATCGAGTTGTACGGCGCGCTCGATCTCCCGTTGTTCCCGTTGCGCGATGTCGGCGCCGATGGCTTCTGACACGCGCTCCACCGACTTGGTGGTGACCTCCAAGCCCGCGAGCAGATGGAGTTGCTCCCGGCCATGGTCAAAGGAGGCGTCTTGACCAACCAGTGCTTTCATGCGTCGCACGCCGGGCGAGAACTCGGTGTTCACGATGTCGAGATCCGCGTCGGCTGGGAACTGCCCTTGGTGGCAGTCCAGGCAGAGAAAATAAGGCCGCGACACGGTGGCCGAACCCAACTCAGGGCTTTGGCTCCCGCTTGGTGCATCGCCGAGCGCACCAACGGTGAGCACCGTCTTGGAACGTAACTCGCGATAGCGCGCTTGGCCGCCGCACCGGCAGGGAACCGCACGCTGCTCCGGTTCGGACACGCGCAGCAACTCGGTCCGGTGAAGATCGTGCGCAGCAACTGTTCTACTTCGCGCCCAACTTCCTGCTGGATGGCGTCCGCCGTTTTTTTTCCTGCGGCGTCAGCACTTCTTCCGCCGGACGCAGACGGCAGATCTTTTCATTGATCTCCACCAACTCCCGGCCCAGCCGCTGATACTCGCGGAATTCGGCGATCTCCCTTTCGGCCTTGCGCACCGCCGCCGGCGTGGGTAGCGCTTCGGTCACCGTCTTGCCATGCCATTTATAAGTCAACCGCAGCTTCGGTCCATGCCCCGGATCGCCGGGCCGGGCGCAATGACAACTCGCTTTGCCACAGCGAAACACCGCCCCCACCACTGATCCAGGGCGCATGTCTTTCAAATTCGAAAGCGAGCGGAGCAAATCCGCCCGGCGGGATTCCAACGCGGATAGCGATTCGGCCATCGGGCCCTCCTTCTAGAAGTAGTATATACTTCCAGAATCGCGGCCGCAGCCTACCGTTTCGTATTTTCACCATTCTGAGGTCGCACACCCTTTGGCAACCCTCCGATTGCCTTGCCGTTCGGGACGATGTAGCATCGGGTGATGGGAGTGACCAGTAGTATGAACCGAAAGAGCGTCGCTGTCGTTTCCATGGCTGTTCTCGCACTCGTAGCATTGGGCTTCGCAGGTTGGCACTATGCCGTTGAGAGAGAGCAACGCTCCTGCCGGGCCTGCTCCCGGCCGGTTCACGACCATTCACGGACTATCGCGATTGTACATGGAAAACGCGGATTCTACTGCTGCCCAGCCTGTGCATTGTCAGAACATCGGCAGGCTGGGCAGCCGGTGCGGATCACGGAACTGGCGGATTACCAGGGTGGCGGGGCGCTTAACCCCGCCGAAGCCGTAGTCGTGCGCAATAGCGACGTCAACCCATGCAAAAGCCACGAAGCGGCCGTCACCCCTGACAAACAGCCCCTGCAGACCCATTTCGACCGCTGCTCGCCCAGCATACTGGCCTTCCGGGATATGAAGGCAGCGCAGAGCTTTGCGGCAGAGCATGGAGGTCAGATTCTCCGTTTCGCTGCGTTGGCGGCCGAGTTCAACCGCTGATAACTCGGTTCACTGGGCCGCCTCGACTTTTTCAATCGCGATCCCTCTGAATCCGGCTTTCTCCATCAGGGTCCCGGTGACTTTCACCTTCTTCTCGATAAAAGGCATCAACTTCGTGTTCGGATTCTTGTGGTCCATCGAGACGGAGAGAAAGATCTGCTTGCCGTCGAAAATAGCGAGAGGGTTACCCGCTCGTGCGCAGGTCTCGGCGCACTTGGCGTGTTTCTCGCCCGAGCTGTTGTGGCCGACAAAGCAGGCGATGTCCACGACCTGCCCCGTAATCTGAGTCTTCTTCGCTTCGTCGTGGCCGTGGGCATGCTCCTGCCAGGCATAGGCCCCGCCGACCCCAGCGGCAGCCAGCACGAGCGCACTGAGTGCTGTCTTCATAAACATGATCTTGATTCTCCTTGGTTGATGATGAGTTTGTTCCGTGGCCTCTAGCGAACTGCCTCGATCTTGTCGGCCCTCAAGATCTTGGTTTTTTCAAAAAGCAATCCGGTCACCTTGACCTTCTGCGCAGCAAACTTTTCAGGCGTCTGCTGGTCGCTTAGCACGTACATCTCGTTGCCGACCAGCAAGGCATACTTCCACTTCTTCGGGTCAGTCTTCACGCAGTCCCGGACACATTTGCTGTCGGGCGTGATACCCATCGCGTGCTTGGCTGCACACATCGTATCGGTGATGACGCCCGTGTATTGCGCTACGCCGTCAGCCGCAGACGCCGCGGCGGTCAGAAAAACCAATCCCAGAATGCTCTTCCTCATTGTGCTGCCTGATTCCTTTCCTGTAGCGATGTTAAGAACTCGAGTCCCTTGTCACGGTTGAGCCTCTTCCAGAGCAGATCGACACGCTTGGCATCCAATTTCTGTTTGAGCTGAAAGTTGAAGGACTTCATGCTTCCGTAGTGCGTAACCGCTCGTTCGTAGGTGGTGAGTGTCAGTTGGAACGGCCCGGAAGTGCTCACATTCTCGATATCCTCAAGACGCCAGGTTCGCGACTGGCCCTTCTTCTCTGTCTTGTAGACGATTCGGTCCTCGCCAACTCGGAGCAGCCCTTCGGAACCTTGAATAGTCCCGAGCAACTTCACGGGCAATTCCCACGCCGCAAGAGGCTTTGGATCTGCAACAGCAGCAACGAAGCGCTGGTCTAGCTTGTCCCTCAAGAACTGGTAGGCGCTTGCTATCGACTGGTTTTTGCCCGTGAGGAAAAATTCAAACTCTTTGTCCACCCCGAGGAACCACTTGCGATCGCGATAGGTGACGATCACCAGTTTCTCTGGCGAAAGCCAGAGTTGCTGAATGTCTTGATAACCCCATCGCACGTTTTCCAGTTTCAGAGGTTTTCTGCTTTTGGGAACCTTCCGCTGCTGTTTGGGCGTGAGGACTTGCTGATACGCTACCCCGGCATCATCGAACGTTACGCGGCCGGGGTGGTCCCTGAGTGCGCGTTCGTGGCGGACTTCGAACCCGAGTTCTTGACCCCAGGCTGTCGTCGCCATGGCGAGAACGAAGACGGCCCTTATGCTGCGGCTTGCTGGTGCTTGACTTCTGTGTTCCATTTCCAAACCTCATAGATTGCTGGGTAGACGACCAATTCAAGAATGAAGGATGTAAAGATGCCCCCGATCATCGGAGCCGCAATTCGTCGCATCACATCCGCGCCCGCTCCGGTGGACCACATGATCGGGACTAGCCCCATAAACATGACCGCCACAGTCATGAATTTTGGCCGGATTCGTTTCACCGCGCCGTCGTGTATGGCATTCTGCAAGTCAGCCATGTTGGTCATCTTGCCCTCCTTCTTTGCTCCTTCGTAGGCGATGTTTAGGTAGAGCAACATGAAGATAGCTGTCTCGGCATCGACCCCGAGTAACGCAATCAGGCCGACCCAAACGCCAATACTCATGTTGTAGCCGAGGAGGTACAGGAACCAGATCGCGCCCACTGCCGAGAATGGGACCGCCAGAATAATGAGCATGGTCTCCGTGATCGACTTCGTATTCATGTAGAGCAGCATCATAATCAGGAAGAGCGTCAACGGCAGAATCACCGTGAGCTTCTCGCGGACGCGTTGCATGGCTTCGTACTGGCCGCTCCATACGAGGGTGTACCCGGCGGGCAGCTTCACACTGTCGCGAACCAGCTTCTTAGCTTCCTCGACGTAGCTGCCTACATCGCGCCCGGCCACATCGACGTAAACATAGCCATTCAGCATCCCGTTCTCATCACGCAGCATGGCGGGACCGCTGGAGAGGGTGATGTTCGCAAGTTGGGAGACTGGAATCTGCGTCTTGCCGCCCATTACCGGCACCAGCACGCGGCCGAGCCGGCCGATGTCGCTGCGGAAATCCTGCAGGTATCGCACGTTGACGGGATATCGCTCGCGGCCCTCAATAGTGGTGGTGATGTTCTCTCCGCCCACCGCGCTCATCAACACGGCTTGCACATCGTCCATGCTGAGACCGTAACGGGCCATCTCCTCCCGCCTCCAATCAAAGTCCAGGAAATAGCCGCCACCCGTTCTCTCCGCGAACACGCTTCTTGTTCCACGCACCTTCGGCAACATGCCCTCTATCTCGGTGCCGATTTTCTCAATTTGCTTTAGATCGGAGCCGTACACTTTGATGCCCACAGGTGTGCGCACGCCGGTAGTCAACATGTCGATGCGCGCCTTGATCGGCATCGTCCAGGCATTAGAAACTCCTGGCATGGATAACGCTGCGTTCATCTCCTCGACAAGCTGCTCAGTCGAGATGTGATCAGGAGTGATGTGCCCGAACGCCGCCTTAAGCCAGCGAGGGGGCCAATTCCACGTCGAGTACCAGGTGTCCTTTTTGCGCCATTGGTCCTGCGGTTTCAGGACGATGATCGTCTCCATCATCGAGAATGGCGCTGGATCAGTGGAGGTCTCCGCGCGGCCCGACTTGCCCATCACAGTGAGAACTTCCGGAAACTTCTTGATGATCCGATTCTGAATCTGCATCAGCTTTTGGGCTTCTGTGACCGAAATGCCCGGAAGCGTCGAAGGCATGTATAGCAGTGTGCCCTCATCGAGTGGGGGCATGAATTCGGAACCAAGCTGCCGGTAGATCGGAATTGTTACGACGACCATCGCAAGTGCCCCGGCGATCACCACGTATTTCCAACGCAGCGACCAACGGCAGATGGGGTCGTAGATCCTCATCAGAATCCTGCTGATGGGGTGGGTCTCTTCAGAATGGATCTTGCCGACAAGAACCGCATTCACAACACGCGCCAGCCAACGCGGGCGAAATTGGAAGTTGTCCATGTGGGTAAACAGCAGGCGCATTGCTGGGTCCAACGTGATGGCGAGGACCGCCGCGATGATCATGGAGAAGTTCTTGGTGTAAGCCAGCGGTTTGAACAGACGGCCTTCCTGTGCCTCAAGAGTCAGCACAGGCAGAAACGCAACGGCGATCACTAGCAACGCAAAAAAACTCGGGCCTCCGACTTCCTTCACGGCGTCGATCACCACACGGTGGTAGTCTTTCTGTCGGCCAGTCCGATTCCATTCCTCAAGGTGTTTGTGGGTCTGCTCCACCACCACGATGGCCGCGTCCACCATGGCGCCAATGGCGATGGCGATGCCGCCGAGAGACATGATGTTGGCACTGACGCCCATCATGTTCATCGGGACGAACGAGATAATGATCGCGATCGGAATTGTGAATACGGGGATCACGGCACTGGGGAAGTGCCAAAGAAAGATGAAGATCACCAGCGCCACGATCACCATTTCTTCGATGAGCGTTCCCTTCAGGTTTTCGATTGACCTGAGAATCAGATCGGAACGGTCGTAAGCGGAAACGATCTTCACCCCTGGCGGTAGACCTGGCTCGAGATCCTTGATCTTGGCCTTTACGCGCTCGATTACATCGAGCGCGTTCTCGCCCTGCCGCATGACGACGATGCCGGAGACCACATCACCTTCCCCGTTCCAGTCAGCGATGCCGCGCCGGATATCCGGTCCGAGAACTACGTTTCCGACATCCTTGATCCTGACAGGTACGCCATCCTCCGAATTCAGCAGAACAATGTTTCCGATGTCCTCGACGTTCTTGGCATAACCGCGTCCCCGAACCATGTACTCCGTGCCGCCAAACTCAACAAGACGGCCCCCGACATCGTTATTGCCAGCCCGGACTGCCTCTACTACTTTCATGATCGGAATCTTGTATGACTGGAGGCGGTTGGGATCGACGTTGACCTGATACTGCCGCACGAAGCCGCCGAGGGGAGCGACCTCGGCGACGCCAGACACAGACTTCAACTGGTAACGAAGGAACCAGTCCTGCAGGGATCGGAGTTCCGCAAGTGAGTGCTTTCCGCTCTGGTCCACCAGGGCATATTGAAAGACCCAGCCAACCCCGGTGGCATCGGGACCCAACTCTGTTTTCACCCCTTGCGGGAGCCGTTGGAGGACCGCCGACAAATACTCCAGGGTCCGGGAACGCGCCCAGTAGATATCGGTCCCCTCTTCGAAAATGATGTAGACAAACGAGTAGCCAAAATCTGAGAATCCACGGACAGCTTTTACTTTCGGCGCTCCCAACATGCTGGTCACAATCGGATAGGTGACCTGGTCTTCCATGATGTCTGGACTGCGGTCCCAGCGGGAATAGACGATTACTTGCGTGTCGCTCAGATCCGGAATCGCATCAAGAGGGATAGTCCGCATCGAATGGATGCCCGCAGCAACTGCAAACCCGACGAGGATAAAGACCAAGAACTTGTTCTTCCCGGAGAATTCGATGATGCTGTCAATCATGCTTGTGCTCCCCCGCAGAGGGCTTGGGAGCGTCGGCGGCCGGCTTGGAGGTTGGTCCACCGTGCTGATGCCCGGCCATTCCAGACGCGGCGGACTTCAACTGACTTTCCGAGTCAATCAGGAAGTTGCCGGAGATAACGATGCGATCACCGGGCTTCAGGCCTTTCGTGATCTCGATTCGCTCCCCGATCCTCTCGCCTGTCTCCACTTGCCGGGGTTCGAGGTAGCCATTGCCGCGATCCACGAACACGGTTTTCTTGAGACCGGTGTCGAGGACGGCCTCAGCAAGTACGGTCATCCGGGCGGGCATGGACACGCTAAAGTCGACGTCCACGAACATGTCTGGCTTAAGCACCATATCCGGGTTGTCAGCTTCAATGCGCACTCTCAATGTGCGTGTCGTGGGGTCAACCTGTGGCTGGATGTAGCTCACACGACCGTTGATTTTCCGGCCTCCCCCGTAGGACAGGCTCATCCGCGCTGGCATCCCCACCTGGATCATTGATGCTTCGTTCTCAAACACGTCGGCCATGATCCATACCCTGCTTAGATCGACAACCGTGTACAATTCCGTCTCGGGCGTGATGCGCTGCTTCAGAAAGGCGTTGCGCATCATGACATAGCCACTAATGGGCGAGTAGATCGTGATATTGGTTAGCGGCTTCTGGGTCCGAGTGATCTCTTCAATTTGAGCCTCGCTCAGAGAGAAGAGTTCCAGCCGCTTACGCGATGCCGCCAAGAGCGAATCACTCTGCTGTTGTGATCCGGCCAAGGGACTGTCCTTCATGATCTCGCGGCTACGCATCGCAAGCAGGTACTCTTGCTGGCTGGCAAGCATCTCTGGACTGTACATGGTCAAGAGCGGCTGCCCCTTCTCCACCAATTTGCCCGTGAAATCGACGTAGACCTTTTCAACCCAGCCTTCGATTCTGGTTTGAACCTTGGAGAATCGAGTTTCATCCATCGTCACTTTCCCGACAGCCCGGAATGAGTGAACACCAGCACCAGCCGTCACTTCGCCGAACTTTACACCAATCACCTGCTGCTTCTCGGCAGTGACGCGGATGGTGCCCATCGGCATGGAAGACGGATCATTCTCATAAACTGGCTCGAGGTCGGCGCCGGTTTCCGGATTGACGCCAGGCTTATCTGATTTGAAAGAGGGAGACTTTGGATCTCGATAGTAAAGAACCTTCCGCTCCCCTGCGGCCTGTGCCGGGGCATGCTCGGGATGATTCGGATCGTCGTCTGGAACAAGCTTCATGCCGCAAATACCACAGTCGCCCGGCTTGTCCGAGTGGAAGGCTGGGTGCATCGGACAGTGATAACCCTTCGGCTTGGCGATCTCCTTCGCCATTCCACCTTCATCGCGGGGGCCATACCAGCGGCCATAGCCAAAGCCGATCAGCATTCCGGCGGTGAGAAGAGCGATGGAAAGAATGATACGGACAGGTTTCATAGGTGGGTCGATCGGTTACTGCGTCAGAGGACGCGCCGTCATCTCCTCCAGCCGTGCCAGAGCCAAATAGAAGTTCTGCAACTCTTCGTAGTAATTCATCTGGTACTCGACGACCGTGATGTAGTTCATGAGGACTGTCAGGAAATCTATTGCACCTGTCTCATACGAAGACAACGACGATTCCAGGGCGAGGCTGGCTTGCGGAATGACCGTCTGGCCATACAGCCGCGTCAGTTGCTCGGATGTCTGCGCCATCAGGTAGTCATCCTGAATGCGAAAGTGGAGACTCTGGTTCGTTGCCTCATATGCCCTTCGGGATTGCACCAACGTCTGAGACTGTTCCGTCACCGCCGCACGCTGCTTCCGGAAGAAATAGAGGGGAATCTTGAAATCGGCTCGAAACATGTACATGTCCGGCATCCGGCCCATATTGTAATAGCCGCCGTTGAGTGTGAAATCCGGGTAGTACTCCTTGCGGGCGATGTTCACAGCCACCTCAGCGCGCTGAATCATCTTCTCGTCGCGTCGAAGCATGGGAGAGTTCTCTCGGGCCGCCGCATAGAGTTCTTCGAGTTTGACGGGGACTGGAATCGGGCGCATTTCGGTGGGCCTGCCCACGGGCGATCCCGGCGGACGGTTCACCAGACTGATAATCTCCGCCTCCCGCGCTCGTTTCTCCCGCTCCAACTGGACTCGCTTGGTCTCCAGGATCGAGATCTGTGTTTGGGCCTTAAAGACATCCTGTTGCGCCGCTTTGCCAACCGAATAACGCGCTTCGGTAATGCGGAGGAACTTCCGCAGCAGCTCGAGGTTTCGGTCGATCACGTCCACAGCCGCGAAAGCGAAGGAACGGCGATAGTATGCCTGCTTGAGCCTCGCGACAACGTTCAGTTGGACCTGCTGATACTGCTGCCACTCTGCCTCGGCTTCTTTCACCGCCATGTCGCCCACTAATTTTCGCTTTCCGGGGAACGGGATCTCCTGAGACAGCATCACTCCTATATTGCTGGTGGGTTCGGTCCCTAATCGGGCACCCGGCCAGGGGGCCCCGTTGCTGTTGTAGCCGGGCGAAAGCATCGGATCGGGCAGACTACTTGCTTGACTAGGTCGCTGTCGGGCTGCCTCGTATCGCTTCTGCGCAGCAGCGATTTCCGGGCTGGATCGGAGCGCCTCGGCCAGCAGATCACCAAGGTCGGTGCGGTCGGACTGAGCGAAAAGGAGTCCGCCCGAGCCGATCACTAAGGCCAGAAGCAGCACGCCGCTGGACATTCTTCTTCTGCTGTTGCGACTCCACACTGCTCATCTCAAAGCACCTCCCATGCCAATCCGACAGACGCGCTATCGGGCTTTGGAATCAACGTTTCTGGGCATCTGCCGCCTACTAAGGGCACCGGCGGTTTGGAGAATCTGGGGCTACGACTGTCCAGAATCCGCCACCGAATCGCTCTTCAGTAGCGCGCGATACGGCCGACAGTGGCTGCAACCTCTTGTCAGGATGGCAATTGATCCGTTGATCAGAATGGCGGTTCACCTGCAAGACTGCTCATGGTGAACACTCCGCGGATCCTCCGAACGGCGGTACTGATTAGTGCGCCGAACTTTGCTATCGCGGCCGAGGGCACCCCGCCCTGGGAACGAGTCCTTGATCAGTTCCTTGCGCGCGCCGAGGCGGAACGCTCCGACGTTGCAGTGCGGGCTTCCTCCACGCAGACTGCCTCCGGCCAGCCGTCTACCCTCGCCCCGAACTCAACGGCGGCAAATCCTCAAGTCGAGGGCTTCGTCCGGTACTTTTCGGGTGCCGGGGCAAGGCAATTTCAAATCTCGCAGCAGCGTTTGGAAAACTACCGGGCGATGATCGAGGAGGTGCTCGACCAGGAAGGGCTGCCCAGAAACCTGATGTGGGTCGGCTTGGTCGAAAGCGGTTACAACCCTCTGGCCCGCTCTCCCAAGAATGCCGTGGGCATCTGGCAGTTCATTCCTGAGACTGCGCAGACGTTCGGCCTTCGCGTTGATGGGGCAGATGAGAGGTCAGATCCGTTGAAGTCGACACGGGCAGCCGCGCGCTACCTGAAATTTCTCTATGCTAAGTTTAGGGACTGGCCTCTGGTGCTAGCCGCCTACAATGCCGGCGAGAGGCGAGTGCAGAGGGCCCTGGAACGGTCGCGGACATCTGATTTCTGGCAATTGGCTGAATCAGGATTGCTACCTCGCGAAACCCAGGCCTACGTGCCTGCGGTTTTGGCCGCTCAGTTTCTCGGAGAAGGACACCTTGCCAAAGCCGCACCCACCATCCATCCCGCCCGAAGCGCAACTTCCCAGGTCGTCTTCGCGACCTTCGACGCCTCCAGATAATCGACGACTGGATGAGGCTGTCATGATGATCGACTTGGACAAGCATCGGGCGAACTGGCGCACGTTCGCAATCGTCATCGGCGGCATTGGCATTACGACTGCCGGGCACTACCTCACACCGCCTGAGTACCGGCTCTGGCACGGCCTCTTTCAGCGTTTGTACTACCTGCCGGTCGTGCATGCTGCGATTGCATTCGGGTGGGTCGGCGGACTGGCCGCCGGAGTTGTCGCAGGGCTTCTCTACATCCCGCACATTCTTCAGACTTGGTCGCACGAGAAACACTACGCGATGGAGCAGTACGCGGAGATCTTCATGTTCCTTGCGGTAGGGCTCGTTACTGGTGTTCTCGCAGACCGGGAGCGCAAAAGGCGCGCAGAACTCCAAGTCACGGCGCTGAGGCTCACTGAGGTCTATCGCGAGCTCCAAGATACTTTCGAGCAGGTCAAAAGGGCCGACCGTCTGTCGGCTATCGGGCAACTCGCTGCCGGGCTTGCACACGAGATTCGCAATCCGCTCGCGAGCATCGACGGCGCCGCGGAGGTAATGCAAGCCGCAGATCACCCCGAAGATGTACGTGGTGAAACGATGGGCATAATTCGAAAGGAATGCGCCCGGCTGAACCGCCTCTTGACGAACCTCTTGGATTTCGCCCGCCCGCGGCATCCCGAATGGCGCGAAGTTGACGTTTCCAGAGTCTTGGATTCTGTAATCGATTTGGTGAAGCATTCAGCCGGCAAGGGTACACAATTCAAGAAACAGACTTCCAGCCGGCTTCCGCCACTGCTCGGAGACGAAGAGCAAGTTGCCCAGGTGATCCTCAACCTGACAATTAACGCCGTCCAAGCGACAACATCTGGGGGTGAGATACTTCTTAGCGCTTTTGAGGAGGAAGATGGACTCGTGATCAGGGTGCGCGACGAGGGGATCGGTATTCAGCCTGAACATTTGGACAAGATCTTTGACCCATTTTTCACCACGAAAGAAACTGGCACGGGCCTGGGCCTCTCCGTGGTCCACCAGATCGTCAGGCAGCACGGTGGGACCGTTAGCGTAGAGCGAAACGAGAGCCGAGGTGTGACATTTGCCCTATTTTTCCCCAAGACTCCGAGGGAGACAACATGATTGGCAAACGAGTACTTGTCGTTGACGACGAGGAGAATCTCCGGAGAGTGACACAACTCAAACTACAGCAGGCCGGCTACGAGGCAACGACGGCCTCTGATGGCGCGCAGGCACTGGATCTACTCGCCCGCCACCCGCAAGACTTGATCATCACTGACCTTAAGATGCCTGGGATGTCCGGCATGGACCTGCTCCGAAGAGTAAAAGAAGACTATCCGGAAGTCATCGTCATCGTGGTGACCGCGTTCGGCACGATCGAGTCGGCGGTCGAAGCGATGAGGCTGGGCGCACACGATTACATAATCAAGCCTGTCAATGCCGATGCGTTGAAGCTGGTCGTGTCGAGAGCACTGGAACATCACCGTCTCCGGGAAGAAGTGAAGAATCTCCGCAGCATGGTTGACAGCAAGTATGGCTTCGAGAACATCGTCGGAAAATCGAAGGCGCTGCTGGCCACGCTCGACAACGCATCGCGGGCGGCGCAGAGCGACGCAACTGTCCTGATTCGCGGGGAAACGGGAACCGGCAAGGAGTTGCTGGCCAAAGCCATTCATTTCAACAGCTCACGGCGCGACAGACCATTCATAGTCATCAACTGCGGCGCGATCCCAAAGGAACTGCTCGAATCCGAACTGTTTGGTCATACCAAGGGCTCGTTCACGGGGGCTCTCGCCAACAAAAAAGGCAAGATCGAGATGGCTGACCAGGGCAGCCTCTTCCTGGACGAAATTGGCGAGATGCCGTTGGATCTTCAAGTGAAGATGCTGCGATTGATTCAAGAGCGAGAGATTGAAAGGATCGGCGCCCCGAACGCTACCAAAGTAAACGTGCGCATCATCGCCGCCACGCATCGGAACCTCGAAGCGATGGTGGAGGACGGAACTTTCCGCGAAGATCTATACTACCGGCTGGCGGTGATACCGCTGATCTTGCCTCCGCTCCGGGAGCGTCCCGATGACATCGCTGAGTTGGTCGCAATCTTCTTTAAGAAGTTCAAAGAAAGACAGAACCGGCTCGACCTAAAGGTTCCCCCCTCTCTGCTGCCTTATTTCTCGATCCATCGGTGGCCTGGCAACGTGCGGGAATTAGAAAATGTCGTGGAGAGGCTGGTAGTGTTGACACCAGGAAGCGAAGTCAGCGTTGAGGACCTGCCCGATTTTCTTCGCCGCGAGCGGCCACCACTGGAGGCGATTCACTTGGAACTGCCACCGGAAGGCATCAGCCTGGAAGCCGTCGAACGCGAACTCGTTGTTCGCGCGTTGCAAAAGTGCAATTGGAACCAGACCAAGGCGGCTGCGTACCTTGACATCAGCCGGAAGGTGCTGATCTATCGCATGGAGAAGTTTGCTCTGAAACAAGAGGGCGAATCAGGATGACGCCCGGTCTGCTTTGCGTTCGTAGGCCTGCGTGACGTATTGGGACAACATTCGGTGCGTGTTGAAGAACGCCCCGTTGATTGCGATCGCGTGACGCATCACCTCTCCATAAGCGGACGGCCGACCATAGAACATCGGAGCGATGAGTGTCTCTAGCTTGTCGTACATGGAGGCCGCTTCGCTGGCCGAATCTTCGGATGTCTCGCCGCCATGGCCGATAGCCCAACCGGTCACGCCCTCCAGGCACCCTTCGATCCACCATCCGTCGAGCACGCTTAGGCTCGGAACACCGCTCAAGGCCGCCTTCATTCCGCTGGTGCCAGATGCTTCATAAGGTCGCTGCGGTGTGTTCAGCCATAGATCTACACCCGCCGTCATCAGCGCTCCCCACTTCAAGTCGTAGTCCTCTACATAGGCGACGCTGACATCTCCGCTTAGTAGTGCTCCTGCTTCAAACACCCGCCGGATGAGTGCTTTCCCCGCGTCGTCCTTCGGATGCGCCTTGCCGCCGTAGACTATCTGTAACGGCCCGATGTGCTTTGTGATCCAGCGCAGACGGTCCAGATTTGAGAACAAGAGATCCGTTCGCTTGTAGGTTGCCGCCCGTCTCGCAAAGCCGATTGTGAATGCGTGTTCCTTCAACGCACAACCGGTTCTCTTTTCGACCTCAGCCAGAAGTTGCCGCTTGGATTCGGCGTGCGCGGTCTGAATCTGCTCGACTGGGATCTTGATTCCGTAACGCAAGTACAGGTTATCCCGTCGCCATTCGGGTAGGTGTCGATCAAAGAGCGACTGAAAGGCGGGAGATGTCCACGTTGCCGCGTGAACACCGTTGGTGATCGAGTGGATAGGGTACCGCGGGAACATGTCCTGCGAGATATCCCCATGCTGCATCGCAACCCCGTTCACGTAACGGGAGAATTGCAAGGCCAGGAACGTCATGTTGAGAGTGTGATCGGGGCAGCAGTGCGTCACCTCCAGCACAGCTGCCCGCTCCGATCCTACGACTCTCCGCATCTCATCTCGAGAAAACTGATCGTGACCCGCGGGGACGGGCGTGTGGGTCGTGAAGACGCACTGGCGCCGAACATTTTCGAGGTCGTCCTGTGTCGCCAAGCCGAGATTTGGTCCTATGCGCTGTTCGAGGAGGGCGAGGCTCAGAAGTGCCGAGTGGCCTTCATTCATGTGAAAGGTCCGTATGCCCGAATATCCCATGCTTGCGAGAATGCGCACTCCACCGATGCCGAGTACGACTTCCTGGCACATCCGATAGTGACTATCGCCGCCGTAGAGGTGGTCCGTCAACCGGCGATCCCATTCGGAGTTTTCCGGCAAGTCGGTGTCGAGCAGCAGCACCGGTACTCGAAATCCGCTTATCCCCTGGATCCACCACCGCCACGCTCGGACCTGAACAGGCCGTCCTTCAATGGCCACCGACGCTCTCACGTCGGAGGGCTCGGCCCGTTGTTCTGGATTCCACGAACAGGTCTCCTCCGTTTGGTTACCATCGCGATCAAGCCTTTGTCTGAAATAGCCTCTTCGATGGACGAGCGTTACGCCGACCAATGCCACGCCGAGGTCGGCGCCCGCCCGTAGTGTGTCGCCCGCCAGAACGCCCAACCCACCGCTGTAGGTAGGCACTGCGGGGTCTAGCGCAATCTCCATTGAGAAGTACGCGACCTCCGGGAATTTGGGCATGGTCGAAGTGTCCATATGGAAGCTACCTTTCCTCCACCTGAAGCGCCGGGGAAACACTTTCGCCGCTCACATCGATGACGCAATTCAGCGTTCCGAAAGAGTTCCGCACATGTCCAGGGCACTCGTCCTCGAACTCCGTCCCACTTGAGTTGCAGCACCATCTGCCGTCGACAACAAACTTGTACTCGTGTCGCCCGGGGGTGAGCGGGACTATCGCGATCCAGGATCCGTCAGAATCGCGCTCCATCCGGATGTTGCTCGGATTCCAGTCGTTGAAGCTGCCCGCCAAAAAGACCTCCTGCGCCTCCGGGGCCTCAAGCCGGATCGCCATCTCCTTCGCTACCCCTCGTCCCTGGTTCTTCATTTGAAGTCTCCTTTCACTGCTAGAGACTTGCACGCCGACGGCCAGTGACCGAGCTTTCCCGATAGCCGCCATTCAAATCGATTGGCTCTTCGGGCGAACGGGGAGGTTGTCCGAAATTCGGCACCAATAGGACGGTTTCGGGCTCAGGCATTGGGCTGGCCACGTCTTCGAGCTGATAAGACGAGGCTCTGGGATTGGCCTGAGCCATGCAGTGGTAACTCATGCACCCGAAAGAAGGGAGGACCACGGTATGTCGGCGATCGAGCAAGAACTGAAATCGATAGTCGAGAAACACACGGTTCGGTACGAAACTTGGCCGCATTGGGAGATGCACGAAGCCCGACGCGTTATGGTCGGATTCGACCTGGAACTGCACGGTACTCACGATCATGGTCACTCGCAACTGACGCCGGGTTGCGAAATCTGTAGGCAGACCTACGAGGATCTCAAGAAGGTCGCCGAGGAAATCCTGCCCAAGGAAGAACGCCCGTCATCCTATGAAGTGCAACCATTCGACCACGGGCTTCATTCTGAAGGCCGCGGGCCGAGCGAAGTTGTCCTGGTCATTAGCATCCAACATCGACGTGATTACTTTTCGCCGGTCGATGCATGTGAAGAGCGCTGTCTGGCCGAGATGGAATCCAGCCTCAAACAACTGGGGATTCCCGGACGCAGGAGGCGCTAAGCCGATGGATCCTGAAGTGCAGCCGGTGGGTGGGACCGGGTAGCCGTACTCCACCTCCGTGCGGTGCGCAGAGTCCAAAGTGTTCAGGCTTTCTCACAAGGTGCCCCTTCACACGGGTGAGACGCTAAAAGCCTCTACTCCGCGGCAAGACATCACGCTAGCGACTGCGTCGCGCCAGGAGCGGGCTCACGCCCAGCAATATCGACCCTCTTCACGAGCCGGTCCAGTACCCGGTGATCTGCTCCAAACTTGCAGATCGCGTCACAGTGTTGCGCCAAATCAGAAAACAAGAGGTACGAGGGCTGGGGCCGGCCGGTAGCAATGAATGAAGGGCGTTTCAATTGAGCCACAACCTCCTTCTCCCGGCCATCGGGCACAACGAGACAGAGGCGAGTCTGGTGGTCAGGCAAGGCCAGTGCCAAGTCGCTTAGCCTCAATATCCCAGAGTAGATCGAAGTGCTCTTCTCGACTTCGAACGCGCCTATGATGCGGTTGGTGCCCTTTTCGAGCCAGAGAACATCGATCAGCGCGATCGTGTTACACACCTCGGGCTCCAGGGCGAGGGCCGGCAGGCAGGGCAAGCACAACTGGGATAACTGAATGCCATTGAAGGATCGGCTTCGATCGTTCACCGCAACCACGGCCTCATACCCCAGCGAGGTGCCGACCCTGGACAACAAATACTGCATCTGCGTGTGGACCTGATTCTGGGCCAAGTCATCTTCGACTGCGAGATGACGACGGCGACGGACGGTCTCTAGCTTCTTGCGCTCTTCATCGAGTACCAATTCCGCATTCTCTTCCAAGACCAACCTGCCTGCACCGATCTCGAACAACAATCCCGAAATTGCGCCGAGGTCTTTCGACAACGCGGATCGGAACTGTTCGTTTGCGGCAATCAAATGGTCGCGCATGTCAAGGTAGCTTTCCCACGAGCCCAGTTTGTTCTTTGCTCCGAAGAGCAGGTTGAAACCGTTCAACATCGCAGTGTTGAAGGGTGGCATCACGGTCGGATGCAGGAAATAGAGGATATTCGCGACGGCGGGGCCTAACCCTTTGATCTGGAAACCGGAGAGTCGCGTGATTTCCCGCAGGATTTGTTCGTCGCGGGAAGCGGCCATGCAGTTCTCTAGGAATTGACCGAACGCTTGCTTGTTCGCTTCATTTTCATAGATGTCGGGAATCCGCAGTTTCGGTTTCCAGTAGAAGGCGTGCGCCGCTCCTTCAAACACTTGCTTCTGTTCCGTGATGCAATTCAGGACAAATTCCAGTGACGTTCCGCGAAAGTCGTTGCCGAACCGATTGCCCCGGATGTCCGCTACAACGGCTTCCACACCGCGGCGAATGCTGCGGAATGCCTTCAGCCGGTCGGTGTTGTTCACGAACCATGTGTTGTAGACGGACTCCGGATCCGATCTGTAGACGTCCACGATCTTTAGGAATCGATTTTGGTGGAGCACTGGAGACCTCTCGCCCTCGACGAGATACCTTCAGTGTAAATCGAAGAGCTGTATTGCGGGCTCAGTGTTATCAACAGGGCAACAGTCGCCGGTGCCGACCGGCGGCGAGACTCGCTCCGCGGAGTGGCCTTCATTCATTCGAAACTCCCTTATGCCCGTGCGGCCCAAACCTGTGAGAAGGCGTACTCGACCGATTCCAGGGGCAACTTCGTGACACATTGGGGCCCGGTCTAGTGTTTGTGGCCGGAAGCCTGCGGGCCGGCACGAGGGGAGTTCTGCCGGGCGACGGGGCGCGCAACTCGTTCGGCCACGAAGTCCCCGTCGGCCGTAACGCGGCAAGTCACACTCACGACATCTCCAGTGCGAAAGCCTGCTGGATTGAGACGTTCGCTGAAAAGGATCGTGCGAACCCCACGCGCCAGTTCCAGCTCCATCGACTCGGCGCCAATCGCCGAGATCCGGCCCGTCAGCACGATCTGCTGGGTGGGCCGCGATCCACACCGGGCCCAAGCCAACTCCGCGGCGGCCGCGGATGCCACGCCCGCAAAGAATGTTCTTCGAGTGTTCATCTCAGTTACCTCCTCGTTTGATCGGCGATCGAGGTCAGAGAGCCGACGGACCGCCAAGGGACGAAATACGTTCCGGCTCTCCGCAAAGAGAGAGGGGCAGGAAAAGGTGGACTTTCAGGTAATGTGGCCGGGCTAGTTCCACCGGAAGAACACCCCCGCCGCTGTTCGGCCGTACCAGCCGATGTCAATCGCCTTCACCGCCCGGAAATCCAGGAAGACACCCACGTTGCGCCCGATCTTGCAGTCGATGCCGCCGCCTGGGGAAGCGGCAAACTTTGCGGTGGTCCGTCCGGTGTTTGTGGCGGAGCCCATCATCCCGGCCGATCCGCCCATCATGCCGGACTGTCCTGCGGCCGAGGCCGTGACGGCGCCGGCGGTCAGTGCACCGTAGGGCGTAACGCGCGAACGATTCGCCGCCGAGATCCGGACACCGCCCATTACTTCATGCCGCCGGGCGCTGTACATCCCGAGGCTGTTGTTTGCGTAACTCCCCGTGACGGCAAGTACCCTGTTGATCCCAAACGCGACCTCGGTTCCCACTGTTGGTGCGACTGTATCCATGGAGCCAGAGTTGGAGCCGAAACTCACACCTGCGAACCCCCTCAGTTCTCCACGACCTCGATTCAGGTCCTGTTCCTGCGAAAAGGCGAATGCGATGAACAGCGCGCCGCAGAAAAGCGATTTGATGAACATGGTTCACAACTCCTATTGCCTTCTGGCCGTAAGATCGTGCAAGGCACAGCAAGGCGGAAGCGGGGCTTGCGGAGCCCCGCCGCCGGGTGCAATGCGTTCTGAGCGGCTTAACGCGGCGGAATTCCCACCATCGTCTGGCCGACCTTGACCTTGAACTTCAGCCTGCCGTCGGGCAGGAAAGCATAGAGTGTCTTTTCGCCTGCCGGGATCGAGTCCCGGTCATCGGCGTTGCTGCCCCCGCTCGGCATCTCCATCCCCGTGACGTAGATGACGTAGTCTGCCGGGTTCAGTCCGGTGCTGACCACCTGCGGCGCACCGAGAATGTCCGAGTCGACCTGCACCGTTGCCATGATCGTTGCCGATGTTGCGGTGGCCGAGATCACCAGGAGCCGGGACTTGGTGGACTGGGCGGAGTTGCCCGGATTCATCATCCCGCCGCCCTGTTGGCCCTGTGGCATCATTTGGCCGTCATCGAGTCCGAGGAAGAGCTTGCCGTCTTTTCCCACTACTGGTTCCGATACGTGGCTGCCGGTCAACTCCAGCCTCCAGCGGATGGTCCCGTCAGCCGGGCTGATCGCGGCCAGTTCCTGCTTGAAGGCATACTGCTGAGACGGGTTGCCTGGCGTCATCGGAGCCTGTACCTGAACCGGACGGACAACATAGACGGTGCCGTCCGGGCCGACCGTGAGATCGTTCATCATCCCGTTGCCCATGCCCGAACTCATCATCCCGTTGGCGCCCATCATTCCGGTGCCCGTGCCCGGCTGGCCGGACCCGTGCATTCCTCCGTTTCCAGCGCCGGAGCCCATCCCGCCGCCCATCTGGGCCAACGCGATTGTGCTGAGCAGGGTCAGAGTCACTACTGAAACTGCTGCGATGCGGATTTTGTTGATCATTGCGAATCTCCTTAACTTCTTGCGCTTGCGATTACACTTTCCGGAATGCACCGCTCGTACCAAACACAAGTCATTGATTCTGCGTGTCGGTGCCGGTGGTTTGAAGTTTTGACCGGTCAATGCGGGCACGCCAACTGTGCCCACCGCGCCACAACGCCAGCCCATTTCGATCACTCGAAGGCCCGGGTTCTCCATTTCGGAGATAAACTGCTTGCGGCTGAGGTGAGGGCTGACGTTGAGTTACTCCGCCGCAGCCTCCAGATCTATCGCCTCCATGCTGTGTTCGGCGCGATTTAGATCAGATTAGACTGCTGGCGGGCGCGGGCCGCTCGAAGATTCGAGCGTAACGGCGTTGGCTTCAACAATCAGAACGACGACGATGTGGCCGCCGGAGAAATACACCTCGAGGTGTTCAGTTCGGACGGACGCCTTCGATTCCGCGTCAGGCTCGGTGGGCACGAAGGGCGGTCCAGACAATTTGCGAGACAGCGGCGCACGGCGATGTTCCAGATCGGACAGGGACTGGCCGAAATTCTCCAACCCGCCGTCTGGATTGGCTGTCGAATCAATTCACCGCTCATGGCCAAGCGATTGCTAAGAACGTGTAGGTGACGCGATGCGCACGGATTGGAACAGCGACTGGGTTCTCAAAGGAACCCACTCCCAAGCGAAGGAGCGCGTACGAAAGGCTCTGAACAGTCTTGGCCTCGAAATGGCGTTCGATGCCGACCTGGCGGAACTGGTTCAACGGCGAACTGGCGTCCGGCTTTCAAGAATCAGTGTGTTCGGCGTCTGTTGCCCGTTCCTGCTACTCGAAGGAATCGGGGCGGATCCCGCTGCGGCGTTGTTTCAGCCCATGCACCTGGTGATCAGTGAGTCTCGGGGCTCCGCGGTGGTTTCAATTGTGTCGCCGGCGGCGTTGCGCACCTCCGGCGTGCCACCAGTGGTCGCTATCCCGATTCATCGTACGTTGAGCCGCTTGGCCCAGGCGCTGGAAGGCGCGGGGGCGAGACGAATAGTTACCCGTCGGGTGGAAGACGCCCCTGAGGATGGTCCAGTCCAACTCAAATATGAGGAAATCCGGCTGCGATGAAGCGCTCGAAGCGAAACAAACTCACGCTTGAAGAGCGACGGACTATGGCGTTGGTCTTTGCCGTGCTCGCAGTGGCATGCGGATTCGTCGTCTGGATTCACCTCAGGTGGCACGAATTCTTACCACCGTCGGATGTCAACGTGAGAATCGACCCAGATGGGCGGTTACGCACGCGAGAGATACGGATAGGCGGCGAGGCCCGAATTGTCCGAGCGGAGGGTTCCAGTGGTTAACAGATCAGGCTTTATGTCGATCGCTCCGATGCTGGGAACCCACGGGTGACCCTAACCGCCTGTCGCCGGTGCAACGCGGCAAAGCCCAGCCAGGTTCGGCGAGGGCGGCTCGTCTGCGGACACTGTGGGCAGCCGATGCCGCTCTTACCCCCTGGTGCCGCGCTTCCGGCGGAAGCGGACTCCACGCCGATTCCGGTTCTTCATTCCATGGAAGGCAGCTTCGTGGTGGTGCGGCAGACTGACGCCGCCGCCAGCGAGAGAATCCTCATGGGAGCCAAGCCCTAGGCCGGCTAGGCGACATCAATCGTCCCCATCATGCCCAGGTCCTCATGGTCGAGAATATGGCAATGGAACATCCGCAGGCCTAAGTGTTCGCGAAAGGCCGTTCGCACCGCGAGCCGCGACCCGCTCCTCACTAGCACCGTGTCTTTCCAGGCCGGGACCGGCGTTCCCGTTGAATCCAGCACTTGAAACGGATTCGTGTGAATGTGCATTGGGTGGTCCATCCCCGTTGGGTTCAGGAACTCCCACTGCTCGATGGCACCGAAGGCTGCCCGGACGTCAACCCGCCGTTCATCGAACACTCGACCATTGATGGTGAAGGTCATTCCACCGCCCATCATTCCCATTCCCATGCCCATCCCCTGGCCTAGTTGGAAGACTCTACGCACGGATGGCTCGGGTAATCGAACAACAGTGGCGAGTCTGGAAGGAAGATCCCAAGGCGATTCTACCCGACCGTCATATCGGACGCGCGCCAAGGAGAATGCGCCTCGTTGCTGAGCGGACCCCATCATCCCGAAGACGCCCCGATTGTAAGACAGGCTTAACAACCTGTACTCCCCAGGGGGCCGCTCACCTTTCACCATGACCTCCACTCTCTCGCCGGGCGTCAGAAGGATTTCGTCTCTTACATCGGGGGCGTTCAAAAATCCGCCATCTACGGCGACGACGTACATAGGGTGCTCCTCAAGGCGAAGGCGATAGAAGCGGGAACTCGATGCGTTCAGAATTCGCAACCTGAGCCAGCCGTCCTGCTGGACGAAGAATTCCGGATTCTCTTGACCAGAGACCGTCACTAGCGGGCCCTCTCGACCTTGCATACGTTCCATGAGATTCGGCTCGAAGGGTCGACCGGCATTGTCAATCGAGAAATCCTGGAGAACGAGCGTCGCCTCGGGGGCCATTTCTATCTCGGGTATCAAGTCGCCGTCGTTCCGGATGACGAAGACACCCGCCAGCCCCCGAGACACCTGTCTCGCGGCCGAGCCATGCAGGTGCGGGTGATACCAAAACGTCCCGGAAGGATGATCTCTAGGAATGGTGAACTGGTAATTGATCGACTGGCCGGATGGAATTCGGAGAGCGACGTTGTCCGCATTGCCAGTGGACGGAATCTGGAGACCGTGGAAATGCAGGTTGGTCGCCTCGGGCAGACGGTTCCGAAAGGCTATCCGGACTTCATCGCCAGACTTCGCGTTGATCACCGGGCCCGGGATCTTTCCGTCAAAGGAATACAGGTAGCCGAATCGTCCTCCCACCTGAAGCCAATCCTGCCGAGCTTCCAGAGACAAATCCACACTTCCCGAGTCGCTTTCGGCTCCGGCGGCAGACAGTATGACCGGAGCGCTCAATCCGGCTCTGAGAAACCCTCGACGGCTAAATCTGGACATGGGCACCATCCTTTCGGTCGAAGACCTACTCTTGCATCTGCATTTTATGGGCCAATCCCCTCTGCCCAGGTTTCTATCAGTTGCGTCCTGGGATTCAGCCGCCCCGACTACTTTGGGCACAACGACTGTGCCCTTGGCATACCACGTGCTCAGTAGTTTGAAGAGACATGCTCTTCCGTGGATTCCTAGCCGGTCCCAGGTTGGTCCGGGTGTTCTACTTCTCGCTAGCCCTAGCCGCGCTTCCACTCGTCATCTGGAACGGGTTCATTCAGCAGGTGAATGCAGAGTGGAACGATCTGACGCTACGCCTGCTTCCGTCCACGCAGACTGAGGCTGTCCGTCAAGTCGTTCTCGTAGCAGTCGACGATCGCACTGCGGCGCGGCATGGCGCAATCCCTCTCGATCGACGGATCCTTGCGGCGGGGTTGCGCTCCCTCGCTCAGGCGGGGCCACGTGTCTTGGCAGTGGATCTCCTGTTGTCGGAGCCCGGAGACCCCGGCGCCGACGCGGAACTGGCCCGCTCGCTCGCGTTGTTCCCGCATCGAATCCTTGGAGCGGCGCTCGGCGCCAACGATTCACCCAGTCCTGTCTGGATCTGGCCCCTTCCGGAACTCGAGGCGACTTCCACGGTGGCCCACGTCCATGCAGCACCCGATCCTGACGGCGATGTCCGGTCGGTTCTCCTCGCCAAGGTGGGCGAATCGCGTCGGCTGTGGGCTCTCGGCTTAGAAAGCGCGCGTCTGTTCCTACGCGCGGATCGTCCCGTCGAAACCGCCGACTCCATCATCCTCGGATCGCTCCGAATTCCGGCGACCGCATCCAGCAGTCGAACCCTCTGGATCAACTATTCCGGTCCAGAGGGCACTTTCCAGCGTGTCAGCTTCGCCGATTTGATCGAGCGGTCGACCGATGCTGCCATCTTTCGAGACAAGCTCGTAATCCTGGGAGTAACCGCCCAGGGAGCCGGCGACCGAGTCTTCACTCCCGTTTCCGCAGGCATCGGGATGAGCGGGATCGAGATTCATGCGAACGTCTTTCGCACCATTGTTGACCAGGCGTTCGTAGAGCCGCTCGGACCAACCGGAGAGGTTGTTCTGGGGGTGTTGCTGATTGCAACGACGTGTTTTGCGGTTTTCCGTCTGCAAGGGACGAGGTTGTTCGTCACGTTTGTGGCATTGGCCGGCCTCCTTTTCGGCGCCGGATTCGCCAGCGTTCCGGTGGGCTATTTCCTGCCCATCGGATCACTGCTCACGATCCTGGCGATAGCTGCGACAATCGCAGGAGTGGCCGAATATGCAATCTTAGGACGGTCACTCGCTACCGAGGTCAGTCGCCGCAAGGAGTACGCATCCCGGGTCCAGGCCATAGCTCACGAGATCAAGACACCGCTGACAGCAATTCTGGGTTCCAGTGAGATGATCTCCGAAGGTTTGGTGCCCGAGCAGCAACGGGTCGAAATGGCAGGCATCATTCACAAGGAATCCAAGCGGCTGACGGGACTGGTAGAGACATTCTTGAACGTCGAGCGGGTGGCTTCTGGGGCAGTTCAGTTGGAGAAGCGCCCAGTTGCGCTCCGGCAGCTATGCCAAGAGGTCGTCGAGCGGGGCCAACTCTACGCCGCGCGAAAGAAGAGCCACGTCGAGTTGGAGGCGCCGGAATTGCAGGTACGCGCCGATCCTGAATTGCTAGCCTTCGCGATCTACAACCTCATCACCAATGGAGTGAAGTACAGCCCAAAGAACAGCATTGTCCAAGTCCGCGTCGAAGATGCACGTTCCGAGGTGAGCATCAGCGTGACGGACAAAGGTTATGGAATTGCCATTGGCGAGAAGGAGAAGATATTTGACAGGTTCTATCGTTCGCAGCGCGCTGAGCCATTGGGAGAAAAGGGTACGGGCATCGGTTTATCACTTGTCAAGGAGATCGTTCAGCAGCACGGGGGAACTGTCGCGGTTGAAAGCGCGCCGGGAACTGGATCGCGATTTACCATAACAGTGCCGAAGGAGTGAGATGCCCAATCCAGCAATCCTCGTGATCGACGACGATCCGTCCATCACCACCACGCTCTCGAGTTTTCTCAAGGCGAAGGGATATAACGTGACGGTCGCCAACGATAGCGACGACGCTTTGGAAGTCGTGGCTGCCGGCCAGCACCGCCTGATATTGTGCGACATATACATCGACCGCCTGACTGGCCTTGACATTCTTCGCGCTGCCCGCGAGCGAGATCCCGACGCGCGAGTAATCCTAATGACGGCTAGGGGATCGATCGGCACGACGGTCGAGGCCGAGACCGGTGGCGCCTTCGACTATCTGGCGAAGCCTCTCAACCTGAAGGACCTCCTGGCAGTGATCGAACGTGCAACGCGCAACTCGGCGGCGCCGGCGGAGCAGCCCCCGACAGAGGACTTGCAGGAGTTTGGCGGAATGATCGGATTCGCGCCTGCGATGGTAGAGGTGTACAAGCGGATCGCGCGGTTTGCAAAATCCGATGAGACAGTGCTGATTCTCGGGGACAGTGGCGTTGGGAAAGAACTCGTCGCCAAGGCGATTCACGATCACAGCAAGCGTTCCGGGAAGTCCTTTGTTGCTCTGGACTCCGGAGCAGTAGCAGGTTCGCTTTGGGAAGCGGAAGTCTTCGGAGCACTCAAGGGCGCGTTCACGGGAGCGGACCGTGATCGCCCCGGAGTCATTGATGGGGCGCAAGGCGGAACGGTCTTCTTTGACGAAATTGCGGAGATTCCCCTAGAGTTCCAAGCCAAGCTTTTGCGCTTCCTTCAAGAGAAGGAGTTCCGGCCGGTAGGCTCAAACCGAGCCAAGCATGCTGACGTCCGAGTCCTGGCTGCAACCAATCGCGACCTCGAAGAGATGGTCCGACGGGAGATCTTTCGTGCGGATCTGTTCTACCGGCTGAATGTGTTGCGCATCGAGGTGCCACCGCTGCGATCTCGGCGCACAGACATTCCTTTCCTCGTCAAGAGGTTCCTTGACGAGTCCTGTGAGAAAGCGAGCAAGAAGCTGTGGCTGGTTGGTGGCGCGAGCGATGCGTTGGCCCAATATGAGTGGCCCGGGAACGTCCGTCAGTTGCAGAACGTGATCCGCCGCCTGGTGGCGATGGAGCCTCCTGGAGCCATCCCGGAGGAAGCAGTTAGGCGGGAACTCGAAGCCGGCGAGGCAGAAGATGAGGCCACCGGTCTTGACGCTGTCGAGCGCCAGCATATCCTGAGAGTGCTGGAGCAAACGGAAGGCAACAAGACCAAGGCGGCCGGGATTCTGGGAATCCAGCGGCGGACACTTTACAAGAAGCTCGCCCGGATGCACAGTGCTCACGGCGGGTCAGGCGGATAGGGCACAGCGGTGTGCCCTTGTGAGCCAAATCGGTCGGCATCGTCGGGGCAATAATTGGGCCAAACACTGGCAAAGAGAGAATTATCGGCATTGGCCCTCTGGTTGCAATGTTTTTTTTGGAGGTTTGCCTATGCGAGGAAGGTCGGTACGCAGGACCGCCTGCCTCATGGTGGTTCTTGCGATGCTCGCATTCACTGTGATCGCTCAACCCATTCCGGAACCGGGATCGACCCGTGTTGTTTCGCTCACCGGCACGCTAACAGTGACGCGGTTGCGGCAAGATCCGCGGCCACTCCAGCTCCACGACGCTGTCCAGTCGGGGGACGAGTTGGCCACTGGAGAGAACTCGCAAGCGGTCCTACGGTCAGCGGACGGCAGTACGGTCATTGTCTATCCGGATTCACGGCTGGTTTTCAATGAGCGATCCGCAGACCTGCGCGAGTTATTGCATCTCTTCCTCGGTTCGATAAAGGTTCACATCGAAAAGATCAGCGGTCGGCCCAATCCGCACAAGATGACGACTCCGACGGCGGTGATCGCCGTTAGAGGAACAACCTTCAGCGTCTTCGTCGACGATACCGATTCCACGCTGGTCGCAGTCGAGGAAGGAGAAGTCTCAGTTTCGAACACTCAGCTGCCCGGGCAGGAGGTGGTCCTCCGCGCGGGCCAGAGAACGTGGGTTAGACGTGGCCAGCCTCCGCAGCAGGCGAGGGCATTTCGAGGGCCCTCAGAACGTGCTGACCTAGCGCGGGGAATCGGCAGAGGCCGAGAGGCCGCCGGGATGCAACAGATGGACACCATGATGGGCTCGCGCGGGATGGGAGCGATGAGCGCTCGTACCAATCCACCTCACTGAGAAACCGATGCACATTGCTCTTCGATGTTTGGCATTTGTCTCTTTGACCTTTGTGCTCCCAGGTCAGGCGGGGGACCCTCGGGCACAGATAAACGCACTTGCGGCTGATCCAGAAACGAAGTTTGGCTTGCTAAGTCTCATTGGGTCCGACCTGGGCACGCACCGGAATCGGTTGGTCCTCTTGAAGAAGGAGACCGGCCTCTCGTTCGCGGACATCTACTCGGAAGAGCTGCGGAAGCGTGGTTTGACCGAAGCGGAAATCGCTCGACGTCTACAGATGGTCGTGCGGAGGGCTGGGAAGGAAGCCGGGCGCGCCCGTGGCCTCGGGACCGCTCGTCCGGTCGCCTATCTCGGCTCGTCCATGGATCACAACTCGATCGGGACAGTCGTTACGCTGAATCCCGAGGTTGGCTTGGATTTTCGCTCGTTTGGACTTGTTGCCGGACTACCCGTATATCGGGTATCATCGCCTCAACGCAAGCCCACCGGAATCGGTGACGCTTACGTCTCGGCATTCCTGAGACGCCCTGCGCGCGGGTATGAAGTCGCCACGGGGTTAACGCTCGGCGTACCGACTGGATCGAGGGAACGGGGGCTTGGAGCAGGCCGAGTGTCAGTCGACGTCAATGGCACAGTGCGACGCCACTTCGAGTCATTACGTCCATTCTTCAGCGTCGGCTATACGAACTCGACGTTCAACAACGTTGGATACCAGCGGCCCTTCATCAGCAACGGCAATGCCTTGTATACATCTGCTGGTTTTGACTACCGGATCGGGCGCCGACTGACGGCGGGAGTTGGAGGGTTCGGTCTCCGGGCCATAGGGACTCAGACCGTGATCAGCCAGATGTCGAACATGCAATCCATGGGCGGCCCCGGGATGGGTAGTGGCCCTGGCATGAGCAACGGCATGCATGATGGACTACCCGCGCATCCCGAGATGGGCGCGGGAACGCCCGTCGGCCATTACGTCCCGATCAGGACTGTAGCAGCGCGAGATGCTTCTGACTACGGCGCATCTGGATGGACCTCTTGGTCACTCCATACCGACGTGACTCTGAGTTTGCGATTTGCATACAGCGCGCCGAACCGGATGACGACGGTGCGACTGGGCGTCGGATTTGATCTCTCTCATGCAGTGGGGCGCTTGAGGAAGTGAACGTATGAGGTAAGGTTGACGGTCTATTTCGCACGTGCCACTCAAAGTGCGGCTGTTCCGGCCGAAGAGTCCTCAATGACGTGTGAGCATTCATTGTTTGTTCCTCCGTTTGGCGTGATACTCTACCATTGTGGGCACTAAGCTCCAATTCGGGTTCCGTATTGCAGCAGTGCTAATGCTGCTGCTGACCGGAGCGGAGTTGTTTGCTTGCGAGATCATCGCTCCTGACCGCTGTGAGAGTTTCGGATTTCCCTCAGACAATCCCAACTCAGCCGGCGACGATAACTGTATTTGCTGTTGCGCCCACATCCTGATCCCCGCACCGATCACCCTTGGAGCGTGCGGTGAAGTAGTCTCAATCCCCAACTCCCCTACACCTGCTCCGCCGGAATCTGAGCCGCTCTCCATATACCACCCTCCGAAAGCCTAACCTCTCCCTTCAAACCACATTTCTGAAGAACTGAGAAGGAGGCCGGAGTGTCTTTTCAAACACTCGCGCGCTTGGCCGCTTGGGCCGTGTGCGCTATACCTATCCTCGGTCAGCCGCGTGATGCCGCTGAACCGTTGAAGATTCTATTGGAACAGGCGGAGGCGAACAATCAGGAACTCGCCGCCATGAGAACGAGGTCCGACGAAGCAAGGGGCAACCTGCGCCAGGCCGGTGTCAAACCGCCGCTGACACTTGAAGCTGGCAGCGCTTCGGGTAGACCACTACGCACGGTCGGCGAGGAAGAGTACTCGGCTGGCGTTGGCAAGACCTTCGAAACTGGCGGCAAGCGCGCCAGACGCATCGACGCCGCCGAGGTTCGCGTCAGCCAGACGGCGGCGGAGTACCAGGAACGCTTCCGGCAATTGAGCTTCGAGATCAAGTCCCGATATGCCGACGCTCTAACGGAAACGCTCCGAATCCAGGTGCTGGATCAGATCCTGGCGAGCAATCAGCGTTCCTTGGAACTTACGAAGGCGCGCGTCGAAAAGGGCGATGCCGCTCAGTTGGAGCAGACCCTGCTGGAGGTGGAAATTGGCCGCCTGATGGCGCAGAAGGCCGCGGTCGCGGGGCGGCGCGAGAGCGCCCTCGTCGATGTTCGGCGTCTAGCCGGACTGGCATCGGGCACCGACGTGCCCCTCGGTTCGGCCTTCTATTCTGGGCCCATCGCTTCCGCCATGGACATCTTGAACACCGCGGCATTGGAGCAGCGGCCCGACTTGAGGCTCGCGCGGTTGGTCGAACAACTGGGGGATGCCGAACTCCGCTTCGTGGAGGCGGGAGGCCGTCCAGACGTGTCGGTGACGGCACGGTATTTCAAGCGCAATAGCCAGTTCGACGACCAATTCGGCGTCAACGCTCAGGGTTCGCGAGTGCTGTTGCGGGATCGCGACGACATCCTTGCAATTGGCGTCTCCATCCCGATCCTTACCAAGAGTCGCAATCTGGGCAACATCGAAGCAGCTCAGGCACGGATCTTGGGCGCGCGGCAACGAGCGCGATATCTGGTGAACTCGATCCCGCTGGAAGTCGAGTCGGCTTGGCGCCGGTGGTCGGCGGCACGGAGCACGGCGGGCTCGTTGGAAGCGGCCGTTTTGCCGCAGGCGCAACGGAATTTGGATGTAATCCAGCAGGCCTACCAACTGGGGCAACTGCGCATGCTGGATGTGCTGAATGAACAAAGGCGGCTCCTAGACCTGCGCCTCTCCACTTTGGACGCGCAAGCCGAAGCGGCCCGAGCCTTTGCTGAACTGGAACGCGCCGTGGGAGGGACGATTCGATGAGACAGAGGTTAATGATAGTGCTGGCTGTTGCGCTGCTCGGGGCATGCGGCAAGCGAGCAGTCGAAGAGCAAACGGACGCGAAGAAGACCAAGGCTGCCGAAGCTGCCGAGCCCCATCGCGAGAACTACATCGAAGAGGCCAATGTCGTCGAGCTGGCCGTCGAAACACAGCGCCGTGCCGGTATCGAAGTCGCACCGCTCGCGATGGGTACCGCCGATGCCGAGGTGCTTCTTACCGGCTCGGTACAACCGATAGATAGCAAGGTGAGCGAAGTGCGGTCATTGGCCCGGGGCCGCGTGACTCAGGTGAACGCCAAACTCGGCGATCGCGTGCAAAGCGGCCAAGCGTTGGCCCAATTCGACAACATCGAGGCTGGCGAACTAGCGTCACAGCACTCTTCGGCACTCGCGGAATTGCAGCGCCTCAGGGTGCAGCAGGCGAACGCCCAGAGGCAGGCTGAGCGCAGCCGCAGCTTGGTGTCAATCGGCGCCGTGCCGGTAAAAGACGCGGAGAACGCGGAGGCCGAAGTTCGCGCCATCTCCGAGTCGATCCGGGCTCAAGAGGCAACGACCGCTGGATTGGCTTCGCGCCTATCGCGGTTTGGCGTGCAGCCGGGCGCGGACCCCGGCAACGCCACCGCTAGTATTCGCGCTCCATTCTCTGGGGTGATTGTGAAGATCAACGTTGCTCCGGGCGCGGTCATCGATTCGACGATGCCACTGTTTTCCGTTGCAGACTTGTCGAGCGTCTACGTGGAAGCGCAGGTCTTCGAGAAGGACCTTGGCCGGATACGCAAGGGCCAGCAAACACGGGTCCGCTTTGAAGCCTATCCCGGAGAGACGTTCACAGGACGGGTCGTTTCCATCCGCGACATTCTCGACCCACAAACACGGACGGCCGGAGTCCGCATCGAGATGCCGAACCCTGCGAACAGGTTTCGTCTCGAAATGTTCGCCACGGTAGAGCTTCCTACTCTCGGCACTCACGCTGCCTTGACCGTGCCCACGGAAGCGGTGCAGACCATCAATCGCCGGCCAGTGGTGTTCATCAAACAGGACGCACTGCACTTTGCCGCCCGCGAGGTGGCGACGGCGGGCGAGGGTCTGACCAAAGAACTTGTATCGGGTGTGAAAGAAGGCGAATTGGTGGTCGTGAAGGGCGCGTATCAACTGAAATCCGTCTTCCTGAGCCGCCAGACCGGGGAGGAACACGCACATTGATCGACCGAATCCTTGCTTGGAGCATTCAATACCGGTTCATCCTGCTCGCCTTCGCGGCCATCCTGGTCGCCGTTGGAATCTATGCGGCGCTCGACCTGCCCATTGACGCCGTGCCCGACGTCACCACGAACCAGGTGCAGATCAACGCAAAGGCTCCGTCTTTCACACCGCTTGAGATGGAGCAGTACGTCACGTTTCCCATCGAGGTTGCCATGAGCAACCTGCCGCGTAAAGAGGAGGTGCGCTCAATCTCGCAATTCGGTTTGTCGCAGGTTACTGTGACTTTCGATGATGCTGTAGATATCTACTGGGCGCGCCAGTTGGTCATGGAGCGGTTGGCCGACGTCCGTCAGCAGTTGCCGGACGGCGTCGCACCCGAGATGGCTCCCGTAAGCACTGGCTTGGGTGAAATTGTGCAGTTCGTGCTGACCGTGGATTCCAAGGCCCCCCGAGCCTACAGTTTGATGGAACTCCGCACGCTGCTCGATTGGTTCATCAAACCACAACTGCGCACCGTGCCCGGCGTCGTCGAGGTGAACAGTTACGGAGGCGAGCAGCAGCAGTATGAGGTTCTGATCGATCCCGCGAAGCTGGTTAGCTACAAGCTCACGCTACCGCAGGTGATCGCGGCTCTCCGACAGAACAACCAGAACGTCGGCGGCGGCTATCTCGAGACGGCCGGCGAGCAGCAGTTGATCCGAGGAGTCGGGCTTGTCGAAAGTATCGCCGACATCGAAAACATTGTGGTGTCGGGAGAAGGCGGCACGCCGATCTACGTCCGCTCCCTCGCCCAAGTTCGCCGTGGCTCGCAGATCCGGCAAGGCGCTGCGACGAAAGACGGACGCGGGGAGACAGTGCTGGGTGTTGCCATGATGCTGAAAGGCGAGAATAGCCGCCAGGTCTCCACGCGCGTCATCGAAAGACTGAATCAACTTGACAAGGCATTGCCTCCGGGCGTACATATCGACGCGTTCTACGACCGCCGTCAGCTCGTGGACCAGACCATACAGACCGCATTTCGGAATCTCGCCGAAGGCGGCCTGATCGTCGTAGCGGTTCTCTTCCTTTTCCTGTTGCAGGTCCGCGCGGGTCTCATTGTTTCCGCCGCGATTCCGCTCTCCATGCTCGTTGCCATTGTCGGCATGCGGTACTTCAACGTATCGGCGAACTTGATGAGCCTCGGTGCGATCGACTTCGGTCTGATCGTGGATGCCGCGGTGATCATCGTAGAGAACTGCGTGCGCCGTTTGGCGGAACGCCGCCGCTCGCTCGGCCGCACGCTCACTTCCGAGGAACGCCGAGAAACGATCCTGTCGGCCAGCGTGGAGGTGCGCAAAGCTGGACAGTTCGGCGAGATTCTCATCATCGCCGCCTACCTTCCCATCGTGTCGCTCGTTGGCATCGAAGGGAAGATGTTCCGGCCCATGGGTTTCACGGTGATTCTGGCATTGGCGGGTGCGCTCGTGCTGAGCCTGACACTAGTGCCGGCACTGTGCGCCGTATTTCTCAAAGAAGGCAAGTCCAAACCGCAACCGCCCGGCGCCGAGCACGATGACCACGAGGAGAACCCCTTGGTTCGCGTGCTTCAGCGAATCTATCGGCCGCTACTCGCGTTCACGCTACGCCATCGTGCCTGGACGATCATTGCTTCGTTCGCTTTGGTGGCCGTGTCGGGCTTCCTCGCCCTCTCGCTCGGTTCGGAGTTCCTGCCGAAGCTGGAGGAAGGCGCATTGGCCATCAACGCCGTGCGCCTGCCGGGCGTGTCTTTGGCGGAGGCGATCAAGATGACCAACACGCTGGAACGGGCCATCCGCGAATTTCCCGAAGTGCGCACTGTCGTCACGCGAATCGGACGGCCGGAAATCGCCACCGACCCCATGGGGGTCAACGCCGGCGATACCTACGTACTGCTGAAACCGCAGGATGAATGGACCTCAGCATCCTCCCGAGAGGAACTCGTCGGTAAGATGGAGGCCAAGCTCAAGGAGCTTCCCACCATGAACTACACCTTCTCCCAGCCCATCGAATTTCGGATGATGGAATTGATTGAAGGAGTGGGTTCCCGTTCCGACATAGTGATCAAAATCTTCGGCGAGGACCTCGACGAACTTCGCCTTCGTGCGCAGGAAGTGGCCAAGGCGATTTCCAGCGTACGGGGCGCGGCGGATCTCAAGGTGCAGCAACTCACTGGACAACCCGTGCTCAGCATCAAAGCGAATCGCGCGGCCATCGCCCGCTACGGAATCAACGTCGCCGATGTGCAACAACTCATCCAGACAGCCATTGCTGGAACGCAAGCGTCTACTGTACTGGAGGGTTTCAAGCGATTTGACCTTGTCGCACGATTGACACCCGAGTCGAGAAACAGCGCACAGGCTTTCGCGAATCTGCTGGTCAGCACTCCCACAGGGCAGAAAATCCCGCTGGGCCAGCTAGCGGAGTTCCGCAGCGAAGAAGGGCCGCTCGAAGTAAGCCGGGAAAACGGACAACGCCGCATCTCGGTCGAAGTCAACGTCCGCGGGCGCGATGTGGGTAGTTTTGTCGGAGAGGCGCAGAGCGCCGTGGATAGGGCCGTCCGGCTCAAGCCCGGCTACCTAACGGAATGGGGAGGTCTATGGGAACACCTCGATTCCGGCCGGGCGCGGTTGATGATTGTTGTGCCCATCACTTTTGTTCTGATCTTCCTGCTTCTGTTCATCACGTTCCATTCGCTCGGCCAGGCCACACTCGTATTTACCGGCATCCCCTTCGCGGTAAGCGGTGGAGTGTTCGCACTGCTCTTGCGTGGTATGCCGTTCTCGATGAGCGCTGGAGTGGGGTTCATCGCCGTGTCGGGCGTCGCCGTACTCAATGGTGTGGTGATGATGTCGTTCATCAATCACAACCGCGCCGCCGGGATGAATTGGCTTGATGCCGTCCAGATCGGCGCGGTCTCGCGCCTTCGGGCGGTCCTCATGACTGCCGCCGTCGCGAGCCTCGGCTTCCTCCCGATGGCGCTCTCCACAACTTCCGGGGCAGAAGTGCAACGTCCTCTGGCGACGGTCGTCATTGGCGGGCTGGTTACTTCGACGTTGCTGACGCTCTTGGTGCTACCTACCTTGGTTTTGGCCTGGCAGGCCAGGAAGCAGGAGGCTCCCCATGCCGAAAAATGAGAGATCGTGCACGCTGAAGATCGGGGGGATGGATTGTGCCGAAGAAGTTTCCATCCTAAAGCGGGAAGTAGGCCCCCTGGTGGGAGGTGACCAGCACTTGGCGTTCGACATCCTCAACGCGCAGATGACCGTACTTCCCTCAGCGGCGACCATGGACACTGAAGCCATCATCCGGGCTGTCCGCAAGACGGGAATGACGGCGGCTTTCGCTGTTCCGTCAGAAGACGGCGGGATTCCGGCGCGCTGGTGGGACAGCCACGCTCGCATGGTGCTTACCGCCGTCAGTGGTGTCTTGACCGCCGTAGCGTTTTCAATCCATTACGCGTTAGCTGGCGGATGGGCGGAGGTGCTCGGATCGGAAGGGCTCGGAAACTCGCACCTCGTTCCATTGCCGGTGAGGGTGCTCTACTTGCTCGCTGTGCTGGCGGGCCTATACCTGGTTCTCCCGAAAGCGCTGTTCTCGTTGCGCCGTGGCCGTCCGGACATGAATCTCCTCATGACCATCGCCGTCTGCGGAGCGATTGGCATCGGTGAGTGGTTTGAAGCCGCCACGGTCGCATTTCTGTTCGCGCTTTCCTTGACTCTGGAATCCTGGAGTGTCGCTCGCGCCCGCCGCGCGATAGAGAAGCTTCTCGATTTGGCGCCTGCGGTGGTACGAGTCGTTCAACCGGATGGCAGCGTTCGAGAGATTCCAGCAACCACTACGGCAATCGGCACTGTGTTCGTCGTCCGCCCAGGAGAACGCATTGCACTTGACGGCGAGGTGGTTAAGGGCCTCAGCGATGTGAACCAAGCTCCTATCACCGGGGAGAGCCTACCCGTTGCCAAGGAGCCGGGAGCCGACGTATTCGCCGGCACGGTGAACGGCACCGGTACGCTCGAAGTCCGATCAACCAAAGCCGCCGGTGACACAACGCTTTCGCATATCATTCGGCTCGTCGGCGAAGCGCAGCAGAACCGGGCACCCTCCGAACAATGGGTGGATCGCTTTGCGCGGTTCTATACTCCCGCGGTGATGGCGGCGGCAATCGCCGTGCTAGCCGTGCCGGTTCTCCTCTTGGGGAAACCTTTCGAGCCTTGGCTGTACCAGGCGCTCGTGCTCCTGGTGATCGCTTGCCCCTGCGCACTGGTGATCTCGACGCCGGTTAGCGTTGTCGCCGCGCTGGCGGCAGCCGCGCGGAACGGTGTCCTTGTGAAGGGCGGCCTGCACATGGAGACGCCAGGCCGCCTGAAGGCGATCGCCATGGACAAGACCGGCACACTCACGGAAGGTAGACCGGCAGTCGTTCAAGTTGTCGGAATGAACGGGCACTCCGAGTCTGAACTCCTGGAAAGAGCAGCGGCTATGGAGATGCATAGCGATCATCCGTTAGCCAAAGCCATCGTTGAACACGCGCAAACCAAGGGCCTTCGACCGCAACCTGCCGAGGAGTTCACGATCACTCCAGGCAAAGGGGCAACGGCACGGTGGAACGGCAAGGACTATTGGCTCGGCTCACACAGATTGCTGGAAGAACGTGGACAGGAGACTCCATCGGTACATGACGAAATCGAGGCTCTTGCGCGTACAGGGCGAACCGTCGTCGTCTTCGGGAATGAGACACACGTGTGTGGCTTTATCGCCCTCGCGGACCGTATTCGGCCCGAGTCGAAGTCTGCCGTCGCACAACTTCGGCAAGCCGGCGTTGAGCACATCGTCATGCTGACAGGCGACAACCGTGGCACTGCCGAAGTCATCGGGCGCGAGACTGGGGTCACGGAGATTCGAGCTGAACTCCTGCCTGCCGATAAGCTCGACGCCATTGGAAAGCTCGTCGATCAATACAAGACCGTCGCCATGATCGGCGATGGCATCAACGATGCTCCCGCGCTGAGCCGGGCAACGCTCGGCATCGCCATGGGCGCTGCCGGCAGCGACACGGCGATGGAAGCCGCGGACGTGGCGCTGATGTCTGACGACCTGTCGAAGATTCCGTGGCTCATCCGTCATTCACGCCGGATGATGACGATCATCCGCACGAATATCGCGCTTTCGCTGATCGTCAAAGCCGTGTTCGTCGTACTGACCATGGTGGGGCACGCCTCACTCTGGGCCGCAATTGCGGCAGACATGGGCGTGTCGCTCCTGGTGATCTTCAACGCCCTGCGGTTGCTTGGCAGTCCGGCAACGGAATCCATCGACGAAGGAGAACGATTCAAGGGATGGGGCCGATGAATTGGCTCCGCCTTCGCATTCCGCCGCTTGTGGTCACCGGGCTGGCGGTAGCCCTCATCTGGGCAATTGCCTTGGCTGTGCCTAGCTTGGCGGTCGAGATGCCGCTGCGACTGTTGACCGCGGCGGCCTTGGCGCTGTTGGGGTGCGGGGTGGCCCTCTGGGCTGTTGTAAGCTT
>LNFM01003580.1_pt1 | contig 49511 bp, 49 predicted proteins | sample 596031 | NCBI WGS metagenome assembly LNFM01 (sample SAMN04254537, study PRJNA301005) | activated carbon metagenome | isolation source: dual media filters at the Ann Arbor, Michigan drinking water treatment plant | place: USA: Ann Arbor | reverse complement strand
CCTTTGAACCCATGAATATGAGCAAGAAGGGAGAGGGGCCAGGGGGAGCGTGCGGGAAGCGGTCGCTTCGGCCCCTCTCCCTTCTTGCTCAAGGTCCTCGCGGTCCAGGGGCCCGAGGCCCCTGGCTGGGGGTGCAGGGGGACAGCGTCCCCCTGCAATCACCCGCGCACCGCCAACCGCCTAAACCTCGCTCGCCTTCTGGACGAAGCGGTCCAGCACGCGTTTGGGGCCGGTGTGGTCGAAGGTGATGTCGAGGCGGTCTTCGTCGATGTCGGTGATCGTGCCGTAGCCGAATTTCTCGTGGAAGACGCGTTCGCCCTTGGCCAGGGTTGATTCACGCGCCGGGCGTTCGCGGGTGTCCCAGGGGTTCACCTCCGTGATGCGCGGGCGGCGGGCGAGCAGGCCGGACTGGCCGAGAAACACGCTGGGGGTGTCGGCCATGCGGTTGGCGCGGAGGGTGGATTGGCCTTCGCGGGTGATGGCGTCTTCCGGCAACTCGTCGAGGAAGCGCGACGGGAGGGAGGAGGTCCAGTTGCCATAGATGCGGCGGTTCGCGGCGTGGCTGATGATGGCGTGGCGGCGGGCGCGGGTGATGCCGACATAGGCCAGGCGCCGTTCCTCCTCGAGCGACTTGTCGCCGCCCTCGTCCAGGCTGCGCTGGGAGGGGAACAGCCCTTCTTCCCAGCCGGGCAGGAAGACCGTGTCGAATTCCAGGCCCTTGGCGGCGTGCAGCGTCATGAGCTGGACGCGCTCGGCTTCCGCGTTCTCGTCGGTTTCCATGACCAAAGCGACGTGGTCGAGGAAGCCGGCCAGCGTCTGGTAGTCGCCCAACGCCCGCAGCAGTTCCTTGAGGTTTTCGAGGCGCCCGGGCGCTTCGGGGCTGCGGTCCAGCTTCCACATCTCGGTGTAGCCGGATTCGTCCAGCATGGTCGCGGCGGCGACGACGTGGCCTTCCTTCTCGTTCACCTGGCGCCAGCGGACGAAGCCGCGCATCAACTCGCGGAGCGCGGTGCGGGGTTTCGGCTTGAGGCTGTCGGTCTCGGCGATGCGCTCGGCGGCCAGCGCCAGGGGGATGTTCTCGGCGCGGGCCGCCTGGTGCAGGGCGCGCATCCCGCTGTCGCCGAGGCCGCGCTTCGGCGTGTTGACGATGCGCTCGAAGGCCAGGTCGTCGGCCGGTTGGTGCAGGGCTCGTAGAATTTCAGCCCGCCGACCACGCGGTAGGGCAGGCCGAGGGTGATGAGGCGTTCCTCGAAGCTGCGGGTCTGGAAGCCGGCGCGGACCAGGATGGCGAATTCGGACAGCGGGTGGCCGCCGCGGCGCGCCGCCTCGATCCGCTCGCCCACCATGCGGGCCTCCTCCTCGCTGTCCCAGAGGGACACGACGCGCACCTTTTCGCCCTCGGCGTCCTTGCGGCCGGCGCGCAGCGTCTTGCCGAGCCGGCCGGCATTCTTCGCGATCAGCCCTGCGGCGGCGGCGAGAATCGGCTTGGTGGAACGGTAGTTGGACTCCAGCCGCACGGTGCGTGCGCCCGGAAAATCCTTCTCGAACCGCAGGATGTTCTCGATCTCGGCGCCGCGCCAGGAATAGATCGACTGGTCGTCATCGCCGACGCAGCAGATGTTGCGCTGGGCCGGGTCCTCGTTCTGCGCCAGCAGGCGCAGCCAAAGGTACTGCACCAGGTTGGTGTCCTGGTACTCGTCCACCAGGATGTAGCGGAAGGTCCGGTGGTACTCGGCCAGGATATCCGGGCGGGTGCGGAGAATTTCCACGACATGCAGCAGCAGGTCGCCGAAATCCGCGGCGTTCAGCTCGATCAGCCGGCGTTGATACGCCTCATACAACGCGCGGGCGCGGTTGTTGGCGTAGTCCGAATCCTCGGCCGGGGTGATGCGCGCCGGCGTCAGGCCGCGATCCTTCCAGCGCTGGATCACCGCCATCAGCCCCTGCGCCGGCCAGCGCTTGGAATCGATTCCCCCCGCGGCCTCCATGATCTGCTTCAGCAGCCGCATCTGGTCGTCGGTGTCGAGGATGGTGAAGTTCGATCTCAGCCCGACGATCTCGGCATGCCGCCGCAGCATGCGGGCACACAGCGCGTGGAAGGTGCCGAGCCACAGCCCCTCCGCCGGCTGGCCGAGGATGGTTGCGACGCGTTCCCGCATCTCCTTCGCCGCCTTGTTTGTGAAGGTCACGGCCAGCACCTGCCAGGGGCGGGCGCGGCCGGTCATCAGCAGATGGGCGAAGCGGGTGGTCAGCACGCTGGTCTTGCCGGTACCGGCACCCGCCAGCACCAGTAGCGGCCCGTCCAGCGTTTCCACCGCCTGGCGCTGTTCCGGGTTCAGCCGGGCGAGGTAGTCCGGCTGTGGCGCCGGAGCATTCACTGGCAGGAACCCACGGACCCCGCGGCGCAGATCCGCGCGCCATCGGTCCAGGTCGCGCCGGCCAGGATCACGCCGGTGAAATCGGTGCCGCCGAGCATCGCGCCCGTCAGATCCGCCTCGGACAGATCGGCATTGTACAGCCGGGCCCGGCGCAGATCGGCGCGCACCAGCTTGGCGCCGCGCAACGTGGCGCGGGTGAAATCCGCCTCCCGCAGCGTCGCGCCGGTGAAATCGGCGCCGTTCAGGTTGGAGGAGACGAACCGCACATAGGATCCCTCGACGCCCGCAAGATTGGCGCCCTCGAGCTGGGTGCGTTGCAGCGAGGCATCGCGAAGCTGCATCCCGGCCAGGTTGGCGCCATTCAGGTCGCGCCCATCCAGGCTGCAGCGCCGCCAGTTCACGCCCGGCCCGGGCGGGTCCGTGCAGGCGGCGAATGCCGGCGCTGCGCCGAGGAACAGGCCGACCAGCGCCAGGAGCGCGAGAAGCAGTGGGGTGTGATGACGTCCGGGCACGCCTTGGATATAGAACACAGGTCGAACAACGCCAACCTCACCCGCCTCACCCGCTTCCAGTCCCTGAGCCATTGGGTTCCCCTTGGTCCGTTTTCTCGAATGGTCCGCCCGCAACGGCGGCGCCCTGCTGGGCTATGGCGTCTTCATCGGCGTGCTGCTGCCGCCGCTGGCGGCCGCCACACGGGATGTGGTGACGCCTGTCGTAGCTTGCTTGATGACATTGGTGTTGTTGCGGGTCGATTTCGGCCAGGTGCTCGGTTATCTGCGCCGGCCGGTGCTGGTGGCGGCGCTGCTGGCCTGGGTCCTGCTGGCCTGCCCGCTGATCGTCTTCGCCCTGGTCTGGCTGCTGGGGGCACAGGGTCCGCTGGCCGCGGCGGTGGTCATCATGGCCACCGGCTGCGCCGCCACCTCCTCCCCGGCCTTCGCGCGAATGGTGGGGCTTGATGGCGAGATTTCGCTGGTGGTCGCGGTGCTGTCCACGCTGCTGATCCCCTTCACCGCACCCCCGCTCGCGCTCGGCCTGCTGGGGATCGACCTGGCGATTTCCATGGGCGGGCTGATGGGGCGGCTGGCGCTGGTGGTGGGGCTGCCGCTGGTGATCTCCCTGGTCATCCGGCGGCTGGCCGGGCGGCAGCGGCTGGCGACCTATGGCCGCAGCGTCGATGGCGCGGTGGTGCTGCTGGTCGTGTTCTACGGCTTCGGCGTGATGGATGGCGTGCAGGCGATGCTGCTGGCCGAGCCGGCCTGGGTGCTGGGTGGCGTGGCGCTCGCCTTCCTCGGCAATTTCGGGCTGAACCTGCTGACGGCGCTGGCCTTCCTGAAGCCGGCCGGCGCCCGGGTCGCGCTTTCGGCGGGGCTGCTGTCCGGCAACCGCAACATGGCGCTGTACCTGGCGGTGCTGCCGGCGGCGACCGACCCGGGCATCCTGATGTACTTCGCGCTGTGCCAGTTCCCCCTGTTCCTGTCTCCGGTGCTGCTGCGCCCGGTCTATGACCGGCTTCGCGCGCGCCTCGTCACCTGATCCCCCCCTTGCCGCAGGCCGATTCGCGCCCTGCTATGGCGAAACGTCCCAATAAGGAATGGCTGCATGGCCTGGCCCGACCCGAAGCGCCCCGGTGAGCCCGCCGACCCGTCCCGCCCCTGGCATTGGGTGGCGCGGACCGAAGATCGCGGCCGCGCGCCGCTGCCGATCGGCTGGAATGGCGCGCTGCGGCAATGGATGGTGTGGGATGGCAGCGCCGTGACGGCGGATGAGGCAGCGCGCCGCTTCACCTATCTCGGCCCCTGCCTGACCCCGGCCGAGACGGAACAGGCGCTGGCCGCCGCCGTCCCCGTCGCACCGCCGGAGCCCGAGGAACCGCGCGGCCTGGCGGCACTGGCGGCCTCCGCCACCCCGCCGCCGCCGCCCGCCATGGTGTTCCGCAAGGATGCGGTGCGGAACCACCTGCTGATCTTCGCCGGCACGCTGTTCGGCACGCTGTTCATCGCCGAGTGGATTCTCGGCGTCCGGTAAAGCACCGAGTGGACTCTCGGCGTCCGGTAGAGCACCGAGTGGATCCTCGGCGTTCGGTAAGGCGCCGAGTGGATTCGCGGCGTGCGCCAAAGCTACCGGGCGTTAAGGCTAACGGGCGTTCTGCGGCTGCACCCCCGCGGCGCGGGCGGCGCTGCCCCATTTCTCCATCTCCGCCTGAACGAAGCTGCGCGTCTCATCCGGATTCGAGGTCACCACCTCCGCCCCCAATTGGCGATGCCGCGCCACCACATCGGGGCGCATCACGGCGGCCGTGATCGCCTGGTGCAGCCGGTCCAGCACGGCGGCGGGCAGGTTGGCCGGGCCCATCACCATGCCCCAGGTCGAAGCCTCGAACCCTGCCACGGTCTCCCCCAGCGTCGGCACGTCGGGCAGTTGCGGGGCGCGGGCGGCGCCGGTGGTGGCCAGCGCCTTCAGCGTGCCGGCCTGGATATGCGGCAGGGCGGCCGGCACGGTGTCGAACATGATGTCGACGCGGCCCGCGATCAGGTCCGGATGCGCCTGGGTGGATCCGCGATAGGGCACATAGGTCATCTCGATGCCCGTCTGCTGCGCGAACAGCACCGGCGCCAGCCGCACCACGCCGCTGGTGCCGGCGAAGGTCAGATGTCCGGCCGGGTTGGCCTTGGCATGCGCCACCAGCTCCGCCGGGGTGGAGGGGGCGAAGCTCCGCCCGGCGCAGAGCACCAGCGGCGTTCGCGTGGTCAGGCTGATGAAGGTGAAGCCCTGCATCGTGTCATAGGGCAGGCTGTAGAAGGCAGCATTCACCGGATGGCCGACCGAAACCAGGGCCAGCGTATGCCCATCGGCAGGCGCGCGGGCCACCGCCTCCGTCCCGATCACGCCATCGGCGCCGGGGCGGTTCTCCACCGGCACCGGCACACCCAGCGTCGCGGCCATCGGCTCCGCGATCAGCCGCGCGGTGATGTCGGAGACCCCGCCCGGCGTATAGGGCACCACGATCCGCACGGGGCGGGTGGGCCAGGCCTGGGCGCGGGCCAGGCGGCTGCCAAGAAGAAGTGCGGGCGCGGCCAGCAGGGCCGCGCGACGGGTGGTCGTCATGGGCGTTACCTCCACATCCGGTCTGAAGCCGGTGCCGCCATGCTGAACCCGGCAGCGGCGGCGTGGAAGGTCGCCCGCGTCCGGCGGGCTGTCCTCAGCCCACCTTTTGCGGCCGTGCGCCGAGCAGATGGGCGATGGCGTAGGTCAGGTCGGCGCGGTTCAGCGTGTAGAAGTGGAATTCATCCACCCCATTGGCCTGCAGCAGCCGCACCTGCTCGGCCGCCACCACGGCGGCGACCATCCGGCGCGTCTCCACATCCTCCTCCAGCCCCTCGAACAGCCTGCCCATCCAGGCGGGGACAGAAGCGCCGCACATGGCGGAGAACTTCTTCACCTGTCCGAAATTGGACACGGGCAGGATGCCCGGCACGATCGGCACGGTGATGCCGGCGCCGGCGCAGCGGTCGATGAAGCGGAGATAGACATCGGTGTCGAAGAAATACTGGGTGATCGCCCGGGTCGCCCCGGCATCGATCTTCCGCTTGAGGAAATCGAGGTCCATGTCGGCGGAGGCGGCGGCGGGATGCATCTCCGGATAGGCGCCGACCGAGATGTCGAAATCGCCGATCCGACTCAGGCCGCACACCAGATCCTCCGCCTGGGCGTAGCCGCCCGGATGCGGGGTGTACTGGTTGGCACCCGCCGGCGGATCGCCGCGCAGCGCCACGATGTGGCGGACGCCGGCGGCCAGGTAGTCCCGCGCCACCTCATCCACCTCATCCCGGGTGGCGCCGACGCAGGTCAGATGGGCGGCGGGGGTCAGGGAGGTTTCCTTCGCCAGCCGCGCCACCGTCTCATGCGTGCGGGACCGGGTGGTGCCGCCGGCGCCGTAGGTAACGGAGACGAAGCGCGGCCCCAGCGGCTCCAGCCGCCGGATCGCGGTCCAGAGGGCGGTTTCCAGCGCCTCGTTCTTCGGCGGAAAGAACTCGAAGGACAGTTTCGGCGGTGGCATCTCGGTGGGCACGGGCAGGCTTGCCACGCGCGGGCCGGTCAACCAACGCTGCAAGGTGCCGGGAAGGGCCATGTGCATCGGGTGGGTTCTCTCGGTAGCCCGCGGCAGAGGGCTGGGGGTCTTTCTGCCGGCGCGGGATGTCTCAGTGCGTAACTTCGGCGGCACCACCGTTTCGCTGATGCCTTCCCATGCATATAAGGGTGGTGTCGCGTCCCCGGAAGTCCCGGGCCGTGATGGCTGGGCTGCGCCCGGCCACCCGCTTCCGGAGGTCACCCGTTGATCCGCATCCGCCACGCTATCGCATCCGGCACCTTCTGGGGCCGCAGCCGGACCAGGCCAGCCCTGCCCTTCCTGGCGCTCGCCATCGCCCTTGGCCTGGGCGCCTGCGCCACAAGGCCGGACCCGGCCGATGCCGAGGCGGTGGCGGAGTTCCGCGCCACCAACGACCCGCTGGAGCCGCTGAACCGTGGCGCCTACTTCGTGCATGATGGCATCGACACGCTGGTGCTGCGCCCGGCGGCGGAGATGTACCGCATCTTCCTGCCGCCGCAGGTCCGCACCGCCATCAGGAACGTGCTTGCCAACCTCCGCACGCCGGTGATCCTGGCCAATGACCTGCTGCAGGGCGAGACCTATCGCGCCGCCACCACCACCGGCCGTTTCCTGGTGAACACGACGGTGGGCATCGGCGGCATTTTCGACCGCGCCACGGATTTCGGCCTGATCGGCCATACCGAGGATTTCGGCCAGACCCTCGCGGTCTGGGGCGCGCCGGAAGGCCCGTACCTGTTCATCCCGGTGCTCGGCCCGTCCAGCCCGCGGGATGTGGTGGGCTTCGCCGCCGACACGGCGATCAACCCGCTGACCTACACCGCCGGCGAGACCTGGGACGCGATCAACATCACCCGCACCGCCACCACCGCGCTGTCGACGCGCGAGGGGTTGATCGAACCGATCGACCAGGTGCGCGCTACCTCCCTCGACCCCTATGCCACCATCCGCAGCGCCTATCGCCAGCGCCGGGTGGTGGAAATTCGCAATGCGCCGACCGGGGCCGCGGCCACCACCGATTTTGGCCTCGGTTCCGGCATCCAGGGCATGTCGCGCTGAGCGCGGCGGCCTGAGAAGGACAGAGTTTCCATGACAGCAAGCAACCTCGCCCGCCGTCCCCTGCTGTTCGGCACGCTCGGCCTGCTGGGCCTCAGCGGTACCGCCCGGGCGCAACAGATCGATATCGGCCGCGCTTCGAGCTTCATCGAGGCCACCGGGCGGGAATTGGTGGCGGCGATCAATGCCGACGGGCCGGTCCCGCAGCGGCGTGACCGGGTTGGCGCCATCCTGCGCCGCGCGGTGGATGTGGAAGGCGTTGGCCGCTTCATCCTCGGCCGTTGGTGGCGCACCGCCAATGCCCAGCAGCAGCAGGAATACCTGCAGCTGTTCCAGGAGGTGCTGATCCGCAACCTGTCCTCCCGCTTCGGGGAATACCAGGGCCTGACCTTCACCCTCGGCCGCAGCCAGGCCCGGACGGAGGAGGATGTACTGGTCAGCACCATCATCGAACGCGCCGGCAGCCCCGCCTTCGGCCTGGATTGGCGGGTGGCGGAGGTCGGCGGCCAGCCTCGCGTGGTCGATGTGATCGCGGAGGGCACCAGCCTGCGGCTGACCACGCGTAGCGAATACAGCAGCGTCATCACCCGCGGCGGCAACAATGTGGATGCCCTGCTGGGTGCCATGCGCCGCCAGATCACCCAGCTCGCCGCCCGCGAAGGCGCCTGACCGACCGATGACCGAGTCCGAGCCGACCGTCGCCCTGCGCCATGAGGGGGCGGCCGGCACCCTTCTGCTCAACCGCCCGCGCGCGCTGAACGCGCTCGACCTGCCGATGATCGCGCAGCTCGATGCCGCGATCGGCCGGCTGCGGGATGACCCGGCGGTGCGCCTGGTGCTGCTGGAAGGCGCCGGCGGCAAGGCCTTCTGCGCCGGCGGCGACGTGCGCCGGGTGCGCGAGTTGGCGCTGGCCGGGGATGCCGCGGGGGTGCGCGCCTTCTTTGCTGGCGAATACGCTGTGAACGCCGCCATTGCCGGCTTCCCGAAACCCTGGATCAGCCTGATCGACGGCGTCTGCATGGGCGGCGGCATCGGCCTGTCCGTCCACGGCAGCCACCGCGTGGTGACGGACCATGCGATGCTGGCCATGCCGGAGACGGCCATCGCGCTGTTCCCGGATGTCGGCACCTCCTTCATCCTGCCGCGCCTGCCCGGCGCGCTCGGCAAATGGTTGGCGCTGACCGGCGCGCGGCTGCGCGGCGCCGAGGCGGTGGAAGCCGGCCTCGCCACGCATTTCGTCCCGCGGGACCGCCTGCCCGACCTGCGTGCGGCGCTGCTGGAGGGCGACGCTGCGGTGGTGGAGCGTTTCGCCGAAGCCGTGCCGCCCGGCGCGATCGCCGCCCAGCGCCCGGCGATCGATCGCTGCTTCGGCCCCGACACCCTGCCGGAGATCCGCGCGGCGCTGGAGGCCGAGGGCACCGATTGGGCGCGCGCCCAGGCGGCAATCCTGGACCGCATGTCCCCCACCAGCCTGGCGGTGACGCTGGAGCTGCTGCGCCGCGGCGCCATGCTGGACCTGGCCGGCTGCCTCGCCATGGAGTTGGCCCTGACCGGCCCGGTCACCCGTCACCCGGATTTCGCCGAGGGCGTGCGCGCCGTGCTGGTGGACAAGGACAACGCGCCGCGCTGGGCGCCGCCGGGCGATGTGGCGCGCTTCTTCCTGGGGTCTATCGCAGCTTGACGTCGATGCGGACGGTATCGCCGCGATAGAGGCCGTTCGCCACCAGCAGCAGCGTGCCCTTCGCATCCAGCGCCACCCGATGGACATGGGCGATCGGCGCATTCAACGGCAGGTGCAGGGCGGCGGCGGTTTCCACATCGGCGCTGCCGATCGTCAGGGTCTGCCGGGCGCCGGCGATCTTCACGCCAGGGATGCTCGCCACCAGGCGCAGTGCCGTCTTGGTCACCAGATCCTCCGGCGTCACCTTCGGCGAAAGGCTGTCATCCAGCCAGACATCGGCCAACAGGAAGGGCTGGTTGTCCCGCCAATGGCGGCGCCTCAGGTGGCGGTACAGCGGTGCGGGGTGGCCGACGCTCGGCGGCAGGCTGCTGCCCGGCTGGGCGGGCGTATCCGACAGGATCTCGATCTTCGCGCCCTCGCGGGACCGCAGCAGGCCGGTCCAATCGGTTTCCACATCGCACCACAGGCGCTGCGGTGGGGTGGTGCTGACGAAGGTGCCCTTGGCGCGGAAGCGCTCGATCAGCCCCTGTTCCGCCAATTGGTCCAGCGCCTGGCGGATGGTGGCCCGCGCCACGCCGCATTCCGCGGCCAGTTCATCGACGGTGGGGATCTGCGTGCCCGGCAGCCAGACGCCCTTTTCGACCCGGTGCCGGAACAGCGTGGCCAGTTGCAGATAGCGCGCCACGGCGCTGCGGTTGAGGTCCGGCGCGGCGCCTGAAGGTCGTGGGATGGGTCGGCCAGCCGGCCTGTTCATCGCCTGGCCGGTCACGCTGCTGCTCTGGGTCGGGCTGCTGCTCTGGGTCATGCGGTATCCGGTCGGGTACGCCGAAGTGGGCGCACACGCGGCAGGCTACCGCAGCCGGTCGCCGGAAGGAATGGCAGGCCGGTTGGACGGCACGGCAGGCGCCTCAGGCGCCGGCGCGCATGACCTTCGGGATTTCCTCCCGGAAGCGGAAGCGCAGCGCGGACCAGGTATCGTCCAGCGCCACCTGCGTGACCGGCAGAAGCCCCTCCGTCGTCAGCGGGTCCCAGCCATGGTCCCGGTCGAGATCGGACCGCACCGGCCCGGTCTTCTTCGGGTAGGCGAGCCAGAGCCGCGCGCCGATGCCGTAAAGGTTGAGCGCACGCGGCGCGATGGCGCGCAGCGCCACCTTGTCCGCGGCGAATGCGAGGATCAGGTCGGCCGCAGCGGTCGCCCCATTTGGCAGGCCGAAGGTCATCCCCGGAGGATTTCCCAGAACAGCGCAGGCCATGCCCGGGCGATAGCCGAGTCTGCGCGCTACCTCCCCGATTACGACACCCATTCGAATAGTTTCCGTCATGGAGTTGCCACCATTCCTGGGGTCTAGCGCATAAGTCGCCAGGGCGCAGCCATTCAATCGGCAGGGCCGCCCTGCGTTTTTGGTCGGTCGGAGCCGCAACGCAGGTATACTCATTGCGGCAGGGGCGCAGTTCGCGCCATTTCCTTGCCCAGGGCGCAATATGCGGCGCAGATGGCGCCCGCCGCGTCAGCGCGGCCGCAGCACCGCCACCGCGGAGACCGTGGCGGACACCACCGCATCCTCCGCCACCGCCACCGGCGCGGCGGCGCTGGCGCGCGCGGCCATCATCATCGGGCGCGGCCCGCCGCCTTCCGGCACATCGATTCGCACCTCCCGCAGCCCCACCAGCTCCAACTCCAACTGTCCGGCGATGGCGGCGGCGCGGCGGCGCAGCGCGTCAAGCGCCAGGCCCGAGGCTTCCTCCCGCGCCAACCGCGCCGTCTCCCGCCTCAGCCGCCACTCCAGCGAGACCATAGCCAGGCCCTGGCCCTGCAGCGTACCGGCCAGTTCCAGCAGGGCGGGCGCGGCCTGGCCGCGGAGCGTCACGCTCTGGCTGGCCTGCCAGGCGCGGGCGTCGTCCACCCGCGCGGTCCAGTAGCCGCCGGTCGAGACCTGCACACCCTCCACCGCGCGGGCACGCTCGACGGCGACGGCGATGCTGCGGTTCACCGCCTCCTGCGCCGCGGCCGCGGTGCCGGCGCGGGCCTCGGCGCGCAGCGTGGCCACCACCTCATCCGGTGCGCGGGTCACTTCCGCCGTCTCGGCGATATGCAGCAGCGTCTCGGACAGACCCGCCGGCTGGCCTGGGGCCGGTTGACTCGGGGCCGGTTGACTTGGGGCCGGTTGGGCGAGGACCGGTTGGGCCAGGGCCGGCTGGGCGAGCAGTGCGGTGGACAGCGCCAGGGCACGGATAGGCTTGAACATGCGATTCATTCCTCAACAAGCCGCCAGACTCGGAAATACCTGCGGCGGGATCACGGCAAATCCATGCGGACCGATTGACGGCCCTGAACAGCGGATCGACGCTGTCGCTTCCGGAACGGAGGCTCCCCCATGCGTCGCCTTGCCCTCTCCGCCCTGCTCGGCGGTCTCATCCTGACCGGACCCGCGGCGGCGAAGCCCTTCACCTGGGCCTACAACGCCGATGTGCTGACGCTGGATCCGCATTCCTCCAACAACACCTTCACCAACACCTTCCTCGGCAATGTCTATGAGGCGCTGGTCCGGCACAACGACCGGATCGAGATCGAGCCGGCGCTGGCCGAAAGCTGGGAACGCACCAGCCCCACCGTCTGGCGCTTCAACCTCCGCCGCGGCGTGGTGTTCCACAATGGCGAGAGCTTCGAGGCGGATGACGTGCTGTTCACCTGGGCGCGGGTGAACGGGCCGGGCTCGCTCGCCCGTGGCCTGCTCGGCGCGATCAAGGAAGTCCGCAAGCTCGACAGCCACACGATCGAGATCGAGACGCACCGCCCCTTCCCCATCCTGCTCGCCTCCATCACCCAGTTCTTCGTGATGGATGAGGGCTGGTCGCGCGCCAACAATGCGGAGAACGCGGCGAACCTGTCCGCGCAGACCGAGTCGGGCGCGACACGCGTCGCCAACGGCACCGGCCCCTTCCGCATCACCGAGCGCCGCCCGGATGAGCGGACGGTGCTGGAACCGCATGCCGGCTGGTGGGACCGGCCGGTGCACAACCTCACCCGCGTGAACTTCCAGCCGATCCGCAGCGCCGCGACCCGCACCGCCAGCCTGCTTTCGGGTGCCATCGACGCGAATGTGGAGGTGCCGCTGCAGGACATTCCGCGCCTGCTGCAGGACAGCCGCGTGCAGGTGATCGAGGGGCCGGAGCTTCGCACCATCTATCTCGGCTTCGACTATGAACGGGACGAACTGCTGTATTCCGATGTGCGCGGCCAGAACCCCTTCCGCGACCGCCGGGTGCGGGAAGCGATCTACCGCGCGATCGACGTGACCGCGCTGCGCCGCACCGTGATGCGGGAGAAGGCCTGGATCGCCGGCATGATGGTCAGCCCCTTCCTGACCGGCGCGCCGGCCGATCTGAACGAGCGCCTGCCGTATGATCCGGAAGCCTCGAAGCGCCTTCTGGCGGAAGCCGGATTCCCCAACGGCTTCACCGTCGGCATCGTCTGCCCGAATGATCGCTACGTGAATGACGAGCGCACCTGCCAGGCGGTCGCCGCCATGCTGGCGCGGGTCGGCATCCGGCTGCAATTGCAGAGCGAGCCCACCAACATCTGGTCCCGCCGCACCGCGACGCGCGATTTCTCCATGTACATGCTGGGCCATGCCGGGCTGCCGCTGGCCGATGCCTATTCGACGCTGAACGAGGTGCTGCGGACCAATACCCGCACCACCGGCGGCCTGAACTACGGCCGCTGGTCCAATGCGGAATTTGACGCGCTGGTGGCGCAGGTGGCGGAGGCGCCGGATGAGACCAGCCGCCGCGCGCTGATCCGCCAGGCGCTGGAGATCGAGCGCCGGGAGATCGCGCATATCCCCCTGTTCCAGCAACCCATCGCCTGGGCGTCCCGGCGCGGCATCGATCTGCGCCAGGCACCGGACAACCGGTTGCGACTGTGGCTGGTGAAGGTGGATTGATGGCTGCTCCCTCTCCCTCGCGGAGGGAGAGGGCCGGGGTGAGGGTATCGGCCTTGGCCACCCAGCCCCCCTCACCCAACCCTTTCTCCCTGTCGAGGGGAGAGGGCTCTTTTGTGTTCAGGAATTCCCATGACCGATCTTCTCATCCGCGGCGGCGTCGTCATCACCATGGACCCGGCGCGCCGCGTGCTGCCGGATGGCGCGGTCGCCATCAAGGATGGCCGCATCCAGGCCGTCGGCCCGTCCGATGAGGTGGAGCGCGCGCATCCGCATGCGCAGCAGGTGATCGAGGCGCGCGGCCGCGCCATCCTGCCCGGCCTCATCGACGGCCATGCCCATGCCGGCCATGGCCTGGTGAAAACCATGGGCAACAATGACAGCGCCGGCTGGATGGAAGCCTGCCGGGTCATCTACACCCTGGCCTCCCCGCCCAGCTTTTGGCGGGCCGAGGCGAAGCTGGCGGCCTTCGAGCGGCTGCGCTTCGGTGTCACCACCGGCGTCTCGCTGCTCGGTGGCGGCGACAGCATCGGCCGGGTGGACGACACCGCCTTCACCGATGCCCATGCCGAGGCGACGGAAGAAGTCGGCATCCGCAGCCTGCTGGTGCTCGGCCCGACCCGCCCGCCCTTCCCGCGCCCCTATGTCGGGCCGGATGGCGTGGAGCGTCCGGTGTCCTTCGAGCAGCAGCTGGAGGTCATCACCGCCGGCGTCGAGCGTTGGCACAACAAGGGCCGCGTGAAGGTCGCGACGCTGATGCCGGTCTATCGCGAAGCCAAGCACGACCCGGCGAAGGTGAAGGAAATCGAGCGCCAGGGGCGGCTGGTGCGCGAGGCCGGCCGGTCCCGCGGCGCGCCGTTCCACCAGGATGGCCACCGCGGCGGCAGCATCGAGATGGCGGACCGCATGTTCGGCCTGCTCGGCCCCGATGCCTGGCTCAGCCACTGCACCGAGCTGACGGATGCGGATATCGACACGCTGGTGCGGACGGGCACGAGCGTGGTGCACAACCCCTCCGCCATCGCCGCCGTGCGCGGCTATTGCCCGGCGCCGAAGCTGATGGACGCCGGCGTGACGGTGATGATCGGCAGCGATGCCACGGCGCCCGACCGCTCGGGCGACATGTTCCGCCACATGTTCCAGTGCATCCGCTACCATCAGCGCCACTTCCGCGACGAGACGATGATGCCGCCCGGCAAGGCGCTGGAGATGGTGACGATCGATGCGGCGCGCGGCATGGGCCTCGGGCATGAGATCGGCAGCCTGGAGGTCGGCAAGAAGGCGGATGTGATCACCGTCGATCTCTCCGCGCCGCATATGGTGCCGGCCAATATGCCGGTGGCGCGCGTGGTCTACTTTGCCAATGGGCAGGACGTGCTGGATGTGGTGGTGGATGGCCAGGTGCTGATGCGGAACCGCAACTGCCCGCATCTGGACGCGACGGAGATCGCGACGGCCGCATGGCGGGAGACGGATGCGATGCTGGACCGCGCCAAGCTGCGCCACATGGTGGTGGAGAATCCGGGCTGGGGCCAGACGCGGCGCTGACGCCTGCTTGGCGTTCAGGCAGCCGCGGCGCTGCCGCCCGCTCGGCATTGAACCAGACGCGGCGGCGGTGCCGCCCGCCTGGCATTGAAGCAGACGCGGCGGCGGTGCCGCCCGCCTGGCATTGAAGCAGACGCGGCGGCGGTGCCGCCGCGGCACGTGAAAGTGCTTTCGCCAGCCCGCGCTTGACCCGACACGGCGGAATGGGCGAGGGATCGGGCATGGTTCCATTCCGCCGTGTCCTCTACGCCCCCGCGCTGCTGGCGCTGTTCGCCCTCGGCCAGGATGCGGCGGCGCAGTCCAGCCTGGCGCCCAGCCAGGGCAGCCTGCCGCCGCCGCGGCCCGGCGGCCAAGCGGCACCCCGAACGGCACCCCAGGCAGCACCGCGCTTGGTACCGTCCGAGCAGCCGCGTTCCCTCACGGTGCCCAGCCGGCCCGCCACGCAACCGGCCCAGCCACCGCGCGCGGTCACGCCGCGGGCGCAGCCGCCGGTGCGCGCGCCCCAGGCGCCGGCGCGCGCCCAATCTCCCGCCAGTCCGGCGCCGCCCCGCGCTGCACCACCACGCGCCAACCCGACCGGAACCGCACCGGCCACGCCCCCCACCGTCGGCCGGGCGACGCCGCCGCCCAGCCGGCGCCCAGGCGCGACCGCCACCGGCAACGCCCCCCGAACCGCCGCCGGTGTCGCCGCCGGTACCGCTGCCGGGGCCGCCGCCGCCGCAGCCGCAGCCGCAGCCGCAGCCGCCGCCGCCCGCCCGGCGGAGCCCGGCCGCCCCACGCCGCCGCCCGCCTTGCCCAGCACCGGCTCTGTCACCGGCCTGCCGCTGCCGCGCTTCGCCTCGCTGCGCTCCGATGAGGTCAATATGCGGGTCGGGCCTTCCACGACCTACCCAATCGAGTGGACCTTCCAGCGCCGCGACCTGCCGGTGCAGATCATCGGCGAGTTCCAGCTCTGGCGCCGGATTCGCGATGCGGAGGGGGCGGAGGGCTGGGTGCATTCCTCCACCCTCGCCGGCCGCCGCACCGTGCTGGTGCGCCCGGCCGCCACGCCGGAGGCCACGCTGCGCCGCCGGGCGGAGGAAGCGGCCGCCGCCGTCGCCCGCATCCATCCCGGCGTCATCGCCCGCATCCGCGAATGCGCGGCCGGCGCCCCCTGGTGCGAGGTGCAGGTCGCCACCCATCGCGGATTCCTGCGGCGCACGGAGCTTTGGGGAGTGGGACTCGAGGAGGAGATCAAATAGGCTCCGCCCATGACCGAAGACGCCCCCACCCCGGCCACGCATGACATCGGCGGCGCCGCCCGCTTCCGCTGCACCCCGGTGGAGCCGGATGATGACGCGCCGCCGGATGAATTCGGCAAGCGCGTGGACGCGCTGCGCCAGCTTCTCGCCCAGCGCAAGCTGATGACGGTGGATGAACTGCGGCGGGGAATCGAGGCGATGCCGGAGGCTGAATACCACGCGCTCGGCTATTATGAACGCTGGCTGCGCTCGATCTCCGGCCTGATGACGGAGAAGGGCGTGGTCAAGGCGGAGGATCTGCGGCCATGACCAGCTTCACCGCCCAATTCACCCCGGGCGCCCGCATCCGCGTGAAGGCGGACTACCCGGAAACCCGCGGCCCCTGCCACATCCGCACGCCGCATTACCTGCGCGGCCGCGAGGGCGTGGTGGAACGCCCGCTTGGCGCCTTCCGCAACCCGGAGGACCTGGCCTTCGCCCGGCCGGCCGCGACCATCCCGCTGTATCATGTGCGCTTCGACCAGAAGGGCCTGTGGAACGAGGGCGAGACCGGGGACACGGTGCTGGTCGAGCTGTACGAGCATTGGCTGGAGCCCGCCGCCTGATGGCGCACGCACCCTCCCCGGAGAGCGTCGCCCTGCTGGCGCGCTTTACCGCGGCGCTGGCCGCCGCCGGCATCGTCACCGAAGACCAGATCGCCGCGCAGATCGCCCGCACGGACCGCGCCGACCCGCGCATCGGCGCCGCCATGGTGGCCCGCGCCTGGACCGACCCGGACTACCACGCGCTGCTGCTGCAGGATGGCAGCGCGGCGGCGGAGGAAATGGGCGTGTCCATGGCCGGCGCGCCGCCGCTCGGCGTGCTGGCGGATGCGCCGGGGCTGCATCACCTGGTCGTCTGCACCCTGTGTTCCTGCTACCCGCGCGCCGTGTTGGGCTACCCACCGCACTGGTACAAATCCGCCGCCTACCGGTCCCGCGCCGTGCGGGACCCGCGCGGCGTGCTGGCCGAATGGGGCACCACCCTGCCGGAGGGCACGCGGATCCGCGTGGTGGACAGCACCGCCGATTACCGCTGGATGGTCCTGCCAACCCGCCCCGAAGGCACCGAGGGCTGGGATGCGGCGCGGCTGGCAGGGCTGGTGACGCGGGACGTGCTGGTCGGCACCCGCCTGCCCACCGTCTGAGCATCCTGCATCACGGCTGCGTGTACGTCGCCACCGTTGCGGTGGCGCGTGCGTTGCAGCACGAACTCACAACGGGATCGTAAACAATGCCGACGACGCGCTTCGCACCCTACGCGCCGCAACTGCTCTCTGTCCTTCGCATCATGGCCGGGCTGCTGTTCCTGGCCCACGGCACGCAGAAACTGCTCGGCTTCCCGGCCGGTGGCGGCGCGCCGGAGGTGATGTCCCTCGGCTGGATCGCCGGGGTGATCGAGCTGGTCACCGGCGTGCTGATCACCATCGGCCTGTTCACCCGCCCGGCCGCCTTCCTCGCCTCCGGCACCATGGCCTTCGCGTATTTCCTCGCCCATGCGCCGCGCGACTTCTTCCCGGTGAACAATGGCGGCGATGCGGCCATCCTGTACTGCTTCGTCTTCCTCTACCTCGCCGCCGCGGGCGCCGGGCCGTGGAGCGTGGATGCCTCGCGACGGACCTGACGCGACCGCATGAGCAGCCAGGTGACGATCGCCACGTTCAGCCCGTTCCAGACCAGGCCGTTTACGAAGGCCATGGCGTAGGTGCCGGTCCAGTCGAACACCACCCCGGACAGCCAGCCGCCCAGCGCCATGCCGAGCAGGGTCGCCATCAGCACGATGCCGACCCGCGTGCCGGCCTGCCGCGCCGGGAAATACTCCCGCACGATCACGGCGTAGCTCGGCACGATGCCGCCTTGGAACAGGCCGAACATGGCGGAGATCAGGTACAGCGAGACCAGGCTGTCGAAGAACAGGTAGAAGGCCAGCGCCACCGCCTGCAGCACCGACCCCAGCAGCAGCGTCGCCAGGCCGCCGAGACGATGCCGCAGGCCAGCATCAGGGACAGCATCTCCGTCCCCCGCGCCACGCCGTAGCCGAGGTCGCCGCAATAGGCGACGATATGCACCTGCGGCATCGCCATGGCGACGCAGCAGCACACCCCGGCAATGCACAGCAGGGCGGTCAGGCCGTTGGGGCTCATCCCCAAAGGCCGGTCCGTGGCGAGCGGCGGCGCGCCGGCTACCACCGGCGCCACGCGCAGCACGGGTGCGCGGGCGCGCAGCAGCAGGGCCAGCGGCAGCATGGTGACCAGCAAGCCGAGCCCCACCAGCACATGCGCCATCCGCCAGCCCTGCGCCACGATCAGCCCTTGCAGGATCGGCGGCCAGACGGTGCCGGCCAGGTAGTTGCCGGACGCCGCCAGCGCCACCGCGATGCCGCGCCGCCGGCGGAACCACAGCGATGCATCGGCCATCAGCGGCCCGAAGGCGGCCGACGACCCGAGCGCCCCGATCAGCACGCCCTGGGCGAGCGCGAAGGCCAGCAGGGTCGGCGCCATCGCGGCCAGCATGTAGCCGGCGGTCAGCATCACCGTGCCGAACAGCACCGGCACCATGATGCCGAAGCGGTCCGCCAGCCGGCCCATCAGGATGCCGCCGGTGGCGAAGCCGATCATGGTCAGGGTGTAGGGCAGCGAGGCCTCGGCCCGAGTCGCGCCGAATTCCGCCTGCACATAGGGCAGCACCACCACCACGGACCACATGCCGGCGCCACCCAAGGTCGCCAGGCCGACGATGGCGGCGAGCCGGATCCAGCTCTGCCGGCTATCGAGGACCGCCTCCGCCGGGTCGGCGCTCATCGCAAACCCCCTTGGCCGGAACCCGCGGCCGCCAAAGGCGGGCGAGCGGCCGGATGGCCGCCGCGCCAGGTGGCGCGCAGCCAGGCGCGCGGCGGCGCGCGCCGGCAATTGAGGGCGAATCGCCCACGATCCGCAGGATTTGGCATCACGCCTCCGGCCCGAAGGTGACGAATTCGGCCAGCGGCGCGCGGTCCGTCACCAGCCGGTTGGCGGGCTCGTCCGGGTCGGCGAAACCCAGCGACATGCCGCAGACCAGAACCTGGTCGTCGGGCAGCGCCAGCACCCGGCGCACCACGTCATGCCGGTCGCACCAGGCGGCCTGGGGGCAGGTATCGAGGCCGAGGCCGCGCGCGGCCAGCATGATGGATTGCAGGAACATGCCGAAATCCAGCCAGGACCCCTGTTCCAGGTCGCGGTCGATGGTGAAGAACAGCCCGACCGGGGCGCCGAAGAAGTCGAAATTCCGCGCCCGCTGCGCCGCGGCGCCGGCCGCATCGCCGCGCGCCACGCCGACCATCTCATACAGCCCGAAGCCCACCTTGCGGCGCCGCGCCTGGTAGGGCTCGCGCCATTGGCGCGGATAGTAATGGTACTCGCGCTCCGCCTGGATGCCGGCGGCATTCGCGGCGTGGACTTCGGCGGTCAGCCGCGCCTTCTCCGCGTCCTGCGTCACCCGCACCCGCCAGGGCTGGATGTTGGAGCCGGATGGCGCGCGGGCGGCGGCGGCCAGGATCTTCTCCAGCATGTCGCGCGGCACCGGGTCCGGCCGGAAGCCGCGCAGGCTGCGGCGCGTGGCCAGCGCCTCGAACACATCCATGGTCTGCCGCACCCTCCGTTGCACCGCATCCTGTCCCCTGGGCGGGCGGGAGGCAATTCGCCCCCTCTGCGCGGCGCGCAGGCAATAAGATGGTGGGCGAACCGCGTGCATGGTGGGCAAACTATTCGCTTTCCGATTGAGTAACCTCTGACGCAGGATGCGGCCGCATGCGCCGCCCCACCGTCCTTCTCGCCGCCCTCGCCATGCCCGGGCTGGCAAACGCCCAGGCGCCGGATGCCCGCCCCACGGGCGGCGCGGTCGTCGCCGGCCAGGCCAGCATCAGCCAGACGCCCGGCCGCACCCAGGTGCAGCAGGGCAGCGATCGCGCGGTGATCGAGTGGCAGCGCTTCGATGTCGGCGCGAACCACCAGGTCGATATCCGCCAGCCCGCCGCATCCTCCTGGTCCCTGAACCGCGTCACCGGCGGGGACCCCTCCGCCATCGCCGGCCGCGTCACCTCGAATGGCGGGGTGGCGCTGGTGAACCCCGCGGGGGTGCTGTTCCACCAGGGCGCGCAGGTGGATGTGGCGGCGCTGATCGCCACCACCTCCGACATCACCAACCAGAATTTCCAGCAGGGGCGGATGGTGTTCGATGGCGCGCCGCGCCCCGGCGCCCGGGTGGAGAATCGCGGCAGCATCACCGTGGCGCAGCAGGGCCTGGCTGCACTGGTCGGCCCGCAGGTGGCCAATTCCGGCAGCATCCGCGCCCGGCTCGGCCGGGTGGCGCTCGCGGGCGGGGAGGCTTTCGCGCTGGACCTCGCCGGTGATGGGCTGCTGTCGCTGGACGTGACGCGCCAGGTCACGACCGCTCCCTCCGGCGCCACCGCGCTGGTGACGCAGACGGGCAGCATCGAGGCCGATGGCGGCAGCGTGCTGCTGACCGCCCGCGCCGCCTCCGGCGTGCTGGAGACGCTGGTGAGCGCCGGCGGCACCACCAGCGCAGCCCAGGTCGCGCTGCGGGCGCAGGGCGGCGGCGTGCGGATCGAGGGCGCGCTGTCCGGCCAGGTGATCGAGGCCACCGCCAGCGGCACCGTCCACGCCACCGCCACCTCCCGCATTAGCGCACCCGCCGGCCGCGTCACGCTCGGCGCCGGGGCGGAAAGCCGCATCGGCGCCCCGGCCCGCCTCGCCGCCCGCACGGTGGTGGACCGCGGCGCGCGCATCGATGCGCCGGGCGGCCAGGTCATCGTCCATGCCTCCGAACGCACGGAAATGCGCGGAACGATCCGGGCAGCGGGCGGCGCCATCGAGGTGTCGTCCCGCAACGCCCTGGCGCTGGATGGGCTGCTGGACGCGGCGCAGGTGCTGGTGGACCCGCTGACGCTGCGCGTGGTCGAAACCCTGTCCGGTTCCACCGAGCCCGCCGAGATCACCGCCGCCACCATCGCCGCCGTCACCGGCGCGCTGACCCTGCAGGCGGAGCAGACCATCCGTGTCGAGGCCCCGGTCTTCAAGGATTTCGGCCCGCTGACCCTGGAGACCACCAACCCCACCGCGACGCCTGGCCAGGGCATCGAGATCCTGCGCGCCCTGACGGTGACCGGCGATCTGATCCTGCGCTCGGCCGGGGACATCACCCAGGCGGCGACCGGCGCCGTGCTGAATGTCGGCACGCTGGAGGCGCGCAGCAGCGGCGGCGCGGTGCGGCTTCAGGCCGGCGCGAACCAGATCCGCGCCATCGCCGGCGGCAACGCGGCGGGGCGGTTCGATGTGAACAGCCTGCTCGACATGTCCGTGGATGGCACGCTGGCAGCGGCGGATATCATGCTGTCCACGCCGCAGAGCCTCAGCCTGTTCGCGCCGATCACGGCCAGTGGCGGGCTGGACCTGTTGGCGCTGCGCGGCATCATCCAGCAGCCCAGTGGCGCCGCCATCTCGGCCGGGTTGCTGCGGGTGGATTCGGCGCTGGGCGAGGTGCGGCTGCAAGGTGAGGGCAACCGCGTCACCCGGCTCGGCGATGCCTTCGCCCCGCGCGGCCTGTCCCTGGTGAGCGACACGGCGCTGGAGGTGGTGGGCAATGTCAGCGCCGGCCTGCTGTCCCTCACGCTGGAACAGGGCGACCTGGTGCAATCCGGCACCTCCCGCCTCGTCGCGGAAACCTTGCAGGTGGTGGTGCCGGAAGGCGCGGTGCGGCTGGATGGCACGCAGAACCAGATCGCGGAGTTGTACGGCCAGGCCGGCGACGGGCTGAGCCTGTCCACCACCAGCGCGCTGATGCTCTCCGCGGCCTTGAGCGCGCCGGAGGTGACGCTGACCCTCGGCGGCGGGCTGACGCAGGACCAGGGCGGCCGGCTGACGACGCTGCGCCTGGCGCTGGATGCCGGCGGCGCCGTGCGGCTGGACGACCGCGCGAATGCCGTCGCCACGCTCGGCCCCATCCGCAGCGGCGGCGCCTTCCACCTCGCCACCTCCGGCGCGCTGACGGTGCTGGACCGCGTGACGGCGCCGGAGGTGACGCTGGCTTCGGACGGCGCCCTGTTCGCCGGGGCGGGATCGGCGCTGGTGACGGATCGCCTGTCGGTCCAGGGCGGCAGCGTGGTGGTGGAAGGCGGCGGCCATCGGTTCGGCGTGCTCGGCGCCGGCGGGGCCACGGGGGATTTCCGGCTGGCGGTGGGGGATGCGCTGGCGCTGCGGGGCGCGCTCGGCGTCGGCGGCGCGCTGGCGCTGGAGGCGGCATCCCTGTCGCTGGAGGCGCCGGTCGCGGCCCAGGCCACCACGCTGCGGGCGCTGTCCGGCGACATCACCCAGACCGCCGCCATCACCGCCACATCCCTTTGGGCCGAGGCGCCAGGCGGGCAGGTGCGGCTGGCCGAGGCCGCCAATGCCGCGGCGCGGATCGGCGGCCGTGCGCTGGGCGATTTCGCCTTTCGCGGCACCGGCGATTCGGCGCCGGATCCGGTGGCGGGGCTGCGGGCCGGGCGCCTCGTCCTGCAATTCGGCGGCAGCTTCCTCCAGGATCCCGCGGCCGCTGCCGGGGTGTTCGCGCCGCGGCTGGAGATCACGGCCGGCGGCCGCGTGGCGCTGGGCGCCGCCAGCAACAGCATCGGCGAGACCGGCGCCGTCATCGCTCCGGGCGGCTTCGCGCTGCGCACCGATGGCGACCTGCTGCTGAGCGAGTCCCTGTCCACAAATGGCGTACTGGACCTGGCGGCCGGCGGCAGCCTGACCCAGACCCTCGGCGCCCGGCTTTCCGCCGCGCAACTGCGCGCCAGCGGCAGCCAGGTGGTGCTGACGGAGCCGGGCAACGCCTTCGCTTCGCTTGGCACCAGCCAGGCCGCGGGGGATTTCCTGCTGACCACCAATGGCGTGCTGGCGCTGGAGGGGCAGGTCTCGGCCGGGGGCACGCTGTCCCTGCTCGCCTTCGACAATATCGGCCAGGCCGCGACCGGCGCCGGGCTGGCGGCGCCCATGCTGCTGGCGCGCTCCATCTTCGGCAGCGTGACCCTGCAGGGGGCGGGCAACAGCTTCGTGGCGCTCGGCGCCAGCGGCGCGGCGGGGGATTTCGCCGTGGCGCAGGAAGGCCCGCTGGCGCTGCGCCTCACCGGGCCGATTGCGGCACCGAGCCTGTCCTTCCGCACCGAAAGCGGCCTGACCGATGTGGATGGCGGCGCGCTGCGCGGCGCGGCGCTGCGGTTGGAGACGGATGGGCCGGTGCGGCTGGATGGCCCCGGCCACGCCATCCAGGCCGTCGGCGGCCGCGCCGGCAGCTTGGCATTGGCGGTCGACGGTGCGCTCGAAGTGACGGATGCGCTGGCCGCGCCGGGCGCGCTGAGCCTCTCCGCCGCCTCGCTCGGCCTGCTCGCCCCGGTCGCCGCCGGCACCGCGCAACTGGAAGCCACGGCGGGCGACATCACCCAGACCCTGCGCGGCGCCGGGCTATCCGCCAATCTGCTCTCGGCGCGCGCCATGGCCGGGCAGGTGCTGCTGGATGGGCAGGGCAACCGGGTGGCAGCCCTCGGCGCCGGCGGTGCCTCGGGCGGCTTCGCGCTGGCGCAGCAGGGCAGCGCCCCGCTGCTGCTGACCGGGCCGATCGCGGCCGGCACCATCTATCTGCGGGCCGCGACCGGCATCCAGGACAGCCCGGGCGCCACGCTGGCGGCGGGGCTGCTGCGGCTGGATACGCCGGGTGCGGCGATCTTCGGCCAGACCCACGCCATCAGCCGCATCGGCGGGCAGGTGGGTGCGCTGACCCTGGCCAGCAGCCAGGCGCTGGCGACGGAGCCGCTGGATGTGGCGGGCGCGCTGTCCCTCGCCGCCCCCGCGCTGCATTTCGCAGCCCCGGTCCAGGCCGGCGGGGCGGAGCTGGTGGCGCTGGCCGGCGATATCACCCAGGCGGCGGATGGCGCCGGGCTGGTCCTCGGCGCGGGCGGCCTTCGGCTGGCCGCCAGCGGGGCCATCGCGCTGGAAGGCGTGGGCAATGCGGTGCCGCTGCTGCTGGGCGCCCGCGCCCGGGGCGCGCTCGGCCTGCTGGCTTCCGGGGGCATGGCGCTCACCGGCACCGCCAGCGGCGCGGATGTGGTGCTGCGCGCCGCCGGGTCGATGCGGCTGGATGGCGCGGTGCTGGAGGCGGATCGCGGCGTGCTGCTGGCCAGCCCGCAGGGGTTCACGGCCGGCGCCGGCAGCCGGCTGCTGGCGCGCGATGCCGCGGCGCTGCCGGTGCTGATCCTGGACAGCCGCGCGGCCGGGCTGGTGGCGCTGCCGGCTGGGCTGGTGGCGGACCTGCCCGGCCTGGCGCCGGCGCAGCAGGCGACGCAGCTCGCCAGCTTCGGTCCGGTGCAGGCGGCGCCAGCGGGGCCCGCGGTGTTCGACCTGGCGGCCGGGGATGCGCCGGTCTTCCTGCTGCTGGACGGTGCCGCGGTGCTCGGCGTGCTGGATGCCGGGCGGCTCGGCGTGCTGGGCCAGGGCGGCTCGGCCTTCATCCTCGGCACGCTGGGTGGGGTGGGCGGGGAAGCCGCCGCGCAGCTGGTTGCCGTGCCGGCGGGCGCATCCGGCTACCTGTTCAACAATTGCGTCATGGCCGCCGCCACCTGCAACGGCGTGCCGCCGATCGTGGACCCGCCGCCGGTGGTGGATCCCCCTCCGGTCGTTGACCCGCCCATTCTGCCGCCGGCGGTCGTCGAGCCGCCGGTGGTGGTGGAGCCGCCCGTGGTGGTCCTGCCGCAGGTCGTTGAGCCGCCGGTCGTTGAGCCGCCGATTGCTAAGCCGCCGGTCGTCGAGCCGCCGCTGGTGGCCTTCGCGCTGCCGGCGAATGATGCGGCGCCGCGGCTGGCCGAATGGGATTTGCGCCATGGCGTGCCGACCGTGCTGGTCGCCCCACGGCGCGAGGAGGAGGAGTAGCCGGCGGCCTCAGCGCCAATCGGCCAGCCCCTCCATCAGCCCGCGCAGCATGCCGGCGCCTTCCGCCAGGCCATCCATCCGCAACGGGCTTCCCGCCGCCGTGCCAGGGGCGGTGGCGAAACCGACCCGGTCCTGCGCCAGCTCCGCCGCCGAGATCCGGCCGTCGCCGTCGTAATCCAGGCTCTCCATCAGCAAACGTGCGGCGAGGATGCCGGCCAGCCCGCCCGCCCCCATCGCGGCCGCGACCACATCCTGCGTCGCACCTTCCTGCACCGCGGCGACCCAGGCGGCGCCACGCAGCACGCGGGCCAGCTCGGCGACCGAGAGCAGGCCATCGCCGCTGACATCGGCCTGCGCCACGATGGCGGCGGCACAGGCGCCCGGCGTGCCACTGCCGCAGCCGGCCTCCAGATGTTCCAGTGCCGCCAGGAAGGCCGCCCCCTCCCCATGCGCGGCGGCAAGCGCCACGGGGGGCGAGGGGCAGCGATGCCAGGGGGAGACCACGCTGTCGCCGGGCAGCCGGTCCTCCCGCAGCTTGGCCTCCGGTTCAGCGGTTTCCAGCCCATCCGCGGTGGTGGGGCGCAGCATCAGCCGCGGGGCCTCGGGGCCGCCGGCGGTGCCGATGGTCCAGCCATCCTGGGTGCGGATCTGGCGGAAGCGGTACAGCCGGGCGGGTTCTTCCGCCTCCAGCCGCGCGGCGGCGCGGGCGGTCAGCAGCAGCATCGCCTCCGGGTCCGCGCAGGCACCGGAGAACCAGGCGCCGCGCAGGGGTTCGGGTACGGCTTCCGGGGTTGGCGGGGTCTGGGCCTGGGCCTGGGTGGCCAGCAGCAGCGCGGCGGCGAGCGGCCGCAGCCAGCGTCGGAAGCGGCTCATCGGATCTCGATCTCCTCGCCCTGGCACAGATCCACCCCGGTCCGCGTCACCTCCCGCCCATCGCGGAACAGCACCACCAGGTCGGCGAGGCAGGCATCGCCATCGGGCGCTTCCAGCTCCAGGCTTTCGGCCACCCCCAGAACATCGGCGCCCAGCCGGTCCGCGCCGCGCGGCTCGCCCGGCGGCGCGGCGTAGATCTCGATGATCGGCAGGGTGCCGGCATTGCGGAGCTTCAGCAGCGGCGCCTCGGTGGCTTCCGGATCGGCCACGGCCTCCGCCATCGGCAGGGGTGGCGGTTCCGCCCCCAGCACCCAGCCCGGCACCAGCAGGATCCGGGGCGTGGTGCAGAGATCCAGCTCCCGCTTTTCCTCCGCGCCGCCATTCGGGAAGACGATGCGGACATCCGCCTGGCAGGCACTTGCCACCGTCACCGACGCCTCCTGCCCCACCGGCAGCGGGTCATCCAGGCGGTCCGGCCCCCAATCCGCATCCGTGCTGGCCGAGACATAAAGCTCCTGCACCGTTTCCAGATGCCGGTTCATCAGCACCAGGCTGTGGGTGACCGGCGGCGGCAGGGTGGTCCGGTCGAAGGCCAGGCTGCGCTCCGCACAGAGGTCATGGCGGCTTCGCACCTCCTCCCGCGCATCGGCATAGACGGCGCGCAGGTCGAAGACGCAGTCGCGGCTGCGGAGGCGAAGCGGGAAGCTGCCACCGGCCGGGATGCCCTGCCCGTCCAGGCGATCCACGCCCCAGCCCTCCAGGCCGTTGGGGCTGGCGTAGAGCTCGCGCAGTTCCACCTCCGCGCGGTTGCTGATGGCCGCGTCGCGCCGCGGCGTGGCCGGGTCGCCGAAGACCAGGCGCGGGGTGCGGCAGATATTGACCGCGCTGCGGGTTTCCTCCCGCCCATCCTGCCAGACCGCCACCGCATCGAAGCTGCAGCCGGCCTGGCGGCTGAGGCGGATGCGGGCGGTGTTGCCCGGCGCCAGCGCCGCATCACCCAGCCGGTCCGGCCCCCGGTCGCCGGCGCCGGCCTCCGCGCCGGGCTGCAACAGGAACAGCTGGTCCAGCCTCAGGTCGGTCTCGTTCTGCACCGTCACCTGGCGGGTCGTCGGGGCCTGCTGCGCCTCGCCCGGCCGCGCCGGGCCAAGGGCGAGAAGCACCACCCCAGCCAAAAGCCGGGCCCCAAGACCGCGCATGCCCATCAGACCCCTGTGCGAGAAGGCCCGAGCATGCGGAGGGCCGGCGCCGCGTGCAAGGGCCGGTCGGCTTCAGCCGGTTTCGGTCAGCCGCCCTCCGGCAGCGCATAGGCGATGACATGATCGCCCGCCTTGGTGCCGAGCGAGCCATGGCCACCGGCGATCACCAACAGGTACTGGCGGCCATCCGCGCCGGTATAGGTCATCGGCGTCGCCTGGCCGCCGGCCGGCAGGCGATGCTCCCAGAGCTGCGCGCCGGTGGTCACGTCATATCCGCGCACGAAATTGTCCAACGAGCCGGACATGAAGGCGACGCCGCCGCGGGTCATCATCGGCCCGCCGAGATCGGGCACGCCGAGCTTCAGGGGCAGCGGCACCGGCGCCAGGTCCCGCACCGTGCCGTTGCGATGCTGCCAGGCGATCCGCCCGGTGGTGAGGTCGGCACCGGCCACATAGCCCCAGGGCGGCTGCTGGCAGGGCAGGCCGATCAGCGACAGGAAGGGGTAGAGCTGCACGGCGTAGGGCGACCCAAAATTCTCGTTCAGGGATGGCAGGCTGCCCTCGGGCCGGTTCTCGCCCTGCACATACAGCGTCGTGTCGTCCTCACGCGGGACCAAGCGGGAGATGAAGGCGAGGTAGGATGGCGTGGTGAAGGTGACCTGCCGCTCCGGATCCACCGCGATGCCGCCCCAGTTGAAGACGCCGAAATTGCCGGGATGGATGATGGAGCCTTCGAGCGAAGGCGGCGTGTAGCGGCCCTCATAACGCAGCCGGCGCAGCTGGATGCGGCAGGCAAGCTGGTCGAGCGGCGTCACCCCCCACATGTCCCGCCCGCGCAGCATCGGCGGATCGAAGGACAGGGCGGAGACGGGTTGCGTCGGCGCGGTGAAGTCGCCCGAGGCCGCGCCCTGGGGCACCGGCACCTCGCGGATCGGCAGGATCGCCTCCCCGGTGCGGCGGTCCAGCACGTACAGCTCGCCCTGCTTGCTGGGCTGCACCAGCGCCGGCACGGTCTGGCCATCCACCGTCAGGTCGATCAGCGTGGGCTGTGAGGGGACGTCGTAATCCCACAGATCGTGATGCACGGTCTGGAAGGCCCAGCGCAGGCTGCCATCGGCGAGGTCGAGCGCGACCACGGCGGAGGAGAAGCGTTCCACGTTCGCGCTGCGATTGCCGCCGAACTGGTCCGGCGGCTGGTTGCCCAGCGGCACATAGACCAGGCCGAGCGCGGCATCGGCGCTGAGGATCGACCAGGCATTGGGGGAATTGGCCGTGTAGAAACCCTCCGACTCGATCGGCGCGGTGGCCTCCGGCGCGCCCGAATCCCAGTTCCACAGCAACGCGCCGCTGCGCGCGTCATAGCCGCGGATCACGCCCGACTGTTCGTTGGTGGAGACGTTGTCGAGCACCGTGCCGCCGATCACCAGCACGCCATTGGCGACCACGGGCGGCGAGGTCGAATAGTACCCGCCCGGACGGACATTCGGCATATTGGCCCAGAGGTTGATCTGCCCGGTACCGTCGCCGAAGTTGGAACAGACGGCGCCGGTTTCGGTATCCAGCGCGATGACGCGGCCATCGGCGGTCGGCATGAACAGCCGCGCACCGCATTCGACCGTCGCGGCGCCCTCGCTGGCGATGGGCAGGTTTGGCACCGCTTCGCGCGCCGCGGCGACGCGGGCCGGGTTCAGCGGGGTTGGGGGCGCGGCGGTGGCTTCCTCGGCCGGCAGCCAGCCGAGGCCGCGGCAGGTCAGATGCTGCAAGGCGAGGTCGCCCAGGATGTTCGGCCGGTAGCGCCAGATCTCGGCGCCGGTCGTCGCATCCAGCGCGATCACCGCCTGGTGCGGCGTGCAGAGATACAGGCGGTTGCCGATCTTCAGCGGGGTGACCTGGAAGGTGGTCTCCTGCGGCTCCCACGGCTGGCCGCGCATGTCGCCGGTGCGGTATTCCCAGGCCACTTCCAGCCGCGCCACATTGGCTGGCGTGATCTGGTCGAGCGGCGAGAAGCGCTGGCCGAAGCCGGTGCGGCCATAGGCGTGCCACTCGCCATCCGGAACGCCATCCGGGGCCCCATTTGGCGCGACCGCGATGCGTGGTCCCGGCAGCGCGCCCTCGATCGCATGCGGGTCGCGCAGCATCGCCAGCGGGGCGGTGACCAGCGCGGCCAGCACCGCAAGGCTCAGCGCGGCCCCGGCCCCGCGCAGCGGGGTGGTGCCGAGCGGCCGGGTGATCCAGGGCAGCAGCAGCAGCAGCGCCAGCACCACCAGCATGCCGCCGCGCGGCGCCAGCGCCCACCAATCCAGGCCGACTTCCCAGATCGCCCAGACCAGCGTGCCGACCAGCAGCAGGGCGAAGACCACCAGCGCGGCATCCCGCCCGCGCCACAGCAGCACGCCACAGGCCAGCAGCACGAGGCCCGCCACCAGGTAGAACCAGGACCCGCCAAGCACGGCCAACCAGACGCCGCCGCCCGCCAGGCCCAGGCCGAGCAGCAGGAGAAGCGCTGCCATCAGGCGCGGCAGCAGAAGAGGGCGGGATTGGGGCATTGGCGCAAATCCGGACGGGTTGCACGGCCAACGTCGCAGGCGGCAAATGTTTCCCGGCGCTCAGGGCCGGCAGGCGGCGACCAGCAGGGCCAGCAGGTCCTCCGCCACCTCGGTCCCGCGCGGCTCGGGATACCAAAGGTCGCTGCGTGGTGCCTCCGCGCGCAGGGTGCAGAAGCCATGCACGCCGGCCCAGGCGAGTGCCAGCCGGGCGCGCAGCGCGCGGTCATCCGCCGCCGGCGCCACCGCGCGCATCGCCACATCCAGTGGCTCGCGCGCGCCGCGGGAGGCTTCGGTCCAGTCAGGGTCTGCCGGGTCGATCAGGTCGGTGCGGAACATCAGGCGGAAATGCGCCGGGTTGTCGCGAACGAAGGCCATGTAGCCGCGCCCGGTCGCCGCCAGGTGCTCCGTGGGGCTGGCGCCTGCCGGCAGCGCCGCCACGGCGGCTTCCATGGCGGCGCGCAGGCGCTGTGACTGCTCGGTGGCGAAAGCCGTCATCAGGCCGCGCTTGTCGCCGAAATGCGGCGTGGCGGCGGAATGGGAGACACCGGCACGGCGGGCACATTCGCGCAGCGACACCGCCTCCGGGCCCTGATCCTGCACGATCTCGGCCACCGCATCGAGCAGGGCGCGGCGCAGGTCGCCATGATGGTGACGGCCGCGGGTCTTCGGGGTGACGGACATGGCGGGATTCTGCCCGCCGCGAATGAACTTGACAACGGTCAGATCGCCTTGCGACAAACTGACCATCGTCAAGTTTGAGGTCGCGCCATGTCCCTCGAAACCCTCTTCTCCGCCGCCGGGGCCATCGCCATGGCCGGCTGGCTCGCTTTGCTGTTGGCGCCGGGGCGGCGCTGGGCGAATTGGCTGCTGGCGGGCCTCGGCCTCCCGGCGCTGCTCGCCGCGCTCTACGTCGTGCTGTTGGCCACGCATTGGGGCAGCGCGGAAGGCGGCTTCGGGTCGCTGGCGGAGGTCGCGGCCCTGTTCCGCAATCCGGGCCTGCTGCTGGCCGGCTGGGTGCATTACCTGGCCTTCGACCTGTTCATCGGCGCCTGGATCTGCCGGCGCGGCACGGCAGAGGGGGTGAAACCCTGGCTGCTGCGCCTGTGCCTGCCGCCCACCTTCCTGGCCGGGCCGGTGGGGCTGCTGCTGTTCCTCGGCGTGCGCGCGGTGCGGCGATGACCGCCCTTCTCGCGGAGCTGCACCGGCGGCAGAACCTGCTGGCCTGGGCCGGCTGGGTGGCGCTGGGCATCCTGCTGTTCAGCCTGGCCGCCATGGCGGTGGACCCGCGCCAGCTTTACGGCGGCTCGGTCTGGATCAAGCCGGCGAAATTTGCCGCCTCCTTCATCCCATGGTTCTGGACGCTCGCCTGGGCCTGGGGCGTGCTGGCGCCGGCGGCGCGGCGCGGGGTGCTGGCCGGGCTGGTGCTGTGGGGCACGCTGGGCGCGGCCGCCTTCGAACAGGGCTGGATCACCTTCCGCGCCGCCGCCGGCCTGCCGAGCCATTTTGCCGAGGATGCCTTCGGGCAGCTCATGTTCTCGCTGATGGGGCTGGGAGCCACCGTGCTGGTCGCACTCGCCGCGCTGCTCGGGATGCTGGTGCTGGTCGGCCGTGATGCGGCTCCGCCGCGGAGCAATGCGGCTCCGCCGCGGGGCGATGCGGCTCCGCCGCGGGGCGATGCGGCTCCGCCGCGGGGCTGGCGGCTGGCGGTGGGGCTCGGCTTGGTGGTGGCGGGGGTGCTCGGTGGCGTCACCGGCTTCGCCATCGGCGGCGCCGGCGGCCCGATCATCGGCGGCAGCGGCGCCCCGGGCTTCCCGCCCTTCTACTGGTCGCGCGATGGCGGCGATCTGCGTATCGCGCACTTCATCGCGATCCACGCCATGCAGGTGGTGCCGGGCTTCTGGCTGCTCACCCGTGCCTCCGCCTGGCCGGTGGGGGTGGTCAGCATGGCCTGGGCAGGGCTGTCCGTGGCGGCGCTGCTTCTGGCGCAGGCAGGCGTGCCGCTTTCGCCGTAACCATGCCATCATCCGGGGCCATATCGGCGTCGATGCAAGCCGAATCGCCCCTGCTCCGCCGCGCCCCGTTCGCCCTGCTGGTCACGGCGATCGCCGCCCTGCTGATGCTGCTGCTGGTGCGGGCGCTGCTGCCCGGCGGCATCAGCCCGCTGGAATGGGCGATCCTGGCCTGTATCGGGCTGACGACTCCCTGGGCGGCGCTATCCGCTGCCAATGCCGTGGTGGGCCTGCTGATCCTGCTGCGCGCGCCAGACCCGGCCGCTGCCGTCCTGCCCGCCCTGGCCCGCGCGCGGCCCGGCCCACCCGACTCCACCACCGCCCTGCTGGTCTGCCTGCGGAACGAGCCGATGGAGGCGGTGCTGCCGCCGCTGGCCACCCTGCTGCAAGGGCTGGCGCAAGCCGGCGCCGCTGACCGCTTCCGCCTTTGGCTGCTGTCCGACACGCAGGACCCGGACGCCGTGGTGGCCGAGGAAGCCGCGCTCGCCCCCTTCCTCGCCACCCACCCCACCGCCCGCTACCGCCGCCGCGCGCAAAATACCGGCTACAAGGCCGGCAATGTGATGGACGCGCTGGACCATCACCTGACGGACGAGGCCTTTTTCATCACGCTGGACGCCGACAGCGTGATGACGCCGGCCGCCGTGCTGCGCCTGGTGGCGGTGATGGAGGCCGATCCGAAGCTGGGCATCGTGCAGCAGTTGATCGTCGGCCGTCCGGCGACGGCCGCCTTCCCCCGCCTGTTCCAGTTCGGCATGCGCGCCGGCATGCGCGCCTGGGCCACCGGCCAGGCCTGGTGGCAGATGGATGCCGGCCCCTATTGGGGCCACAATGCCATTCTCCGCGTTGCCCCCTTCCGCGACCACGCGAAGCTGGAGCCGCTGCCTGATGGCAGCCGAATCCTCAGCCACGACATGGTGGAATCCGTGCGGCTGCAATCCGCCGGCTGGGCGGTGCGCTGCCTGCCGGCCGAGGAGGGCAGCCTCGAGGCCAACCCGCCCGCTTTGCCGGAATTCCTGCGCCGCGACGAACGTTGGGGCGCCGGCAACATGCAATATGTGCATCTGTTCCGGGTGCCCGGCATGACCTGGCTTGGGCGGCTGCAACTGGCACAGGCGATCCTGCTGTTCCTCGGCGCGCCGCTGTATGTGCTGGCGCTGGTCCTCGCCGCGGCGAATGGGCTGAGCGGTGGCGGCGCGGGCACGCCGATGGGGCTGCTGGCGCTGGCGATCCTGGCGCACGGCCTGTGCTACTTCGCGCCGAAACTGGCCGGCTACGCCCAGGTGCTGCTGCAACCGCGCCTGGCCGAGACCTATGGCGGCCGCGCCGCCTTCGCCCGCGGCGCGCTGGCGGAACTGGTCTTCATGCAGCTGTTCGAGCCGCTGTCGAACCTCAACAAGGCGATGTTCCTGGCGCTGCTGCCCTTCGGCGCCCGCCCCGGCTGGCTGCCGCAGAACCGCGCCGATCGCGGTGTGACCTGGGGCGACGCGACGCGGATGTTGTGGCCGCATACCGTCATCGGCCTGCTGCTGACGGCGGCCTTCGCCAGCCTGTCCTGGCCTGCCCTGGCGCTGGCGCTGCCCGTCACGGCGGGGTGGATCCTGGCGGTGCCGCTCTGCGTCTTCACCGCCGATCCGCGCCTGTCGGCCTGGCTGCGCGCATATGGCATCGCCGCGACGCCGGAGGAACTGGCGCAGGCCGCACCGGTCCTCCGCACGACGGCGCCCGCGCCGCGGCGGGGGGATGGCGGCTTTCCGGTTCCGGTCTCCAACTAAAGCGGCCGGAAGCCCGGCGGCACCGCGATCCCGGGATTGTCGGCGAATAGCCGCGCCCAGGCGCGGCCGGCGATCTCCTCCGCCTGCCGCACCACCTGCGCCTCATCCATCGTCAGCACCACGCGATCGCGCATCACCCAGGCGCCATCGACCATGACATCGTCGATATCCGCCGCCTGGCCCTGATGCACCAACACCGCGACGGCGCGCAGGAAGGGCGCCAGATGCGCGCGGTCGGTCCGCAGCATCACCAGATCCGCCAGATTGCCCTGCGCCAGCCAGCCGCCATCCGGCACGCCCATGGCGCGGTAGCCGTTGCGCGTCGCCCAGCGCAGCGCGTCCTCCGGCGTCGGGCTGCGGCCGTCCTGGCGGCGGATGCGTTCCATGAACAGGCCGGTGCGCATCACCTCCACCATGTCCTCCGCCATGTTGTCGGTGCCCATGCCGATATTGCAGCCGGCCTGCTCCAGCTCACACACCCGCGGGCTGAGGCCGCGCCGCGCGGCGATGGCGGCGTTGAAGGCGACGTGTACCTTGTGCCTGCCGAGGATCTTCTCCTCCAGCGGCGCCATGCAGCGGCAATGCGCGGCGACCAGCCGGTCGTTCAGGAAGCCGATGCTGTCTAGGTATTCGCTCGGCAGCATGCCGCGATGCGCCTGCACCGCCGCGACCTCGCCCCAGATCTGGTTGAGGTGGATGGTGCAGACCGTGTCCAGCTTCCGGCGCAGGGCGTCCACCGCCTGCAACAGCTCCGGCGAGCACATATCCGGCGCCCAGGCGGCGATGCCGACCTGGATGCGGCCCCGGCCCGCGCCATGCCAGCGGCGGTGCAGCGCCTCCATCCGCGCCAGGCCCGCCTCGCCCAGCGCCGGGTCGCGCCGGAAGGCGGCGGGGTCACCGATGCCGGCGCCCGCGCGATCCCAGCAGCGCTCCGCCAGCACCATGCGCAGGCCGGTTTCCACCATCTGCTGCGCGTAATCCTCGATGCCCGAGGCATCCTCCAGCAATGCGGTGGTGCCGGAGCGGATCGCCTCCAGCGCGCCCAGCTGGCACATCACCGCCTGTTCGGCCGGCGCCAGCGCGGGCAGCGGGATGGGAGACAGGCCACCGCAGAAAGGCGGGTTGTGCGGCGGCGACAGATCCTCGAACACACCGCGCGCCAGCGTCATGCCGAGATGGGTGTGGATATTGGCGAAGCCGGGGAAGACCACGCGGCCGCTGCCATCGACCGGCTCGGCATCCGGGAAGCGCGCGGCGATCTCCGCATCCGGGCCGATGGCGGCGATGCGGTTGCCCTGGATGGCGAGTGCGGCGGCGTAGTGGATGGTGCCGGAATCGTCGCCGGTGACGATGGTGGTGTTGCGGATCAGCAGCGTCATGGTCCTGGTTCTCCCCTATCCTCGTCCGCCGGCCAGACGCGCCGCATCGGCGCTGCGGCCGAGGCGCAGCATGGCCAGGCACCCCAAGGCCGGCCCCAGCGCCAGCACGGCGAAGGCGCCGCCCCAGCCCAACGCCTGCACCATGGGCGGCATCAGGTGAATCGTCACCAGGGTCAGCGCGAAACCCAGGCTGGTCTGCACCGTCAGCATGGTGCCGGTCAGCCCCGGCTCCGCCAGTTCCGCCACACTCGCCGAGAACTGCGCCGAATCCGCCACCACCGCCACACCCCAGACCAGGCCGAGCAGCATGACCAGCGCCGGATGCAGCCCGAAGGCCGGCCCCGCCAACAGGCAGCAGGCGCCCGAGACGGCCATGGCCGCGACCGTCACCCGCACCCGGCCGATACGGTCCGCCGCCAGCCCGGCCGCGACCGATCCCACCGCCCCCGCGGCAATGACGGCGAAGGTCGCCAGCGCAGCCTCCGTCGGCCGTGACGCATCGCCGCGCCAGGCGGCGAAGCTGGCGGCGAAATACAGGCCGACCCAGGCCCACATCGCATACAGCTCCCACATGTGCCCGAGATAGCCGAGCGTCGCGAGCCGCGTGCCGCGGTTGCGGAACAGCCCGAGCGCCGCCGCCGGCCGGAAGGGTGGTGCCGGCGCATGGCGCGGGCCGAGCCGCACGAAACCCACCAGCAGCGCCGCCGCCACGGCGGTGAGGGACGCCGCCACCAGCACCGGCCGCCACGCCACGCCGCCCAAGGCCGAGACCAGGTGCGGCATGGCGGAACCCAGCGTCAGCCCGCCCACCAGCAGCCCGACCACCAGCCCCATATCGCCGCGATCCGCCCAGCCGGCCGCCAGCTTCATGCCCACCGGATAGACGCCGGCCAGCGCCATGCCCGTGACGAAACGCGCCACGATCACACCCTCCGCCCCCGGCGGCAGCAGCAGGATGGCGCCATTGGCCGCGGCGCCGAGCAGGGCGGCGAGGGCGAAGACACGGCGCGGATCGAAGCGGTCCGGCAGCGCCAGCGCGGCGCTGACCAGCGTGCCGAATACGAAGCCCGCCTGCACCGCGCTGGTCAGCAACGCCTGGAACCCTTCGCCGCGCCAGGGCGCCTCCAGCAGCATGGCGGGACCGGCGGCGGTGGAGGAAAACCACAGTGACAGCGCCAGCACCTGCGCCAGCGTGATCAGCGCAATGTTGCGGCGTTTCATGTCCAGCGATGGCTGGCGGCGGGGTGGCCCTCCGGCAGCAACCGGCCGGCGCCGAACAGCTTTTCGCGGTAGGTGCCGGGGGCATGGGCGGTCTTGTACAGCCCGCGCTCCTGCAGCACCGGCACAACCAGATCGATGAAGCTCTCAAGGCATTCCGGCATCACGGTGCGGGACAGGTTGAAGCCATCCACATCCGCCGCCTGCATCCAGCCGGCCAGCGCATCCGCCACCTGCACCGGGTCTCCCACGATCGGCGGCTGGCGGCTGCCGAGGACCGATTGCGCCAGCAGCATGCGCGGCGTCCAGTCCGGCCCGGCGACCTTGGCCATCGCCTCCACATTGGAGCGGATCGCCTGGCTCTCGCCCGCCCGCACCGGCTCATCCATGCCGAATTTTGCCAAATCGATGCCGAGCGAGGCGGAGGCATGGGCCAGGCAGCCCTCGGCGCTGGCCCAGCTTGCGTAATCCGCCAGCAGGTCGCGCGCCTCGGCCTCCGTCCGGCCGACGACGACGGTGGCGCCGGCGAAGACGAGGATCGGACGTGGCGCGGCGGCGGCGCGCAACTGCGCAACCAACCGCGCGACGACGGCAGGGTTGGTGCCATTCACGAAAACGCATTCGGCGTGGGTGCCGGCGAAGCGGCGGCCGCGTTCGCTGGCGCCGGCCTGGTACAGCACGGGGGTGCGCTGGGGTGATGGCTCGGCCAGGTGGATCGCATCGATGTGGTATTGCGGGCCAGCGTGGTGGATCGGGCGGATGCGGGATGCGTCGGTGTAGATCCCGCGCTCGCGGTCGCGTTGCACGGCATTCTCGGCCCAGCTTCCCTCCCACAGCGCATAGACCGCCTGCATGTATTCATCGGCCAGGTCGTAGCGGTCGTCGTGCCGCATCTGCTCGGCATGTCCCAGCGCGCGGGCGGCGCTGTCGAGGTAGCCGGTCACGATGTTCCAGCCGATGCGGCCATTCGTCAGATGGTCCAGCGTGCTCATCCGTCGGGCGAACAGATAGGGCGGTTCATAGGCCAGGTTGCAGGTCACGCCGAAGCCGAGGTGCCGGGTCACCGCCGCCATCGCCGGCACCAGCAGCACCGGGTCCAGCAGCGGCACCTGCACGCCGCCGCGCAGCGCCGCATCCGGGCTGCCGCCATGCACATCATAGATGCCGAGCACATCGGCCAGGAACAGTCCGTCGAACAAGCCGCGCTCCAGCAGTTTCGCCAGGCCGGTCCAGTGGTCGAGGTTCCGGTAGTTCGCCGCGGTGTCGCGCGGATGGCGCCACATTCCCTGCTGGATATGGCCGGGCGTCGCCATGTCGAAGGCGTTCAGGCGCATCATGCGGGGCGGGTCCTCGGGCTTTGTTGGCCCGATCATGCCCGAGTTCCGGCGTCAGGCCAGCAGGCTGTGCAGCCTGGCGATTTCCACCTTGCCGAGCGCGGTGCGCGGCAGCGCCGGCACGGTGACCACGGCGCGGGGGATCTTGAAGCGGGCGATCTGCCCCTCGAAATGCGCCAGCACGCGGGCCGCATCAAAGCCGGGCGCGGGGACCACGATGGCCACCGGCACTTCCCCCCAGCGCGGATCGGGGCGCCCGATGATGGCGCCTTCCACGATGCCCGGCGCCGTCCGCAGCAGGCGCTCCACCTCCGCGGGATAGATGTTCTCGCCGCCCGAGATGATCACGTGCTTGAGGCGGTCGGTGAACCACCAGCGGCCCTGCGGGTCGAGGCGTCCGACATCGCCGGTGGCGAACCAGCCTTCGTCATCCAGCGCCGGCACATCCGGCCAGTAGCGGCGCAGCGTGGCCGGGCCACGGATCTCGATTTCGCCTTCCACCGCGCCACCGGCGATGCGCGCTTCCGCATGCAGCGCCGCGCGGCCGAGCGAGCCGGGGGCGGCCAGCGCCTCCGCGCGGTCCTGGATGATGGCGATGGGTCCGGTTTCGGTGGCGCCATAGACCTGCTGCACGGGGATGCCGCGCGCATGGAAGGCCTCGATCAGCGGGATCGGCACGTCGGAGGACCCGGCGCCGATGGCGCGCAGGCTGGAAAGATCGGCGCCGGCCCAGCGCGGATGCCCGACCAGCGCCTGCATGACCGCGGGCACCAGCAGGGTGAGCGTGGGGCGGTGACGTTCCACATCGTCGAAGAAGGCGTCGGCGTCGAAGCGCGGATGCAGCAGCACCTCCGCGCCCGCCATCAGCGCCGGCGTGGTCTGGATGTTGAGGCCACCGACATGGAACAGCGGCAGCACGGTCAGCACGCGGTCATCCGCGGTCAGTTTGAAGGCGTGCTGCGCGTTCAGCGCGTTGTGCAACAGCGCGCGTTGGTCCAGCACGGCGCCCTTCGGCCGACCCGTGGTGCCGCTGGTATAGACCAGCAGCACCGGGCTGTGTTCGTCGCCTTCCTCCGGCGCATGGCCGGAAGCGGCGACGCTGGTTGCATCCACCGCCAGGTCGGGCATGGCCGAAACCATTTCGGGCGTCGCCAGCAGAAGCCGCACCGCGGCGTCGTCAAGAATAAAACGCCATTCCGGCGCGGCCAGGCGCCAGTTCAGCGGCAGCAGCATGGCGCCGAGCCGGGCGCAGGCGAACAGCGCCACGATCTGCGCCGGGTGGTTCTGGCCGAGAAAACCCACGCGATCGCCCGCCGCCACGCCGCGCGCCGCCAGCGCCGCCGCCATCGCCACGGCCCGCGCGTGCAACGCGCCATAGGACAGCGCCGTATCGCCGAAACGCAGCGCAATGCGCGCGGGCGGCTGAACAGCGAGCCAGTGTTTCACGCGTCCGTCTCGCCCTTCTCATACAGCGCATCGCGGCCGATGCGGTCGATGCAGAGCTCCGCCGTCCAGGGCAGCATCAGCGCGCCGCAGCGCGAATCACGAAAAATGCGCTCCAGCGGCAGGGATTTCAGCATCGCCTGGCCGCCACAGGTGCGGATGGCGAGACTGGCAATGGCCTGCGCATTCTCCATCACCGTGTGCTGCGCGGCGAGTGCCCGCAGCATCTGGTCCTTCGATGGATCGGGCCCGGCCTCCGTGATCGCCTGGAACCACAGCGCCTTGGTCTGTTCCAGCATCACGCGCATCTGCGCCACGGCGATCTGCTTCGTCGGGTACATGCGGCGCCTGACCGGCGGCGTGCCAGGCTGTTCGCCGCGCAGATAGCGCACGCAGAAATCATACGCTGCCTGCGCCAAGCCCATATAGGTCGGCGAGAGCGTCAGGAACATGTGGGGCCAGCGCATCGCCGCCTGGAAATACAGCCCCGGCGGCATCAGCGCCGCATCCTCCGCCACGAAGACATTGTCGAAGACAAGGGTGCGGGAGACGGTGCCGCGCATCCCGAGCGGGTCCCATTCCCCCGTCACCGTCACGCCCGGCGCATCCGCCGGCACGCCGAGATACAGCGTGTTCTTCCGCGACGCCTTCTCGCCCGGCAGCATCTCCGTGCAGAGGATGCCGTAGGTATCCGCATGCCCGGCGAGACTGGCAAAGATCTTCTTGCCGTTGATCCGGAAGCCGCCCGCCACACGCTCCGCCGTCGTGCCGAAGGCCGCCGCACCGGCCGCCGCCGCGCCGCCTTCCGAGAAGGGCTGCGAGAAGATTTTGCCGTCCTGCAGAATGGTGTCGTAGTGCAGCCGGCGACGCCTGCGATGTTCCGTGCGCGTGGGCTCGTCCATCTCCAGGTCTTCGGTCAGCGCGCCGGTCCACAGCGTGGAGCAGACATGCATGTTCCAGGTCAGCGCCGTGGCGCCGCAATAGCGACCCAGCTCGGCGGCGGTCAGGCAATAGGCGCGGAAATCGGCACCGAGGCCGCCTTCCTCCGCGGGGATGCAGACTCCCAGAAAGCCTTCGCGATGCATGTCGCGGTAGTTGTCGATCGGGAAGGTGGCTTGGCGATCCCAGACATGGGCACGCGGCGCCAGCACACGGGCGCCGAAATCGCGGGCGCGGGCGGTGAGGGCGGCTTCGAAGGGCGTCAGCCGAAAGGCCTTCGCGTCGAAGATCGGCGCATCGGCGGGCAGCGTGACCGGCATGGCATCCATCGGGCTCACTCCGCGAGGAAGGGCAGCAGCGCCGCCAGGAAGGGTTCGGGCGCTTCCAGGTGGATCAGATGGCCGGCGCCGGGTACCACCACCATCCGCGCGCCGGGAATCGCCTCCGCCATGCGCTGCATGGTTTTGGCTGGCGCCGCCTGGTCGCGCTCCCCCGCGATCAGCAGCGTCGGCACGGCGATCCGCGGCAGGTCGGCGCGGCGATCGAAGGTGGTGAGGCAGCGCAGCGTGGCGCGATAGACCTCGTCCGGAATCGCACGCATCGCGGCCAGGGCGCGCGGCATCGCATCCGGTGGCGCGGTTTCGGGCAGCATCCCCGCCATCAGCTCCGGCGCCGCATCCTGCATCGAGCGGCCTTCCAGCGGGCCGAGTCGCGCGGCCAGAAACTGCTCGGCGAAGGCCGGGTCGCGGCCGCCGAAGGCGGGCGTCGTGCCGTACAGCACCAGCTTCGCCACCCGCTCCGGAAAACGCGCGACGAATTCCTGCGCCAGCATGCCGCCCATCGAATGTCCGACCAGCGTCACCCGATCCAGCCCGCGCGCATCCAGCGCATCGCGCAGCGCCTCCGCCAGCGCCGGAAAGGTCATTTCCGGCAGCGCCGCGGTATCGCAGAAACCGGGCATCGGCCAGTCGACGGCGCCCGGCACCATGCCATCCCAGGACGGCCCGCCGATGCCGTGCAGCAGCACAATGGTCATGGAAGCAAAACTCCTTCGCGGACCACGACCTCGCCATCGAGCGCGATGGTGCAGCCGAAGACGGGGATGTCGAAATGTCCCTCGGTGAAGCGGCCGGCGAATTCATTGGCGCCGGTGGAGAACAGGAAGTTGCCTGCCGCCGCGCGCAGCTCCGTGCCGTTCAGGTCGCGGCGGTCGTGGAACAGCAGCCCCTGCCGCCGCGCGCGCGCGTTCATGCCCCAGCCGACATGGCTGACCGCATAGGCGCCGGGGTCGTTCCAGGCGGCCAGGTAGTCGCGCATCATGCGTGCATCGACGCCCTCGCCTTCCACCGCCACCACGTGGTCGTCGCGCAGCGTCAGCCGCACCGGCTGTTCGATGTAGCGCTTGAAGGTCAGGTTGGCGTCGCCCGGCGCCAGCACCAGCATGCCCGCCACGCTGCCCGCGGCGGGGAAGGACACCACCACACCGCCCGGCCAATGCGCGATGGTGCCGGGGCGATCGGAAAAACCCCAGACGCCGGCGGTGGTCGCACCCGCCATCGCCACGGTCAGGTCGGTGCCCGCCGCGCTGGTCACGCGCATTTCGCGCGCGGCCCGCAGCCGCTTCACCGCGGCCTTCACCGGCGCCGCATCCTCCGCGCGGGGAACCAGGCGTTCCAGCACATCCGGATGCTCGTCGCTCACCATCAGCACCCGCGCGCCGCTGGCCAGGATGCCGCGCAGCTCCGGCGCATGCAGCAGCCCTTCGCGGGTCAGGTCGATGATGAGGGAGGAGGCGCCGAGCGCCGCCAGCACCGCCGGATGCCCAGCCAAGGCGCGGGATGCGCCGGTCGATCGCACCGGCACCGGCGCCGTCTGCCGCGGCGTCGGCACCTCCAGCCGGAAAGGCCGGCAGCCCAGCCGATGCGCCGCCAGCTCCGCCAGGTCGATGTTCAGCCGGCGGGACTGGCTTTCGGACAGCAGGCACACCGTCTCGCCCGGCTGCGCCGCGCAAAGCCGCAGCACCGCCTCGAAGGCGTCGATCCACTGCGGCTCGATCCGGTCGTCGCGCAAATCCGCTGCCCTCCCTGAGTTGGCGTCAGGCTAGCGGTGGCGCCTAATTATGAAAAGTCATATATTCGTCGCGTGACCACCCCGCCCCGCTTCGTTGAGGATTATCTGCTGGCCCTTCTGGCCCAGGCCTCGCACGCGGCCTCGGCCGATTTCCATGCGCGGCTGAAGGCGCGCGGGGTTGCCGTGCCCGTCTGGCGGGTGCTGGCCACGCTGCATGGGGCGGAGGACGGCGCGACCGTTGGGCAGTTGGGGAAAGCCTGCCTGATGCAGCAGCCCACCATGTCCAAGCTGCTGGACCGCATGGCGGCGGAGGGCCTGCTGGTCCGCACCCGCCAGGGCCGCCAGACGCGCATCGCCCTGACCCCGGCCGGCGCCGCCTTGGCCGATCAGCTGGTGGCGGAGGCCCGCGCGCATGAGGCGGCGCTGCTCGCCCGCCATGCGGCGGCGGCGCCCGCCTTGAAGGCCCTGCTGCGCGGGATCATCTCCGGCTGATGCCGCCGATGTCCACGCTCTCCAAGATCGTCCTCATCCTGCTGGTGGTCTCCGCCCTCGTGCAGATCCTGGTCCTCGTCTTGCGTTGAACGCCGCCTCCCGCCAGCTTCGCGCGGTCAGGGAGTTGGAATGATGCAGGTTGCGGTGATCGGCCTCGGGGCCATGGGCATGGGGGCGGCGCTGTCCTGCCTGCGGGCAGGGCTTTCCGTCACGGGTTGCGATTTTTCGGCAGCCGCGCGCGACAGTTTTGCCGAAGCCGGTGGGCAGGTCGCCGCCAGTGCGGATGGCATCGCGCCCGATACGCAGGCGGTGCTGCTGCTGGTGGTGAATGCCGCGCAGACCGAAGCGGCGCTTTTCGGCCCCGCCGGCTGCGCGCCGCGCCTGGCGCCCGGCGCCGTCATCATCGCCTCCGCCACCATGGGGCCGGATGATGCGCGGCGCCTGGCGGCGCGGGCGGAGGCGGCCGGGTTCCACTACCTCGATGCGCCCGTCTCCGGCGGCGCGGCGAAGGCCGCGACGGGTGAGATGACGGTCATGGCCTCCGGCAGCCCGGCCGCCTTCACCAAGGCGAAGCCGGTGCTGGATGCGGTGGCCACCAAGGTGTGGGAGCTGGGCGAGGCGCCCGGCATCGGCGCCACGGTGAAGGTGGTGCACCAATTGCTGGCCGGCGTGCATATCGCCGTGGCGGCGGAGGCGATGTCGCTCGGCATCCGCGCCGGGGCCGACCCGCAGAAGCTGTACGACGTGGTGACCAGCGCCGCCGGCAATAGCTGGATGTTCGAGAACCGCATGGCCCGCGTGCTGGAAGGCGATGATGCGCGTCGCGCCGGAGGCGCGCCAAAGGTGCAAAGCGCGGTGGATATCTTCGTCAAGGATCTCGGCCTGGTGGCGCAGATGGCGCGCGGGCTGGACCATCCGGTGCCGCTGGCCAGCCAGGCGCAGCAATTGTTCACCGCCGCCAGCGCCATGGGCCATGGCCGCGCCGATGATGGCTTCGTCATCCGGGTGTGGCAGGCGCTGACCGGCATCGCCCTGCCCGGCGAGACGCCCAAAAGCTGACTCAGCCCAGCACGGCGATGACCACGGCGATGATGATGAACAGGGCCACCAGCGCGCCGGCAGCCCTTGCCAGCTCGCTTGCCTTCTCACGGGTCACCAATGGGTCCGGAGGCGGACGCGGAGCCGGTTTCCCGGCAGGCGCGTCGCCATAAGGGTCGTGCAGACCCAGAAACTCGGACCGCGGCCGTTCAGCCTGCGACATGGCGCCCTTTAGGATCAAAGCTGTCTTGACCCTAGCGATAACGGTTTTAACAGAAAACCAACCCTGGGTTGCAGAGGTGAATGAGAAGCTGCCGCCGGCTCAGGCGGGGCGCGGATAGGTCTCGGCCCGCACTTCCTCCAGGAAGGGCGCGCGCAGGCCGGCGGGGCAGACGCATTCCGTCTCGACATGATCCGCGTGCAGGGTGTGGCGCAGGAAGCCGCCGAGGCGGTCCCCCGGAAGGCCCGGCTGGATCCCGGGCTCGCAGACGAAGGAGGCCGGCGGCGCCCAGGCGAACACCACCTCCCCCCGCCGCGCCATCCGGTGCAGGTGCAGATGGCCGGAGCCCACCAGCCGCAGCGCCGGATGGTCCAGCAGCGGGGCCAGCGCGGGGCGGGCTTCCGGCGGCACGGACCAATAGTCGAAGCCATCCTCCGGCCCGTGCACGAAGACCGGCTTGTGCAGGAAGGCGGCGATGCGGCGGCGGCCGAGCCCGGCCAGCGCCTGTTCCAGCCAGGCGGCCTGGGCGGCTTCCTCCGGCAGGCCAGTGCCCATGATCTCCGTGTTCAGGCCGATCAGTCGCCAAGCCTCGCCACCCGGCCCGTCCAGGTCCTGCACGAAGCGATCGGCGCCGAATTCGGCCTGCCAGCGCGCCAGCCGGGCCGCATTCACCGGCTGGGTGGGCATGGTCCGGGGGTCGCTGCCGACATCATGGTTGCCGGGGATCGCCAGCAGCGGCGCGCTTCCCGCCATGCGGCGGAAGGCGCTGGCGGCGAAGGACAGGTCCGCATCCCGGTCCGCCCCATCCAGCGAAAGGTCGCCGCTGGCCACCAGCGCCTGCGGCGGGGCGGCGTGCAGCATCTGCTCGATCCGCGCCATATTGGCCTGGAACACGGTGGTGCGCGGCCCGAGATGGGCATCCGAAACCTGGGCGACGATCAGCGGCATCAGGGGCCCTTTGCGGGTGGTGCGGTGGAGGCGCGGATGACCAGTTCCGGCACCAGCCGGATATCCTGGCGCGCCGCGGCCGGATCAGCCATTTCGGCCAGCAGGATGCAGGCCGCCTGGCGGCCCATGGCATCATGCTGGATGCGGATGGTGGTCAGCGCCGGGTGGATGCGATCCACGAAGGGCATGTCGTTGAAGCCGGTGACGGAGATATCGGCCGCCACGCGGCGCCCCGCCGCCTCCATCGCGTCATAGACGCCGAGGCAGAGCATGTCGTTCGCTACCGCCACCGCGGTGCAGCCCGCCCCATCCAGCAAGGCCGTCATGGCCGCCCGCCCCGCCTCCCGCGTGTAGGCCGCGGCATCGACCACCGCGACCGGCGCCAGCCCGTGCTGGCGCATCCGGTCCAGGAAGCCGGCGCGGCGGTCCCGCGCGGTGGAGACACCCTGCGGCCCGGCCAGATGCGCGATGCGCCGATGGCCGAGCGAAACCAGGTGGTCCACCGCCAGGCCGATGCCGTGGCTGTCATCATTGGTGATGGCGGAAACCGCGGCGCAGCCCGCGCCTTCCGGCATGCGCCGGTTGATCAGCACCGCCGGGATGCCGAAGCGGGCACAGAGCGACAGCGCATCGGTCCCGGCGGCGGCGGAGGCCAGGATCAGCCCATCCACCAGATGCGTGGCCATGCGCTCGATCAGCAGCGATTCGCGCGCCGCGTCATTATCCGTATTCGCCACCAGCGTGACATAGCCCCGCGCCGCCAGCACGGTTTCCACCGCATGCAGGATCGGCGGGAAGATCGGGTTGATCAGGTCCGGCACCAGGATGCCGATGGTGCGCGATTTGCGCGTGCGCAGCCCGGCGGCCACCGCGGAAGGCCGCCAGCCGAGGCGATCCGCCACCTCCGTCACCCGCAGCGCCACCGCCTCCGTCACCATGCCGCGCGTCGCCGGGTTCAGGGCACGGGAGACGGTGGAGGCATGGACGCCGGCCTCGCGGGCGACATCGGCAATGGTGGCGCGGGGCGGCGAGGCGGGGGGCTGCATCCGGGCCGCTATAGCGCAACCGATTGCGGTGCGGGTACTGCAATCGATTGCATATTTTTCTTGACCGTCCCCACGCCGAAGCTTAACCGATACGGCGACGGAGGATTCGACCAACGATGAACGACGCCCCACCGGATGCGGCACGCCGCCTGATGCACGCCCCCGCGCTCCGCTTCGCCGCTTTTGGCGGGCCGGAAGTGCTGGAATGCCAGGATGTGCCGGTGGCCAGCCCCGGCACGGCGGAGGCGCTGGTGCGGGTGCATGCGGCCTCGGTGAACCCCTCGGACGTCAAGAACGTCGCCGGCCGCATGCGCCAGACCGTGCCGCCGCGCACGCCTGGCCGGGATTTTGCGGGCGTGGTGGTGGAGGGGCCGGCCGAATGGCGCGGCGCGGAGGTCTGGGGCACCGGCGGCGATATCGGCTTCACGCGGGATGGCAGCCATGGGCGCTTCCTGCACCTGCCGGTGGCGGCGCTGGCGCGCAAGCCGTCCAACCTGTCCTTCGCCCAGGCCGGCGCGGTCGGCGTGAACTACGTCACCGCCTGGATCGGGCTGGACTACGCGCAGCTCAAGGCCGGGGAGACGCTGCTGGTGCTGGGGGCCACCGGCGGCGTCGGCGGTGCCGCCTGTGGCATCGGCATGGCGCGCGGCTGCAACGTGATCGCGGCCGTGCGCGGCGAGGCGCCGGCGGACAGCCCGGCCCGGCACGCCACCGCCAGCTTCATTGATGTGAACCGCGACGATGTGGCAGCACAGATCGCCGCCGCCACCGGCGGGCGTGGCGTGGATGTGGTGTATGATTGCGTCGGCAAGCCGGCGCTGACCGAGGCGGCGCTGGCCGCGCTGGCCTTTGGCGGCCGCATGATCGTCATCGCCGGCACGCCGGGCGAGCAGGTGAAGTTCGAGCTGATCCCCTTCTATCGCCGCGAATGCCGGCTGCTGGGCGTGGACAGCCTGAAGCGCTCCGCCGCCGCCTGCGCGCCGATGATGGAGACGCTGCGCGCCGGCTTCGAATCCGGCGCCTATCCGGCGCCCGCCATCGCCGAGACCTACGACCTGTCCCGTGGCGCGGAGGCCTATGCCGCCGTCGCCCGTGGCACCCGCGGCCGCGTCGTGCTGACCATGGGCGATTGAGAGGGAACCCCGACATGCCCGAAGGCCACGTCACCTATACCAGCGAGAACCTGACGGATGCCGTGCTGGCGCGCATCTCGCCCGAGGCCAGCCCGCGCATCCGCCAGGTGATGACCGCCCTCGTCACCCATGTGCATGACTTCGTGCGCGAGGTCGAACTGACGCCGGAGGAATGGGAACAGGGCGTCGGCTTCATCACCGAGCTCGGCCGCTGGTGCGACGACAAGCGGCAGGAAGTGATCCTGCTGTCCGACATCCTCGGCGTCTCCATGCTGGTGGATGCCATCGCCCATCGCACCCATGCCAGCGTCAGCGAGACCACCGTGCTCGGCCCGTTCCACCGAGAGAATCCGCCGGTGCTGAAAAACGGGGAGAACATGTCGCCGGGCGTGGCGGGTGAACCGCTGGATGTGGAAGTCCGCATCCTGGACGAGGCCGGCCAGCCGCTGGAAGGCGCGCAGGTGGATGTGTGGCACACCTCGCCGGATGGCTTCTACGACAGCCAGTTGGGCGACGCGCACAACATGCGCGGCCGCTTCGTCACCGGCGCGGACGGCGTGCTGGCCTTCCCCACGGTGATGCCGGCCAGCTACCCGGTGCCGCATGACGGCCCGGTGGGCCGCGTGCTGGAATCGATGGGCCGCAGCCCGATGCGGCCGACCCATGTGCATTTCTGGATCAAGAAGCCCGGCTACCGGGACCTGATCACCCACATCTTCAAGGATGGTGACCCGTATCTGCATGACGATGCGGTGTTCGGCGTGAAAGCCAGCCTGGTGACGGACTGGGATGCGCCGAAGGCGGCAGGCAAACCCGCCAAACTCAGCTACGAGTTCCGCATCCCCAGAGAGGACGCCGTATAGATGTTGTTCCTGATCCACTGCACCCAGGTTGCCGATGGCGCCGCGATCCGGGATGCGCATTACGACGCGCACCGCGCCTACCTGAAGGCCAGCCCCGTCGACATCAAGCTGGCCGGCCCGATGGTGGCCGATGATGGGGAGGCGCGGATCGGCTCCGTCTTCATCGTCGACGTGCCGGACCGCGAAGCCGCGGAAGCCTTCGCCGCCGGCGATCCCTTCGCGCAGAACGGGCTGTTCGAGCGTGTCATCGTCACCCGCTTCCTCGACATCACCCGCGGCAAGCCCGCCTTCGGCCCGGCAAAGGACTAAGGCTCATGCGCCGCAAATACATCCTGACCTGCGCCGTCACCGGCAACATCACCACGCCGGAGCAGACGCCGCATCTGCCGATCACGCCGGAGCAGATCGCGAACGCCGCGATCGAGGCCGCGAAGGCCGGCGCCGCCGTCGCCCATATCCATGTGCGGGACCCGGCCACCGGCAAGCCGTCGATGTCCATCGACCTGTACCGGGAGGTGATGGACCGCATCCGCGCCTCCGGCACCGATGTGGTGATCAACCTGACCACCGGCCCCGGCGGCCGCTTCGTGCCCTCGCTCGACAATCCGCGTGAGGCCGCGGCGGGGTCCACGCTGATGAAGCCGGAGATCGCGACGCTCGACCTGAACACCATGTGGTCCGGCAGCGCCGTGGTGATCAACGCGCCCTGGTCGGTGACGAAGATGGCGGAGCTGATCTATTCCGTCGGCACCATCCCGGAACTGGAAGTCTTCGACAGCGGCGATATCGGCCTGGCGAAGAAGCTGATGGCCGACGGCGTCCTGCGCGGCCCCTGCCTGTTCCAGGTCTGCATGGGCATCCGCTATGGCTTCGACTGGGATCCGGCGACGCTGAACTACGCCAAGTCCATCATCCCGCCCGGCAGCCCCTGGGCGGCGTTTGCCATCGGCCGCATGGAATTCCCGATGCTGGCGCAGGCCTGGCTGCTCGGCGGGCATGTGCGCGTGGGCCTTGAGGACAACATCTACCTCAACAAGGGCGAGCTCGCGGTCAGCAACACCGTGCTGGTGGAGCGCGCCGTGCGCATCCTGCGCGAGCTGGGCGCGGAGCCGATGAATGCGGCCGAGGCCCGCGCCGAACTCGCGCAGGTTGGCGGGTGGAGCCGATGAGCATGTCCGACGACCGGGGTGCCGCAGGCCACACGGCGCGGCCACGCCAGGATCACGGCGTGCTGGTCGTCACCGGTGCCGGGCGCGGCATCGGCGCTGCCATCGCCAAGGCGGCGGCGGCGGATGGCTGGAACGTCGTCGTGAATTATGCACGCGATGCGGCCTCGGCCGAGGCCACCGTTGCCGCCATCACCGGCGCGGGCGGACGCGCGCAGGCGGTGCAGGCGGATGTGCAGTCGGAGGCCGGCATCGCCGCGCTGTTTGCCGCAGCGGACGCCATCGGCCCCGTGAAGGGCCTGGTGAACAATGCCGGCGGCAGCGCGGAGGCGAAAATCGTGGACATCACCGCGGCCGACTACGACCGCATGATGGACGGCAATCTCCGCACCACCGTCTTCTGCGCCTCCGCCGCCGTGCAGCGCATGGCGACGGACCGCGGTGGTTCGGGCGGTGTCATCGTCAATATCGGCTCGCGCGCCTCCGTGCTCGGCGGGCAGCCGGGGCGGGTGATGTATGCGGCGGCCAAGGGCGCGGTGGATGGTTTTACGAGTGGCCTCGCCAATGAGGTGGGAAAACTCGGCATCCGCGTCTGCTGCGTGCGGCCGGGCGTGATCCGCACCGAAAGCCACGAGGCACGCGCGGGCGCCGACAAGCTGAAGGCGATGACCGCGGCCATCGCGCTCGGCCGGCCGGGGGAGCCGGAGGAGGTGGCCAGCCTCGTCGCCTTCCTGCTCTCGCCCGGCGCCGCCTACATGACCGGCACGCTGGTGGATATCGGCGGAGGGCGCTGAGCGAGGAGAAGGGCGCGCGACTGGCCTGATCTGATTTCGGCCTGCGCAGCCCCCCTCACCCAAACCCTCTCCCCCCGTCGGGGG
>LNFM01002025.1_pt1 | contig 49540 bp, 72 predicted proteins | sample 596031 | NCBI WGS metagenome assembly LNFM01 (sample SAMN04254537, study PRJNA301005) | activated carbon metagenome | isolation source: dual media filters at the Ann Arbor, Michigan drinking water treatment plant | place: USA: Ann Arbor | reverse complement strand
CCAGCCTGCAGGCGACCGACGCGCGCCACTACCGCGACGCCCTGGAGGCGCGCATGGCCGGGCCCTGGCCGAACCTGATCAGCGGCGGCGAGTCGCGCGCGATGGCCTCGCTGCGGCGCTACTGCATGTGCCGGATCGACGCCCGGCGCGAGCTGCGGCGGAGGGCGACGTCGTGAGCCTCGGCGGCAGCCAGCGCATCACCGCCGCTCAGGCCGAGCGCTTCGGCCAGATCAAGGCCGGCCGCTGCGTCGCGTGCTGGAAGCGCGGCATGGTCACCATCGGGTGCGATGCGCACCACCTGCTGTCTGGCGGGCGCCGGATCGGGCACGAGGCCAGCGTCGCCCTGTGCCTGTGGCATCACCGCGGACACCCGCTGCCGGGCGTCACGCCGCCGCAGATGCGGTTCCAGTACGGCCCCAGCCTGATGGACGGCAGCAAGTCCTTCCGCGCCGCCTACGGCACCGACGCCGAGCTGCTGGAGCTGCAGGAACAGATGCTGCGGGGTGAGGCGTGAGCGACTGGAAACACGACGCCCTTGCCTCCGACCTTGCGGCGCACCTGCGCGGCTACTCAAAGCCGATGATCGCCTGGGAGAACATGCAGCTCGGGCCGTCCGGCTCGATCCGCCCCGACGTCTTCGGCATCGAAAAGACCTACACCGCCCTGCGCGCCATCGCGTTCGAGGTCAAGGTGAGTCGCGCGGACTTCCTGAGCGACGTTACGGCCGGCAAGTACCTCGGGTACTTCAAGGTAGCCGGCGCGCTTTCCTTTGCCGCTCCCAAGGGGCTGCTGAAGCGCGATGAGATCCCCGAGGGTTGCGGCTTCATCGAGCGCGGGCCCGAGTCCTGGCGCTGGGTGAGGCGCCCGACGATCAACCGCCTTGAGCAGCTGCCGTGGCAAGTGTGGCTGAAGCTGGTTATCGACGGAATCGAACGCGCACACGACCCGCGGAGCGAGTGCCGTAGACAGCGCACGAGTGAATGGGAACAGAGCAGGCGCATCGAAGAGCGGCTGGGCAAGGACTTCGCACGTATGGTCGCCGATCGCGAGCGGGCGGCAAAAGCTCTGCAGTTCGAGATCCAACGCGACACCGATCAAGTGTCTGAGCTGCGGGCCAAGCGTGAACAGCGGGAACGCGAGCGCCAGCAGGAGCTTGAGGAACGTCTTCAGCTGCTCCGCAACGAAATTGACGCGCTTGGTCAGTCCATCGGCATCCCCGAAGCGTCGCGGATGAATCAATGGGATCTGCGCCTCGCCCTCTCGCGGGCGAGACCCGACAAAGACCGCGAGGCGCTGCATGAGCTGCAGAACAAGATGCGGTTTGCAGCAGCTGAGATTGAGCGAGCGCTTGGCGCCGCCCGTGATGCTGGCGAAGCAATAGGCGCGCGCATCGGTGCCCCACTGGAGGACGCCGCATGACGCGCGCCGAGACGCTGAAGCGCATCGCCGCTTGCATCGAGCACTGCGAGCGCGAGCACACGCAACAAGAGATCGACGCCGCGGCGCTTGCACTGCGGCTTCAAGACCGGTGGCCGCCTGTGCAGCAGGAGCTGTTGCAGGCGGCTTGATGAATTCCACCGTGCCTGACCCCGGAGTCATGACCGGGGGACAGCCTGAACCTCTTGCAGGTTGGCGCGGCTGGATCTTCCAAGAGGTTCAAGAAGGAAACCACCATGTCAGTAGTCGTTCCCGCACAGACCAAGATCAGCGTCAGCGTTGACAGCAAGGACTTCCCTTTCGAGCGGATCGTCATTTCAACTCCGCTGTGCAAGATCGCTTTCTCCCCAGAGCATGCCGAAACGATTTGCGGCGCCATCATGAGCGCGAAGGCGGATCACGGATATGTCGTAGATGCCGACTGGGTACTGGCCCAGGCCAAGCATTTTGGCTCCCCCGGGCGAGTGATGCCTCTCACGACCTCAGAGCCCGACGCAGAGGCTGAGTGATGAAGGACGCCCGCATATCGACGGCGTTCCCGTCGCACCCCAAGACCAAGAAGCTCGCGCGCAGGCTTGGCCCTGCTGGCGTCCTCGGTTGCGTCTACCTGTTCCTGTGGGCCGCCGCCAACCGCAGCGACGGCGACCTTTCCGGCATGACGGATGAGGACATCGAGCTCGCTGTGGACTGGGCTGGCGAGCCTGGCGCATTCGTTGCTGCAGCCGCAGAGGTCGGGTATCTCGACGGCGCAGAGGGCGATCGCATCATCCACGACTGGGACGAGCACAACCCCTGGGCGGCCGGCGCAGATGCCCGCAGCGAGAAGTCCCGGTGGGCTGCGCTCTGCAAGCAACACGGACGCCCAGAGGCTGCCCGGATGATGCCCGAGTATGCCGAGCGCATACGGATGGCATCCCAGACGCAAGCGGCTGGCGTGCCAGTGGCAGTGCCAGAAAGTGCCAGTGTCACACCACTAGCAGAATCTGGCAGTGCCCCGTCTCCGTCTCCGTCTCCGTCTCCGTCTCCGTCTCCGTCTCCGTCTCCGTCTCCGTCTCCAAATCAAGAGCAGGGCGACGCTGCCGCGCCGCCTGCTGACCAGTTCTCGCCGAAGCGGTGGCTCGCTGACGCCGGCGTTGACTCAGACCTTGCACGGGACTTCCTCAAGCTCCGCAGGGACAAGAGGGCCACGCTGACCGAGACGGCGGCCAAGGGCTTCGAGCGCGAGGCCGCAAAGGCCGGCGTGACGATCGCAGCGGCCGTCCGCATGTGCTGCGAGCGGAACTGGCAGGGGTTCAAAGCCGAGTGGCTGGCCGACAAGCCCGCGAACGTGACCTTCATCGCCCGCAACGGGGTGCCGCACTCTAGCGCGCCCACGAAGCCGAGGCAGATGCTATGAGCCGCCTTCCGCAGAGCCTGGAGGCTGAGCAGGCCGTCATCGGCGCCATCCTGCTGAACCCTGATGCGCTGGATCGCGTGGCCGGCAAGCTGGCCGAGGCTGACTTCTTCGCCCCTGCGCACCGGCTCATCTGGCGGGCCGCATCCGAGCTCATCGCCCGAGGCCAGCCGTGCGACGCGGTGACACTCGGCGAGTGGTTCGAGGCCACTGGCGAGTCGGACGCGGTGGGCGGCGGCTCCTACATCGTCGAGCTAGCCAGCACGACGCCCAGCTCGGCGAACGTCGAGACGTACGCCAAGATCGTCCGCAGCAAGGCCGTACTCCGGCGCGTGATCGAGGTCGGGCAGCGCCTGCAGCGCGAGGCGATGGCCGCTGACGATGGCCTGGCCGTCGCGGACTCGGGCGTGCGCGACCTGATGGAGCTGTCGGGCAGCCAGCGCGACCACGACCACACGCTCGCCGAGGCAGTGAAGGCAGCGCATGCCGAGGTGCTGGCGGCCTACAACGCCAAGGGTGCGTTGCGCGGAATCACCTGCGGTATCGAGCGCCTTGACCAGCGTCTGGGGGGCTTCCACCGCGGTGACCTGATCATCTTCGGCGCGCGCCCCAGCATCGGCAAGACGGCCAAGATGATGAACATGGCCGACGCTGCGACGAAGGCCGGGCACCGCGTCGGGATCATCTCGGGTGAGCAGCCTGCAGTGCAGCTGGCGCAGCGCTTGATCGCGATGAACGGGCCGCTGCCTGCGGAGATCCTGCGCAACGGTCGGTTTGAGGAAGAGCACTGGCAGCGCTACACGCAGTCCGTGTCGGACTTGGCGACCGGCCGCAGGGCATGGGTCTATGACCGAAGCGCCCCCACGCTGGATGAGCTTTGCCGCGTTGCCCGCGCATGGAAGCGCCGGCACAACATCGAGGCCCTGTATGTGGACTACATCCAGCGCATTCGGGTGCCTGGGCGCGATCGGCACGAAGAGGTGGGCGAGAGCGCGCGCACGCTGAAAGACCTTGCGCGCGACCTGGACATCCCGGTGATCAGCCTGGCGCAGGTCAAGGCCAGCGTTGACCAGCGCTCGGACAAGCGCCCGGACATCGGCGACTTGGCCAACAGCGACGAGCTGACCCGCGAGGCCGACATCATCGTGATGCTGTACCGGGATGAGGTTTACAACCCGGACACCGCGGACAGGGGCGTCGCGGAGCTGAACATCGAGAAGAACCGCCATGGCCCAACAGGGATGTTCCGGTGCGCATGGATCGCGGACTCGATGCGCTTCCGCGATCTGGCGGAGGGGCACTGATGCAGTTCGCGATCAACAGCACCGAGAGCCTGACCCGAGGCCTGCACCGCCTGGCTGAGGCCTGGAAGAAGCACAAGTACCTGCGTGTCAGCGTGGCATGCGGCTATGACCGCAGCGCCGAGCAGAACAAGCTCGCGTTCCGCTGGTATCGGCAGATCTCCGACGAGGTCGGAGAAGTCCCCGAGGACGTTCACAGCTTCGCCAAGCTGCAGTTCGGCGTGCCGATCCTGCGCCTCGAAAACGATGACTTCGCGCGCAGCGCCGAGTACCTGATCGATCCGCTCCCATACGAACAGCAGCTGGAGGCCATGCGCTGGCTGCCGGTCACGCGCCTGCTGAGCGTGCAGGGGATGCGCACCTACCTGACCAACATGCAGCAGTGGTACGGCCGCAACGGCATCCACCTGGAAGGCATGGGAGACAAGCATTGAAAACCCACCTGAGCCAATCCGACCGCGCCCGCATGCAGGCCATGACCGCGCCTATTGCCCAGATCAACGCGCAGGCCAACGCCTGGCGTGACCGGCTGTGCAGCGAGATCGACGCAGGCCCGGCCACGGCTGACGAGGTTGCCGCCCTGTTGGCCCGAACGCGCTATGAGCGCGGCAAAGTGCGGCTGGCATTGGTCGGCCTGCGCAAGCGCGGCGTGATCCGCGAGCGGCCGCTGATTCCGAGCGCCGGACGGGCCGTGCGAGTCGTTCCCGTGATGGTTCTGGAGGTGGTGCGGTGAAAGAGAGCGAGACAGTGCAGGCCGCGCAGCGGCTGGAGATCAGCGGGACGCTTGTCGCGATGGGCGGCGAAGTGCCGCGTCTGGAGATCGAGTGTGACAACGGGGAGATCGTCACGGTCGCCAATCTTCCGGCCACCCTGCTGTCCGAGATGCCGATGCTGCTGTACAAGCGCGTCCGGCTGACAGTGGAGGCCGAGGGCAAGCCCGCGCCCGCCGCCGCCCCCGATGACGCCGAGCGCGCCGCGTACCTGGAGCGGTGGCGCGAGGCTCCGGAGTGGGCGGACTGGCTGGCGCAGGACCCAGACGGTCGCTGCGATTTTTTCGAGAGCATGCCATCGCAGGACGAGCGCGGGGTCTGGAAGCTGCCCAGCGCTATTGATTTTTACCCCGGCTCGGAGCGATACGCCGGCAACAACCTCCTCGGCCCCTTCCGCTGCGAGCAAAGGCCCACGCAGGAAGGCGGGCAGGGGGTGGGGCCGTGAGCCGGCCGCTTGCTGCAATCGTGCGTTTCGAGCGGGCGTCGCGAGCCGTCAAGGAGGCCACGACGGCGATAAGCGATTCGATCGCGCGGTGCAGCGTAGCCGAAGCCGAGATTGCCGACGGCCACGGCAACAAGTACCGCGACAGCAAGGCCCGTCTCAAGACGCACCTGTGGCAGGTGCTGCAGAGCCAGGTCGAGTACTGCGAAGAAACAGGCGCGCCCTCCTACCTGTCGCCAAGCGAGTTTATGGAGGAACTGGAATCGACAGGCTGTCCGCACTGCATTGAGACCTTCCGATTGATCCAAGAGCGCAAGTTGGCTCGCAAGGAGCTAGGCATCGCAAAGCGCGCGCTTCGGGCGATTGGTCGAGCCGCGCCCTGGGGCGGAGGGGGAGCGGTGAGTGCGCAGGCGAAGCGAAAGCGCGCGCTTCGTTGGTCCGGCCTCTGGCTGTTCGCATGGCCTGCCTTCGTCTGGATGTGCGCGTGGCTGCACGGGGACTTCCCTGAGATTGTGGCAGCTCTCGCCTTGGGCCTTGGAGCGCTGAACGCAGCCTCGCACGCCTTCGACGCTGGGCGCCTATCGGCCGAACGGTGGCGCCAGTGAGCGGCATCTACAGCCAGCCTGTGCAGCACCCCGGCCAGCCCGAAAACGCCATGCGCGCGCGGGCAGGGCTGCGGCCGCTGTGCTTCAACAGGCCGGATTTCGCCGAGGCGTACTCCGCGCGCGATGGCTGGATGTACCGAGAGATTCCGGCCGCGATGCCCAAGGACTGCAAGGCCTGGGCGGTGCACCCGCAGGAAGACCCCGCCGCCGAGTCGATCCCCGGCCGCGAGTCCTGGCGCTGCCTCGGCTGCCGGCACATCCCACAAGACCCGCGCGTGATTGCGCGCGCTGAGAAAGCGGAGGCGGTATGAACACCGAATGGACTGACACGCGATGGCTGCGCATCGTCTCGGCTGATGGCAGGACGCTCGCAGAAAGCTCTAACGAGCAAGAGCTTCTTTCCATGATGAAGCCCGGCGACACGCTGCAGCGATGGCAGGAGAGGAAAGAGAACCGATGGGTTGAAGTAGCGAAGCTTGTGCCCGGACGAAACGCGGAGGAAGCATGATCCTCGCAATCGACCCCGGCCCCGAGCAGTGTGGGTGGGCGCTGCTGTCCGGCCTGACTGTCATGGATTCCGGCGTGTCCACGCTGCACGAGACGCTGACGATGCTGCGAGGCACGGCGACCCACACGCCCGGGTGCCGAATCGCTGTCGAAATGATCGCGTCATACGGCATGCCGGTAGGCGCCGAAGTCTTTCAGACCTGCGTCAACATCGGCCGAATGGTCGAGACGTGCGCAGAGCGCGGGCGCGAGGTGCAGCTGGTGACCCGGCACGCGGTGAAGATGCACCTCTGCGGCAACACGCGAGCCAAGGACGCCAACATCCGCCAGGCCTTGATTGACCTGCTCGGGCCGCCAGGGAGCAAGGCTGCGCCGGGCCCGACCTACGGCGTCAAGTCCCACGCATGGCCCGCGCTGGCGGTCGCCGTGACTGTCGCAGGCCTGCGGCCGGAGGGCATCACTCGTGCAGCCTGACCTCTTCCCCGAGCCCGAGAGGCCGAAGGCGGCACCACGCCTCGGCGACTGCTGGCTCTGCGCCGGCGAGCGCATGTGCGAGACGCCGGACCAGTGCTACCCCGAAACCCTGCCAGAGGAACGCCGCCTGTGAGCATCACGCAAACCTTTGAGGGCTACGTCGAGGCCCGGCTTGCCGAGTGGGGTTCAGAGTTCGCCCTGCATCGCGACTGCGAGTACCTGGGCCACCAGAGCAAGAACATGCTGCAGGTGTTGATCGAGCACAAGGGCGAGATGCCAGCGCGACCGACGGGCTTCAAGCCTCTGGACATCAAGCACTCTGCGCTGCAGGTCGAGTACGCCGTGCACGAGCTAGGGATCATGAACAAGGCCGCAGCTTCGGTGCTTCGCGCCTGGTACTGCGGGCGAGGGCGGATCCGGGTCGAGCGACTGGAGATCGCGCAGGAGTTGATAGGGCACAAGCTCACGCGCGGTCAGTACCAGAACTATCGCGATGTAGGCTTCGCCTACGTCGCGGCTTGCCTCAAGAGGGCCAACGCAGCATGAACATCATCAAGCCTGGGTATTTCGACAAGGAAGGCCGACACAGGAGACTTGACGCTGGGTACTTCGTCTACACGGCTTTCTGCCCGGCGCGTGACGGCCTGGTGCTGATCAAGGTAGGCATCAGCACGACCCCCTTCAATCGCATCGTCAACATCAACATGCAGAGCCCGTACCCGGTCGAGCTTGCGGCGTTCTGCATGGTCGGCCAGAAATGCAAGGGCGTCGCGTTCGAGCAGCGAATGCTTGAGGCCTACCCCGATCGCCAAACTCGCGGCGAGTGGATCGACGTCAAGGACACCCCCGAGGAACGCAAGCGCTTCGCCGAGACGTGCGGGACAGTCCTTCGCGCGATCCTCAAGAAGAAGCCCACATGGAAAACGGTCAACAGCGAGCAGATCCGCGAATACTCGAACCTCCGGCAGTGGGATCAAAGGCAGTCCAAGAAGAAGGGCAAGCCGCTTGACTTCGCGGCCTGAGAACTGGGAAGATTTCAGTACACCCAGAGTCACCCCCAAAGCCCTGCCCTCACCGGCGGGGCTTTTTCGTTTCCCCATGCCGCACAAGCGGCACCCGCTGGCCGGCGAGTGCGGGCCGACTTCACGGATCAACCCCGGCAGACCGGGGCGCAGGCCCTACCGCGTTGCGGACGGGTTTCGGTGCGACTGCATGCGCGCCGGCCTATGTCTCCACCTGCGTGACCCGGCAACTTGAGGCGATGCGATGAGCCAAGAAATCCTGACATGGGCGCTTGGCATCCTTGCCTTGCTGGGCGGTGGCGGCTTGGGCGGAATGCTCTGGAAGCTGCAGGCTCGCTTTCACCAGCTTGAGCTGCAGGTCGAAGTGCTGAAGCGGACCGGTGTTGACGACAAGACCCTGCAGCCGCTGCTTAACCATGTCATTGCCACCATCGGCGCGAAGGTGGACAAGATCGAGACCCAGTTCCGGGAGTCTTCTCAGCACATGGCCAACAAGGTCGAGGCCATCGCCCTGACTGTCGCCGGCCTGGCTGCCCGAGAGGGGACGATCGACTACACCGCGATCAACGCGCAGACCTTGGAGCGCGCACGTCGTGGCGGATGAGAGGGTGACAGACGCGATTATGGTCGCGGTCGCTGACCAGCTCCGAAGCAGCGCCGGCATGAGCGGTAGCAGCAACGTCGAGATCAACATCAAGGGTGGCTCTGGCCTGTCCGTCGCCGTCGGGTGTTGCGTGGTCATGCTCGTGATCGCGCTGTTTCAAGCGCGCGACTTGAGCGAAGCAAAGGCACAGCTGCGCGAGCAAGGCCACCAGCTCAACGCCATCTATCGCGTCGCCCCCAGCGTTGAGCGCGAAGTCCGCGCCCGCTTGGAGGAAGACGCCCGCCTGCGTGCGCAGGCATCGGAGTAACGCATGTCCACCGTCATCATCCTCGATCCGGATCCCGAAGTGATCGAGGCGCTTCGGCAGGCGCATGCGCTGCTGCCGGATCGCATGGATACCTCCGAGGCGCGCGTGCTGTCGCTCGCGATCGCGCTGCAGGAAAGCCGCGGAACTGAGCGTCGCCAGCTGGTCATGCGCGGCGGCAGGCTGGTGCCGGAAGGTCCGGCCAAGGGCTTGCACCAGGGCGAGATCACCGGCGGCCTGTGCACCGGCATCCGCAAGCACCCGGCGACGCGTTCGCATGTGGCGGATGTGCTTCGCGCCCGCAAGGTCGAGAACAGCCCGCGCGCAATCTGGGACGCCTTGGAGCATGACGACGTGCTCAGCTTCGCGCTCGCGCGTCTGCTGCTCTGGAGCGAGCCGGGCGCACTGCCGGCAATCGGTGATGTCGAGGCCGCATGGCGCTACTACCTGCGCGCATGGCGCCCTGGCAAGCCTCACTTCCACACGTGGGCCGAATGCTACCGCGTCGCGCGGGAGGCGCTTGGCCTGTGACCGACAAGATCCGCAGCACGATCTACGCCGGTGACGCGGCGCCGAACTACGCCCGCAGCTGGGGCGGCTCGCCGGACCGCTGGGAGTACCGCTTCTACTGTGTCGGCCGCGACGGCAAGGTTGAACCCGGGCTGATGACCGAGGCCATGATGCGCGACTGCAAGCGCATGGCCGCGCGCAATCCCGAGGACGTGGGCGAGCATTCGCCCGACCGCTTCCGTACTGTCGAGCGGATCGAGCCTTCCGGCATGGTCCTGGGCCTGTGCGTCTCCGTGGCACTGGCTGCTGGCGTGGCAATCGGGCTGCTGTTCTGATGCTTCGCTCGGCGTGGGACTTGCTGACGCATGTAGTCGCCACCACGCCGCCGTGGTTCGTCCCTGTGTTCCTGTCGTGGGCTATCAGCGTCATGGTGACGCAGGCGGTCAAGGCCGCATCGCCTGACGGCGGCATCCCATGCCGCAACCTGTTCCTCCGCGCCGTGGCCGCGTCTTCCGCTGTGGTGACCTGCTGGGCGCTGTGGTCAGACACCGGACTGCCCGCAGGGCTTGGATTCGTCACCGGCCTTGCGGTCGGGCTGTGGTCGCCCCTGAGCTGGGCGATCTTCACTCGCGCGATTGGCGCCCGCTGGCCGCACCTTCGGGATGCGCTGGCTGACGACGGCCGCACCAAAACGGAGTAGGACATGCGCTACCTGATCCCCCTGATGCTGCTGGCCCTGGCTGGCTGCGCGAGCACGCCGGATCCGAACTATTCGGCCTACATCGAAGCCAACGCCCGCGCACAGCAGCAGCAGGCCGCGCAGCTGGCGACGATCGCCGATGCTGACGCCTGCAACGGCGACGCCACGTGCGTGGTCGCAGCCAAGGCATTCGCCGCAATGGCGGTGCAGGGCGCTGCCAGCCGGCAGGGCGTGAGCCAGTACGTGCGCCAGCGAGGCGCCGCCGAGAACTTCGGGCTGGCGCTGCTGGGTGCGCTGCCTGCGCTGGGACAGACCTATGCCGCGATCGACGCCGGGCGCAACAGCGTGCGCATCGCCGAGGTCAACGCAGAGCGCGACGCGCGCCGTGACGACGCATGGGCAGGCGTGGCGGTTGGCGTAGCCGACGCATTCGGCGCGCTGCCCCCGAGCACCTATGTGGGTGGCGACCTGATCAGCGGAACCCAGCACATCGGCGACACCGTGGGCCGGGACCAGATAAGCGGCAGCCAACACCTGGGCGACTGGCGCACCGGCGACAACATCGCCCGCGACACGATAGGCCGCGACCGCACGGACTACGGCAGCGGCAACCGGATCGACTCGCCCGGCCCGTATGACGACGTGGGCAACGAAGGCCCGCGCTGTACCGGCATCGGCTGCCAGACCACCAACCCGCTGCCTGAGCCCGAGCCGGAAGAGTGAGTGACGCTCACATGCGCAACCTGCACGCACTGGCAGCCCTACCGATGCGGGAAGCAGACCAGTGAGCATCCTTGCATCCCTGTCTGGGGGTGGGACGGCGGCCGCTGCCCTGATCACTCGCAACGCGCTTCCCTTGATCCTGCTGCTGAGCTTGAGCGCGAACGCCTGGCTGCTGCTGAAGCTCGGCGGCGCGCAAGAGAAAGCGGCCGGTGAGATCGCCACGGCAGTGCAGCGCGGGCGCGCGGAAGCGCTGTCCGAGCGTGCGGACCAGCTGGGGCAGCTGGTGAGCCTGGCCGAACTGGATCGCAGCCTGCTGCTTCAAGACCTGATCGAGATCGCCGAGCGCGGCCGCACTGCCCGCGTGGTCTACCGCGACCGCATCGCATCGCTGCCTGCGCCCGCCTGTGCGCCTGGGCAAGAGCGCATGGATGCGGTCAATGCTCTGGTGGGTGGAGAGTGATGCGCGCATCCGTGGCGCTGCTGGTGCTGGCCCTCGCAGGCTGCACCCAACAGGCCATCCGACCGCCTGACCTCGGGCCTGTGTCCGTGAGCTGCAGTGCTGAGTGCAAGGCTTCGTGCCTGCCGCCGCAGTGGCCTCGGTGGACAGGCAACCCGGAAGCACCCGAGACATGGGATGCCCTGGCTGAGCAAGTGGCCCTGCCTCTGCGCGAGCTGGCCGAACAGTGCGATGCAGCCCGCGCTTCCTGCCTGCGCTGCGTCGAGAACATGGAGCGGGTGGGGATCGTTTGCGGTGTCACAGCCGCCTGCAAATGAAGTCGGAGTAGCCAGCCGCGCCAACGGCTGACTACCCCTAACCAACAGGACACGCGAGGTCCGGATGGCTGCCAAGAAGTGTACGCGCGAGCGCGCGTGTGTTGTATGCGGGCAGATGCACGCCAGGTACAAGGTGTGCTCCCCGAGATGCCGAGAGCTGCACAACCAACAGCGGAAGAAGGCCAAGCGTGACGCGGCCCGAGAGCTGATCGCATCGCGCCCGCGCACATGCGCATGCTGCGAGAGCGAGAAGCCCGGGCAGATGTTCAAGAGCGCCACCGCGGTCTACTGCATGGAATGCGTGCCCGCAGGCCTGACGGAAGACCAGACCACGCACCGGGTGCGGTGGCTGCGCAATGGCGGTCCAGAGCGGAGAGCAGAGCAAGAGCGAGCCAAGGCAGAGCGCGAGCACACGCGCACGCTGGACGTCGCTCAGCGACTGTTGGGCCGCATCATCGGCAGGCAGGTGCGTGATGCCAATAAGGGCATCGCGGCCAAGAGAAAGCACAAGGCCAGGCAGGCAGGCCAAGAGCTCGCCGTATGGAACAAGCCGGCTTGCAATGGCGTTCGTTCCGATCGTGCCGTGCTCGGAGACCTGATGAAGTCCAGGGCAAGGTCAGCGAGGCGGAACGGGATTGTCATGCTCACCGATGGCACGGTAAGGATCGAGCACGTCAGGGGAGCTGAGTCATGTCTCTATTGCAGGGCGAAGCTGACAAGGCTCAATAGGGTGGTTGATCACATGCAGCCCATTGCGCTCGGCGGAGTGCACAGCGCTTCGAACGTTGCTCAGGTCTGCTTCGCTTGCAACATGAGGAAGGGAAGCAAGAGCTGGGCGGATTGGCTTGCCGAGCTGGCGCCGGAAGACAGGCGCAGAGCTGATGCGTTCGAGGTTCAGGCCCGCTCTCTTGCTGGACCAAAGCAGTGGCCGGCTATCAGCGGATCGAAAGCCCGGAGGCTCCAGAGGGGTTTTACCGAAGATGCGGGGGAAATGGCCGCATTTCTCGCCAGTTTTTCGGGGCTATACGCCGCAGCACCAGTCAGGACGGAGGCTTTGCGCCACTTTGGTGCATGACGAATCATGGGTGAGGTGCTGAGCCAGCGCGAGCGTTTGCGCCTGGTCTCGATCTCCCGGCTTGCCGAATTGCTCGGCATGGACCGGAAGACGGTATCGAAGCGGCTGCTGGACTGCAATGTGCCGGCGGCTGGAAAGCGCGACGGATACCCGGTCTATGACGGCCGGCAGGCTTGTGAGGCTTGTCTGCTGCCGCAGGTAGGCGAAGGGGAGGAAGGCGTCGAGCTGGATCCGCGGCGAATGAAGCCGCAGGACCGGAAGGCCTGGTATGCGTCCGAACTCGACCGCATGGCGGTGGAGGAACGGGCGGGCCGGTTGATCCCGGCGGCCGAGGTCGAGGAACAAATGGCCGCGATCGTCTCGACGGTGGTGCGCTGCCTGGAGACGCAGGCCGACCGGGCAGAGCGTGACCTGCGAGTCGGCCCAGAGGTCGTGGAGTGGCTGCTGCAGGACGCTGACCAGATCCGCGAACAGATCGCGGGCGCGCTGACCGGGGAAGACGAAGACGATGCGCTACGGGTCAGCGGCTGAGGTTCGGCGCAGCGTCTGCGAGGGCTTCCGGCCGGCAGAGCGCATCTCAGTCAGCGAGGGCATCAACCGCACGCTGGTGACGAAGGACGGGCCGTACAGCCCGGAGCTGTCGCCGTACATGGCGCAGCCGGCCGACCGCCTGGACTCGCGCAAGTACCGCGCGGTGGTCTTCATCGGGCCGGGCCGCTGCAGCAAGACCGCGACCCTGATTGACGGCTGGGCAGTCCGGAACATCCGGTACGCGCCCGGCGACATGCTGATAGTTCAGTCGAGCCAAGACCTGGCGCGCTACTACAGCAAGCAGCGTTTCGACAAGATCATCAAGGCGTCGCCGAAGGTGCGCGAGCGCCTATCGACGCGCAGGCAAGACGACAACACCTATGACAAGGTGTTCCGGAACATGGTGCTGGCCTTCGGCTGGCCCTCGGGCGCGCAGCTGTCCGGGCGCGACTTCCGGTATGTGGCGATCACCGAATACGACCTCGCCGCGGACGACATCGACGAAGAGGGATCGCTGTTCACCCTCGGCAGCATGCGGACCCAGAGCTACATGTCCGCTGGCATGACGGTTGTCGAGACCTCGATCCGGCGCGTCTACACGGACGCGCAGTGGCGGCCGAATAAGGAGCTTCCGCACGAGGCCCCGCCGGCCGGTGGCGCGACGCTGCTCTACAACATGGGCACCCGGAACTGGCTGTACTGGCAGTGCCGCGAGTGCCGCGAGTTCTACCCGCTGAACCCGGACGTGCATGTGATGTTCGGGCTCGATCCGATCGAGCACTTGGCCAACAAGCTGACGGCCGACACCCTGGAGGATTGGGTCAGGCACCACGCCTGCATCGCCTGCCCGCACTGCGGCGCGGTCGCGAAGGAAGATCAGCGGCGCGCCTTGAACAAGGGCGCCCGGTGGGTGCCGGACGGCTGCCGCATCACGCCCGATGGCGAGATGGTCGGCCAGCAGCGCGAGACGGACATCGACAGCTATCAACTGTCCTGCGTTGCCGCGGGCTATGCGCACTGGCCCAAGCTGCTGAGGGACTACGGGGTCGCGATCCTGGAGTACCAGCGCACCGGGCTGGAGACGGGCATCAAGGAGACGGTGAACCTGCACCAGGGTCGGGCATACCTGCCCTTCGCTCTGCAGGGCAAGCGCAAGGCCGGCCACGAGCTGCAGAAACGCGCGGAGGAACAGCGGCAGGGCTACGTGCCCCGTGGCGTGCGGTTCCTGACCGCATCGGTGGACGTGCAGGCGGGCAAGCGCGCGGGCTTCGTGGTCAAGGTGCTGGGCTGGGGTCCGCACCGCGAGCACTGGACCATCGACCGCTTTCACCTGCGGCACAGCGAGCGCGAGGGCGAAGACGGACAGCCGCTGCTGCTGGACCCGGCGGGCTACGTCGAGGACTGGCAGCGCCTGGTCGAGAAGGCGATTCAGCGCCGCTACCCGCTTGAGGATGGCAGCGGCCGGACGATGCCGGTGCGCGTCACGCTCTGCGACTCCGGCGGCGAGGATGGCGTCACCAGCCGGGCCTATGAGTTCTGGCGCCAGATGGCGCGCGAGGGCATGGGCCACAAGTTCCGGCTGGTGAAGGGCGCGAACAGCAGCAACGCGCCACGAGTGGAAGAGCGCAGGCCCGACGCGCGAGGCAACAAGCAGAGCAACAGCGGCGCCACGGGCGACGTGCCGGTGCTCTTCATCAACACCGACCAGATCAAGGACACGATCGCGGCGGACCTGAAGCGCGAAGAGCCAGGTCCCGGGTTCTGGCATTTCGCCTCGTGGATGCCGACCTCGGCGTTTGAGGAACTGACCGCCGAGACGCGCACCGCCAAGGGCTGGGTCAACGCCAGCAAGCGGCACAACGAAGAGCTCGACCTGTGCGTCTACGGCGAGGCCGCGTGGATCGCGCTGCAGGCCGACAAGATCAACTGGGACAACCCGCCGCCCTGGGCGCGCGACTGGGACGAAAACCCGGACGTGCGGAAAGAGGAAGCGCCCGAACCACCAAAACCTGCAGCACCGCGGCCGCCCCGCGTCGTGCGCAGCAACTATCTGAGGCGCTGATCCGATGGCATTCACCACCGAAGACCTGGCGCTGATCACCTCGGCGATTGCCGGGGGCGAGAAGAGCGTGCGCTACGGCGACGGGCGCATGGTCACCTATCAGGACACCGACCAGATGCTGCGCGCGCGGGACCGGATCATCGCCGAGCTTGACGCCGCATCGAAGCCGCCGCGCAGCCGAGTGATGCGCCTGTATCAGAAAGGCACCGGCCTGTGAGCGACATCGAGATCCCCAGCGGCTCGCCGTCGCCCGACTACGTCGCGGCTGGGCATGGCCGCCGGCTCAAGATCTGGCGCAGCGGCACGAGCGGCCCGAATGCCGTCATGGCGTCGGTCGAGACCGTGCGCGCTCGCTCGCGCGCCGCGACCCGCAATGACCCTTGGGGCGCCGCCGCGTCCGACCGGTCCGTCTCCAACGGCATCGGCACCGGTGTGCAGGCCAAGATGGTCAACGGCTCCCCGGAGCTGCGCGCGGCTGTGCACGAGGCCTGGGAAGAGTGGATCGGCCAGTGCGATGCCGACGGCGTGCTCGACTTCTACGGCCTGCAGGCGGTGGCCTGGCGCGAGTGGGAAGAGGCCGGCGAGGTGTTCGCGCGCATCCGCTCGCGTCGCCCCGAGGATGGTCTGCGCGTGCCGCTGCAGCTGCAGCTGATCGAGGCCGAGCAGTGCCCGACGCACCACAACGGCAACGCCAGCAACGGCAACGCCATCCGGCAGGGGATCGAGTTCGATCGCCTGGGGCGCCGCGTCGCGTACTGGATGTACCGCGAGCACCCGGGCGACCAGCAGAAAGAGGTCAACGGCACCGAGCTGGTGCGCGTTCCGGCTGAGCAGGTGATGCACCTCTACACCCCGCTGCGCGCGGGGCAGCACCGCGGCATGCCGCATGGCACGTCGGCGCTGCTGGAGATGTTCAAGGCCGGGCAGTTCGGCGACGCGGTTTCGGAGCGCCAGCTCATCGGCAACCTCTTCACCGTCTTCTTCACTCGCGACAAGGATTCGCAGGGCGTCGGGATCGGCGAAGAGCTGGCGCCTGAAACTGCCGGCGATGGAATCCAGATGGGCGGCCTTGAGCCGGGAACGGCGGTCGAATTGCCCGCTGGCGTCAAGCCCGAGTTCTCGAACCCGCCGGACGCGGGCAGCAACTTCGTCGAGTACATGCGCACGCGACTGCAGGCCATCGCCGCAGCCCGCGGCATCCCCTACGAGGTGCTGACCGGCGACCTGCGCGACGTGTCTGACCGCGCGCTGCGCCTGATCCTGAACGAGTTCCGCCGCAACATCGAACAGCGGCAGTGGCTGTACCTGATCCCGCAGCTGCTGCAGAAAGTCCGCGTGGCCTTCATGGACGCCGCCGTGCTCTCCGGCGCAATTGAGCTGGACGACTACGCGGCCCGCCGCACCTGGTACAGCAAGACGCTGTGGGTGCCGCAGGGCTGGCCGTGGTCGCACCCGGTGCAGGACGTCACCGCCGAGCGCAACGCGGTGCGCGCCGGCTTCAAGTCGCGCAGCGCCGCGATCCTCGGCAGCGGCGAAGACCCGGAGTCGGTGGACCAGCAGATCGCAGACGACAACCGCCGTGCCGACGAGGCCGGATTCGTCTTCGACTCGGACCCGCGCAAGACCAGCGCAAACGGCATCACGCAGGCGGGCGGCACAAGCGACGCCAGCCTGCCCGATACCTCTCCCAATGAGGCGACGCAATGAAACCACTGAACATCCTGGCGCGGCTTCTCGGCCGCAGCCCTGCGCCCGTCGTGTCGCAGCTGTACACGCACGCCATCGGCCGGCCGCTGCTGATCCATCCGCAGATGGGCGAGGCCCTGATTCAGGGCTACATGTCCGGTGCGATCGATGCCCGGCCGCCGACGATGGAGCTGGTGCCGACCGACGCGGCGCGCGAGCCCGAGATGCAGGGCGACTCGATCGCCGTGATCAACGTCTCCGGCGCGCTGGTGAACCGGCCCATGCCCGGCGACTGTGGCCCTGGCCCCATGTCCTACGTCGAGATCCAGCAGGCGTTCGATGCGGCGATGGCGGACGACGGCGTGCAGGCCATCGTCTTCCGCTTCGAGTCCCCCGGCGGCTCTGCCTCGGGCTGCTTCGATCTTGCCGAGCACATCCGCGCCGGCCGTGGCCGCAAGCCGATCTACGCGAGCCTTGACGACTACGCCTATAGCGCGGCGTTCGCGCTGGCCGTGGCCGCAGATGAGATCTGGACGACGCGCAGCGCTGGCGCCGGCTCTGTCGGCGTCGTGGGCTACCACATCGACGAATCCGGCCGGCTGGCGCAGCAGGGCATCAAGGTCACGCCGATCTACTCCGGCGCGCACAAGGTGGACTTCAACTCTGCGCAGCCGCTGAAGGATGCGGTGCGCGAGCGCATGCAGGACAAGATGGACGCGATGCGCCTGGCCTTCGCGACGCTGGTCGCCGAGAGCCGCGGCCTTGAAGTCGATGCGGTCATGGCGACGGAGGCCGAGGTCTACAGCGGCGCCGACGCGGTGGCCGTGGGCTTCGCCGACCGCATCGGCACCTTCCAGCAGCTGATGCAGCACATCGCCGCCGGCGCGCCTGCGCCTGCTGCCGAGATGCCGCCGGGCGAAGAGCAGGCCGGGACGGAAGAAGAGCCGGAGATGCGCCCGGCTGCCGAAGTCCTGAAGCTGGCAATCGAAACCACTTCCGTGTCGGGCGCTGTCTCCGAAGCGCTGGCCGAGCTGCAGGCTGCAACCGCTGCCGCACAGGAAGCGCTGGCCGCCAAGCCCGACCCGCTCGCCGCGCTGGCCTCGGCCGTCGCTGCATCGGCGCTGCCGCCAGCCCTCGGCATGGCCCTGCTCAAGCATCCGCCCGCCGACATGGAGGCCGACGCCGCCATCGCCTACGCCGCGAAGGTGCGCGACCTGTGCGCCGCGGCTGGCGTCGAAAGTCTGGCCAGCGATCTGGTCGAGGCCGGCGCAAGCGTGGAAGCCGCACGCGCACAGCTGCTGGACCTCAAGGCCGACACGGGGCCGGAGATCACCACATCAATTCCGGCCAAGGCATCCGCCAAGGCCGCAACCCCCCTCGACATCCAGGGGATCTACGAAAGCCGCCGCAAGCGGCAGTAACGCGAGGAAATCGCTATGGCTCTTCTCGAAACCACCCACGCCCTCGAGTTCCTGCTGTCCGAGGCTCCGGGCTTCCGCTCGCGCGAAGCGGGCACCCTCAACTCTGGCCAGAACCTGGTCGCCGGCGCCGTTCTCGGCCGGCTGCTGACTGGCGCCGGCGCCAAGGTCTCCGGCACCGGTGACGGCACCGTCGGCGCTGTCACGGTCGGCCCGGATGCGCAGGTCGGCATCTACGTTCTCACCGGTCTGACCGAGGCGGGCAACGCTGGCACCTTCAGCGTGCGCGCGCCGGACGGCAGCTACCTGCCGAATCTCACCGTGGCCTCGGCCTACGTCACCAACCAGATCAGCCTGACCGTCGCGGACGGCGCGAACGACTGGGACATCGGCGACGTGATCCACGTCACCGTCACCGGCGGCGACTACGAGGCCTTGGACCCGGCGGCGACCGACGGCACCCAGACCGCCGCTGCAATCCTCTGCTACGGCACCAACGCAACCGACGCGGACCAGGACTGCACGGTTCTGGTTCGCGACGCCGAAGTGTCCTCGGCACTTCTCACCTGGCCGGACAGCATCAGCGATGCGAACAAGGCCATTGCAACCGCGCGGCTCGCTGCCCGCGGGATCATCCTGCGATAAGGAGCTGCACACATGTCCGTCTGGAACGTTTTCACCGAAGACGCCTTCAACCTCGCGACCCTCACCGCCGAGATCAACAAGCTGACGTTCACGCCGGCGATGATCGGCGAGATGGGTCTGTTCGAAGAGCAGGGCGTCCCGACTGTCGCGGCTCTGATCGAAGAGCTGAACGAGCAGATCGCCCTGCTGTCCCCGAAGCCCCGCGGCAGCGGCGGAACCGTGGTAAACAGCGACAAGCGCAAGGTCCACAGCCTGAGCATCCCCCACATCCCGCAGCGCGCCACCATCCTCGCCGACCAGGTGCAGGGCGTTCGCGAGTTCGGCAGCGAGAGCAACACGAAGGCGGTCGAGTCGGTCCGCAACCAACGTCTGGCCAAGATGCGCCGCCAGATCGACTACGTGATCGAGTACCACCGCCTGCTCGCCCTGCAGGGCAGCTACATGGACAACAACGGCGACATCCAGAGCGCGTACACCCTGCTCGGCGGCTCGCGCGACAGCGTGGACTTCGTGCTCGGCACCGACTCCACGAAGCTCAAGGACAAGTGCCTGGAGGCGCAGGAGCATGTCGAGGCGGGTCTCGACGGGACCGGCTACACCTCGATGCACGCGCTGTGCAGCCCGGCGTTCTGGAAGAAGCTGGTGTCGCACCCGGCGTACGAGAAGTACCGCCTGAACATGGCCCGCGCTCCGGAGCTTCAGACCGGTGTGATTCAGGCCGTCGAGTTCTGCGACATCATCTTCCACCGCTACCGCGGAACCAGCGCCGTCAAGGTGCCCGACGGCAAGGCCCTGCTGTTCCCCGGCGGCGTGCCGCAGATGTACATCACGCGCTTCGCCCCCGCGGACTACATGGAGACGGTCAACACGATCGGCCTCCCGTACTACGCGAAGAGCGAGCCGCTGCCGATGAACAAGGGCATGGCGATCGAGGCCCAGTCGAACCCGCTGAACATCTGCCTGCGCCCGACGGCGCTGGTGGAGCTCACCACTTCGAACTGATCCGCCTCACCCGCAGCACCAGGACTCCGGCCCGCCTCGCGCGGGCCGAGTCCTTTATGGAGCCCCATGACCAATCCCCGACTGGCCGCGATGGATGCGCGGATTCATCGCGTTGCTGCGCGCGCCGGCCTGGCCGACACCTGCACGCTGGTGCCGAAGTCAGGCCCGGCCATTCCCGACGTGCGTTGCTTCGTGCGGCGCGGGGTGCAGTTCATCGTTGATGAGGCAACCGTGGCCAGCAACGCGACCACGCTGGACGTGCTGCGCCCGGACGCGCCCGAGGGCATCACCAAGGGCTGGGGCGTCCTGCTCACCGACGGCGAATTCTTGATCGACAGCACGCCGCAGGCTGCCGACGAATCCATGTTCCGCTTCCTCTTGAGGCGCAAATGAGCTGCGATCCGATCTATATCCGCGCGGGCGATTCGCTCACCGATCTGCCTCTGCTGTACGTGGAGAAAGACACGGACGACTCGCCGACTGTGCCGCTTCCAGGCGCTGAGTCGATCGTCGAGTTTCGCGTCGGTAGCAAGGTGCTGCTCACCCTCACGGAGGGCAACGGCATCAACACTCTGCAGGCCGATGGCCGGCTGGTGTTCGAGGCCACGGCAGACCAGACCAGCGCCCTCGCGCCGCCGCTCGGCGTGCTGGCGCATGTGGTGAACATGGCCTGGCGCAACTTCGATCCAGACAATGAGAACGCCTTGAGCCAGACCATTGCCGACCTGCAGGTCACCGTGCTGGCGCAAGAGGTGTCGCGCCCGTGACCGCCATCCGAGTGACCCCGATCGAGCGCGTCGTGCGCGTGGTCGCGCGCGGATCCGCTGGCGTCGCGACCATCAACGTCGAGGCCCCGCTCGCCAGCACTGGCGGCGTCACGCCGACGCTCAGCATTGCGCCCGCCACGCAGAGCACGCCAGGCAGCCTGTCCGCAGCCGACAAGGCGAAGCTGGACGCGCTGGCCGACCCGACCCTGAGCGATGCGCTGCCGGCGCCGCTGGGCAACGCAGGGCCTGGCTCTTCCACGCGGGCCGCGCGCGGCGATCACGTGCACGCGCACGGTGCGCAGGCTGGCGGCGGGCTGCATGCCACGGCCACGACTGCGGTCGCTGGCTTCATGTCCGCGGCCGACAAGCAGAAGCTCAACGGCATTGCGGCCAACGCGCAGGTCAACGTGCCGACCAATCTCGGCGTCGGCGGCACCGGTGACGCGCGCACGATCACCAGCAGCACGGGCTCGGCCGCAGCGCTGCCGCTGGCCACGCCGTCCACTGCCGGCCTGCTGTCGAGCTTTTACTTCACCCTGCTCAGCAACTTCGCCGCCAACGTGCGCGACCAGGTGCTGAACATGCTTCAGCAGGGCACCAATGTGACCCTGACGCCCGCCGGTGTCGGCGCATCGCGCACGCTGACCATTGCGGCCAGCGGATCGGGCGGCGGCGGCTCCGGCACAGTCACCAGCGTGCAGGCCTCTGGCGGCAGCACGGGCCTGACGTTCTCCGGCGGCCCGATCACCGGCGCCGGCACGCTGACCCTGGGCGGCACGCTGGGCATCGGCAACGGCGGCACCGGCGCGACCACGGCGGAGGCTGCGCGCGCGGCCCTAGGCGCAGGCACCGGCAACGGAACGGTCACGAGCGTGGGGCTGTCGCTGCCTTCCGTCTTCATCGTCAGCAGCAGCCCGGTCACGAGCGCCGGTACCATCACTGCGACGCTCGCCACGCAGGCAGCCAACCGCGTGTTGGCAGGCCCGAGCACTGGCGCCGATGCCGCGCCGACCTTCCGCGCGCTGACGGCGACGGACATCCCGGGGCTTCCGGTCGCGAAGATCCGCAACGCGCAAGAGCAGCGCCTTTTCGGCTCCGCGCAGTTCGTGGACTCCGAAGGCAGCGGCCAGCTGATCGAGCTTGTCGGCACTGGCTTCGTCTGGGGGCCGGGCGCTCTTGCGCTGAGCGAAAACCTGCAGGCTTGGAGCGACATCGATCCCGACGAGTTCGTCGGCGGCTCTGCCGTCCGCACGATCACCGCGGGCTTCGACGGCGGCCGAGTCAGCGGCGTGGATCAGGCCCTGACGACGGGCCTGCGCTTCGAACTGCGCGCTGTGACTGGGCTGACTCCAGTGGAATGGACCCTGCTCCCCAAGGCCGGCAGCACCGGGAATATCACCGTCGAGGTCCGCAAGCGGCCTTTCGCTTCCGGCACCTTCACTGCCATCACCGCCGGCTCGCCGCCGAGCATTTCATCCGGCGCGCGCGGCACCGGCTCGGCCTCCGCGTGGACCGCGATTGACGACGGCGACCTGATCGAAATTGAGGTGACCAGCGTCACCGGCACCGTCACCGGCATCACCCTGATCATCGAGGCGACTGAAGCATGAGCGTGACCGTCTACCGCAGCACCGATGCCGGCGCGCCGGTGCTGAATGGCACCAGCGGCAACGGGCTGGTGAACCTGTTCGACATCTGCCTTGTGGGCTCTGGCACGGCCTATGGCGCGTTGCCCAAGAAGGGCTGGACGAAGCCCTACAGCGGCACGAACAAGGGCGTCTATCTCACCGTGGACGGCGGCTGCTACCTGCGGGTGATGCACGACGGATCGAACACCGGCGGCTTCCGCGAAGCACTGGTGCGCGCGGCTGAGGGCGCGACCGGTGTAGACACGCTGGTTGATCAATTCCCGTCCACTTCGGACGTGGCGGCCGGCAACGAGACCTGGCGAATTTCCGACACCCTGGACACCACCGCCCGCGCCTGGGTGCTGATCGCCTCGGAGAACTGGCTGACGCTGCATGTGATGTTCGGCGCCAGCGCGAACGTTAATGACCAGTACATTTTTGGCAAGTATTCGCCAATCGAAGCGGCGAACGACTGGTCATATGTGATTTCGGTGCGGAACGCATCAAACACCAACACGCAAGCAGTGGCTCTTAACCTTTTCGTCTCGGTGTTTTCGCAAACAATAACCAGGCTCTTTGCAATGCGGACACCGGATGGGTCGGTGAAAGCGCCAAGGGCGTCATTCGTTACACCGTCTTCAAACAGCGCAGCCGGCGCTCTTTCCGGGGTTGTCGGACCTGTGATTCCGGACGCAGCTGGCCGCATCAAAATGTCGCCGCCTCAAATCTGGATCAACTCGCAAGCTGGCGGAACGGCTCTCAACCCTTCGGCCGCAGGGTATTTCCCTAACCTGTGGTGCCCGCTTCACAACTGCGGCGCCGCAGGCGCTGGCGCAGCTTTCGGCGACCGCTTCAATTCCTCGATTTACGATCCGAGCGCGCAGTTTGAGCTGATGGGCGGCGCGCTCTCCAACGCTGGCAAGCTGATCTTCGAGCTGACCGACACTTGGCAGGATCCGACGCTGTGAGCGACCTGGGCGACATCGGCGTCGTCATTCGGCAGCCGGTCGAGGTCGCGAACTACGCCTTCGGCCGCTTCGCAACGGCGGTCATCGAAGGCGAAGGCGCGACGCCCGGCGCTCCGGTCGCGGTATTCCTGCGCTTCGCCTGCGTGGCCACTGCGCGCGCTGACGAGTTTGGCGACTGGCGCGTCAACGGCCTCGACGACGGCGAGTATTGGGCCAGCGAAGTCGGCACCGTCCGCGGCTGGCTGGCGACCGTGGCCGGCGCGACCGTGACGGTTGTCGAGCAAGACCCGCCGGACAGCGGCGACGTGATCACGGCTGGATCTTCTTTCGGGTGGATCGGATGAACCTGCCCCTATCCGAACGCGCCCTGCGCGCAATCGAGTGCCGGCTGCGGAAGATTCGCAAGCCCGGCGGATTCAACACGGATGCCGGCCGCAACGTCACCCGCGAGGGCGAGTCGATCACCAGCGCTGAACTGCCGTGGATCAGCGTCTTTGAAGTCGGCGAACAGCCTGCCGACGGCGCCGGGAATCAGGGCACGTGGACGATGGGCCTGTCCGTCGAGATCCAGGCGGCTCTGTCGCCGGACTGCTCGGGCACCGATCGCCAGCTGCTAAAAGCCGACATCAAGCGCGCGGTCTTTGCGCAGTTCGGCGGCGCGCTTGGGGATGACCTGGGCGGCATCGGCATGCTGACCTATCGCGGCGCCACGAGCGTCAACAAGCAGGACGGCGGCGACGCTGAGCTGCTGCGCGTGAGCATCACCGTGACCTACGCCGAGGGCAACGGCAACCCCTACGGATCGCAGGACTGCAGCCAGGGAGCGCACCGCCTTGATCGTCTTGTTTGAGTTCTCCCGCGACTGGGAACACGCCGGCGAGCGCTACGCCGCTGGCCACCGCATCGATCTGCCGGAACACAAGGCAAGCCGCCTGCGTGACCTCGGCGCCGGCCAGATCGTGGACATGCCAGCGGAGGCGAGCGAGAGCCCGCCGCCGAGCCCGAGGCCACGCAAGCGGCGCAAGTAGCCGCGACCAGCAACCCCAGACCAGGCCCGCATTCGCGGGCCTTTTCTTTTTCCGAGGACGCACACATGGCAGCTCCCAACATCTCCCCGTACACCAACAAGATCAAGCTGGGCCGCGGCCGGCTCGCCTTCAATGCGCTGGTCAACGGCGTCTATCAGGGCTTCCGCCCGCTGGGTGACTCGCCCGGCTTCGAGATCAACGTTGAGGGCGAAGAGTTCACCCTCAACGGCAGCGAGAGCGGTATCAGCGAAACCATCTTCAGCACCCCGCTGAGCGTGACCCGCACCGCGACCATCACCTGCAACAACGTGGACCGCGCGAACGTCGGCCTGTTCATCGCGGGCGAAGAGGTCACCATCGAACAGTCGGCCACGCCGGTCACCGATGAGGTGATCGCGAGCGTCAACGCGGGCCGCTTCTACCAGCTGGGCGCCACGCCCTCCAACCCGAGCGGCGTGCGCGGCGTGTCGAGTGTCGTGGTTCGCATCAAGGAAGGCGCCGATGCGCCGGCCCGCGCGAACTCCACGGCCTACGCGGTCGGCGACTTCTACGTCCCGGCATCCGCCAACAATCACTTCTACATGTGCACCGTCGCCGGAACCTCGGCCGGCTCGCCGCCGACCTTCGAGACCGACGGCACCGACTTCGCGGACGGCACCGCGACCTTCATCGACATGGGCCTGATCATCGTCCCGAACACCGCGGACGTGCATTACCGCATCGACTCGGGCCTGGCGCTGATCTCGCCGACCGTGGGCGGCGCCATCGACGGCGCGAATACCAAGTATGCCGCGGCCGTGGCGAATGCCCGCGTCTCGCTGGAGGTCGATTACACCCCGGCCGCCAACACCCGCGAGCAGGTGCGCAGCGGCGGCACGGTTTCGGTGCAGGGCCAGCTGAAGTTCATCGCCGACAACCCGACCGGCGAGAACGACGACGTCTTCCTGCCGAGCGTGACCATCACGCCGAACGGCGCCCTGGCCTTCATCACGGGCGACTCGCAGGCGCAGGTCGAGTTCTCCGTGGGCATCGGCATCCTCAACAGCCAGACCGCCGCGATCTACGTGGACGGCCGCCCGGCCGGCCTGTAAGCCGCCTCGCCCCGCGCGCTGCGTGACCCGTGGCGCGCGGGGCCTTTCCCTATGACGGAGCACGCATGAAAAGCATCACCGTTGCCGGTGTCGAGTACCCGCTGGGGCAGCTCACCGGCCGCAAGGCCCTGGCGCTGCTGCGGCTCGTGGCGGTCATCAACTCGACAGGCGCGTCGCCCGAGGCCTTGGCCTCTCCGGATGCTCTGGCTGCCGCGATCGGAGTCTGCGAGTCCGTCGGCGTTCCGGCGAATGACTTGCCGCTGGCCGTCTTGATCGCCGCCGTGCGCGACATCATCGCCGGGTCCGCACTGCAGTGGGGCGAATACCTCGCCGGTCCTGTGCGCTCCGAGATCGAGCACACGAACGTGCTCGTGCAGCAGGTGGTCGCTGGTCTGCAGGGGCCGCCGAATGGCAAGGCTGCGTAACAGAAAAGAGCAGGTCATTCGGATTTTCACGAATGGCAAGCGAGCAAATGATTCGTTCGGCCTAGAGCGCATTGTCGGGCGCCTTGTCAAGGCGGCTGACACTGCCGTGAAGCGCGCGCAAGTGTCCACTGCGCGAGCTACCGTCCCGATCGCAAAGCGCGAGGTTGTGGCCGCGTTCAACATACAAGCCAACAAAGTCAATGACGCATTCAAGGTGGTGACCACCAAGGACACCATTCGGCTTTTCGCTTCGGATCGCCGAATCGCTGCAATCGACTTCGGCGGCGTTTGGGGTGGCATCCAATCCTCCGGCGCAACCGCAGTGATAGAGCGCGGGGGAGCGCCGCAGATCTTTCGAGGAGCCTTCATCAACACCGTCAAAGGGCGCCGCTCAATCCGAGAGCGAAAGATCAAGGGCGGAAAGCGCGCACCGCGTGGCCCCTTGATCATCATTCGCGGCCCGTCGCCGAAGGAAATGATGATTGGGCTGAAAACCGACCAGCGCCGAAACTTTATAGGCAGCTACAGAACAGAGCCAAGGCGCGCCGTTGTGGCGCAGATGCGTGAGATCTACATAAGAGAGTTGCGCAGACAGTATCTAGGGGAGGCGCTGCGTGGCCGATAACTTTGAGCAGGTCATCGAAGTAGCGCTGCGCGCCACGACCGACCCCAGCCTGCGCGGTCTGCTCGAAGACCTGCGCGACCTCGGCACGCAGGGCGAGCTCACCGACGAACAGCTTTCCTCCGTCACCGGCGCCGTCGAAGAGCTCAATCAGCAGGCGGCTGCGTCCAACGGTCTGCAGGCGTCCATCACCGCGCTCAAGGAGTACCGCGCCGAGCAGAAGCGCGTAAATGATGAGCTGGCAAAGTCCGAGATCCGCTTTCGTCTTGCGACCGAGCAAGAGGCAGCGGCGGCGCAGGCGTTGCAGAAGTCAAAGGATGCGCTCGCCGACCTGCGCGCCGAGCGCGACCGCTACAACGCGAGCGAAGAGAAGACCACCGAAGGCACGCGCGCGTTCGCCGCGAGCCTGAATGAAGCGCAGGCCGCACAGAAAGCCGCACAGGCCGAATACTCGGCAGCCGCCGGCACGCTGCGTCAGGCGACCACCGAATACGACCGCGCCGTCACCGCGCAGGACAAGCTCAACGCCGGCATCGGCAAGAGCGAGGACGCCATCAAGGCGGCCGGCCTGTCGGTGGACGACCTGGGCCAGGCGCAGGCCGAGCTGCAGAAACGCCTGCAGCTGACCAGCACCAGCACGGAGCAGCTGGCTGCGAACCTGCGCGAGCAGGTCGCCGTGAATCAGCAGGCCGCCGCCAGCGCGCGCGCCAACGCTGCCGCGCAGCAGGCCCTGGCCGATGCGAACGCCACCCTCGGCCGCCGCGGCTTCGGCGAGGTGCGCGCCGAAATCGAGAAGGTGCGGCAGGCCTATGACACGCTGCGCCGCAGTGGCCAGCTGTCGGTGCAGGAACTGGCGCAGGCGCAGTCCCGCGCGATCGAGCGCACCCGCGAGTTGCGCGCCGAGTACGGCAGCCTGGGCAACAGCCTGCGGCAGGTGCAGGGCTCGCTCATCGCTGCCGGCGCCAGCCTGTTCACGGCGACACGCCTGCTGAGCAACGCGGCCGCCGCTGCAAGCCAGTTCCAGCGCAGCCTTGCGGCGATCAGCACCATCGCCCCGCAGGCCGACTTGGCCGCGCTCGGCGACAGCGTGCGCGCCCTGACGCGCGAGTTCGGCGGCGACGCGGCCAGGAACGCGGCTGCGCTGTACGAGATCATCGCAGCCGGCGTCGAGGACACGACGCAGGCGCTGCAGATCCTGCGCGTCGCGAATCAGCTCGCCATCGGCGGCTTGGCCGACACCGAAGTCGCGGCCAGCGGCCTTGTCGCCACCTTGAACGCCTACGGCCTGGCCGCAGATCAGGCCACGCGCGTCAGCGATGCGTTCTTCGTCAGCGCGGCGGCCGGTAACACGACCATCGAAGAGCTCTCGCAGAGCATCGGCGGCGTCGCGCCTCTGGCGGCGTCGGTAGGCGTTTCGGTTGAGCAGCTGACCAGCGCGGTCGGTGCGCTCACCGCCGGCGGTCTGGACACCGGGCAGGCTTTCACGCAGATCCAGTCCGCGCTGACGGCTGTGGTCAAGCCGACGGCCGAGGCGAAGAAAGAAGCCGAAGCGCTGGGCATTCAGTTCGATGTCACCGCGTTGCGCGCGCAGGGCCTGCAGCAGTTCCTGCTGAACGTGTCCGAAGCCGCGCAGGGCAATGAGACTACCTTGGCTCGGCTGTTCGGCCGCGTCGAGGGTCTGCAGGGCGTGCTGGCGCTGACCGGCAACCAGGCGGACGCCTTCGCCAAAGCGCTTTCAGACATGGAGCAGGGCGCCGGCCGCACGGCCGAGGCCTTCGCCAAGCTGCAGGACACGCCCGAGCAGCGCCTGCAGTTGTTCCGCGCCGCAGTCGGCGACCTACAGATCAGCTTCGGCCAGGCCGTCACCGCGCTGACGCCGCTGCTGGACGGCCTGACCTCTGCGGTCAACCTGTTCAACGAGCTGCCGGCCGGCGTGCGGACTGGCATTGCGGGCCTCACCGCGCTGACCGCCGTAGTCGCCCCCCTCGCCATCGCGATCGTGCAGAGCCGCGCGGCGCTGGTGCTGCTGCTGGGCAGCCTGCGGGCGATTGGGCCTGCGGCCGCTGGCGCTGGCGCTGGCGTCGGCGTGTTCACCACGGCAGCCACTGGCGCGACGGCTGCGACCACGCGACTGAGCACTTCGGTCGGTGTGCTCAGCCGGAGTCTCGGCGTGCTCTCGGCCGCGTTCGTCGGGCTTGAGATCGGCACCGCGCTGAATGAGCCCCTCACGCGCTTCAGGCTCTCGGTAGACGACGCCGCCAAGTCCACGATCGAGTTCGGCGATGGCATCGATGTCTCTGGCCAAGCAGCTGCAGAGGCTGCGTCCAAGTTCTCGAACTTCCGCGACGTTGCGGTTCGGACCTCCGAAGACGTTCGGCTGCTCGGGGAAGAGCAGCGCGAGGCCTATCGCGTAGCTCTTGAGGGGCTGGACAAGTTCCTGAAGGGCCGAACCGAGCAGCTGATTCTGCAGCAGCGATCGCGTCAGCTCTCAGAGGAAGAGCGCGTCGAGCTTCAGAACCTGTTCGTGAGGCTGGACGAAGTCCGCAGGGGTTTCGTCGATCTGAACAGCGCGGCTCTTGGCGCCGCAAAGAGCATCTCGGAAGTCGCCACCGGGGCTGCGTCGAGCGCGGTCAAGCAGCTTGCGGGGCAGTTGCTCGAAGCCGCCGACGACAGCAAGGAGCTTGGCGAGGCGCTGTCCGGCGCTTTCAAGGGGATCGACTTCGAGAACGGCGCAACGCGCCTGGGCGAAATTGCGCTTGCGATCGACACCGCCGCAGCCAGCAGCACGACGGCTGCGACCGCGATCCGCGAAGGGCTGGCGAAGGAGCTGCAGAACCTCTCCGCTGCTGAACTCTTGCGGTTCCAGCAGGCAGCGCAGGTCGCGTTCGAGTCGGCCGGCGAAGGTGCTGGTGCCGCGGCGCAGATTCTCGACGCCACGCTTGCCGAGAGCTACCGCCGGCTGGGCGTCAACGTCGAAGCGGCTGGCGTCAAGATCACGAAGCAGGGCCAAGAGATCATCGCCAGCTTCCGGGCGATTGCCAGCAGCGGCAACGCCTCGGCGCAGGCCATCGGTGCGGCATTCACTGCAGCCCTGAACAAGGCGCAGACCACGGGCGAGGTGCAGGCCCTGGAGGAAGCGCTGCGCTCGGCCTTTGCCGCCGGCAAGATCAGCGCGCAGCAGCTGGGCGCCGCACTCTCTGCCGCAGGCGCTCGCGCTGCCGACATCACCAGCGGCGCACTGGAAGCGCAGGGTGCACTCGACGGACTGGGCGAAGCTGGGCGCCGCGCCGCGCGCGACTTGATCGCCTCGCTGCAGGCGGCTCGCGCAGGGCTGGAAACCGAGGCCGGCAATCTGGCGCTGGCGATCCAGCGCGGCCTGTCAAAGGGCGAGCCCGTGGCCGAGCTGCAGCAGCAGCTGGCCGGCCTGCAGGCTGAGATCACCGGCACGTCTGCGCGCATCACCGGGTTGCAGAACGAGCTGGGCGAAGTAGGCGACGCTGGGCAAGACGGCGGCAAGCGCGCCGCTGCCGGCATCAACTCCCTCACGCCGGTGCTGAAAGACGCCGCGCTGCAGGCCAAGGAAACCGCCGCCGCCGTTGACGACATCGGGCAGCAGGGGCAGCAGGCCGGGGAGAAGGTCAAGCTCGGCGTGTCGAATGCGCTGCTGGGCTTGATCCAGGTGACGAAGGACGCGCGCGACTCCGTGGCCGAGCTGGGCCCGGCTGCTGTCGAGGCATTCGACCGCCTGCGCGGCGAGCTTGGGCTTGTGGATACCACCGGCCGCAGCACCGCCGACGTCATGCAGCTCATCGCCGACCGCGCCGGATTCGCAGCGAAGAACGCCGAAGAGCTGGCGCTGCAGATCGGCAACACCGAAGAGCGGGTGAAGCGTGCGCGCGCCGAGATGGAGCGCTTCGAACAGGCGACCGAGCAGGCAACTGACGAACTTTCGAACTTGCTCCGCCAGCAGCAGGACCAGGCCGACCGCCGCGATGGAAACGAGGAAGCGATCCGCCGCCGGCAGTATGAGGAAGAGTTGCGCCGGATCGAAGAACTTGCTCAGGCCGGCGGCGCGTCAGCTGCAGTCCAAGCGGCACAGGCCCGACAGCTTGCCCGGAAGAACTTCGAAGCTGACCTCGCCGAGATCCGCGCCAAGGAACGCGAGCAGATCGACTCCAATCGCCGCGTGGATGATGACCGCCGGCGGCGCGATGGCGGCGGGTCTGCTGGTGCTGGGCTGGCGCCGACCGCTGCGCCCAATGCGCCGGTGGCTGGCGGCTTCGCGCCCGTGATCAACATCACCGGCACCACGGACCCGGAAGAAACTGCGCGGCTTGTCGCGCGCGAGCTGGAAAAGCTGCAGCGCCGCGGCTTCAACGGACGGACAGGACTCTAATGCGCTACGTGATGAACCGCGACAACTTGGCCCGCACCGGCAGCGTGACCGCGACCAACATCGTGCCGAGCACCGCCATCACACGCACCGACTCCGCGCCCAAGTCGGGCGGCGGCGCGGTGTCGCTGGCCGGCGCCTACACCGGCAGCGCGAATGCGGCCATCGACGTGGAGATCCTGGACGCTGGCGGCACCACGCGCCGCGTCAGCGCGCCGGAGTTCGTGGGCGTGGGCAGCGGGCAGATCAGCGGGCTGACGGCCCAGAACACCGTGGACGCGCAGACCTTCGTGGTGACGCTGGAAAACCTCGGGATCGAGACCAGAGCCGCGCAGGCGCCGTTTCAGTCGGCCGTGCTGGTCGCCAAGGACGCCGGCGCCGGCGGCAACGCCATCACCGTCAGCGTGGACAACAGCGGCCTCACCGACGCGCCGACGGACTTCGCCCTACAGGAAGAGCTGCGCGAGGGGCAGAACGAATACATCGGCGATCAATGGAACTTCGGCGCCGTCGCGATCAACCCCGATGGCACGATCCCGGCCAACGCGCCGCGCATCCGCTTCGGGATCGACCCGCAGGTCTACCGGCCCTTCAAGCGCTACACCGCCGGCCGCTGGGTCTACAGCTTCACGCCGGCGCCGGTGCGCACCGTGCCCGCTGGCGCGACCATCAAGGCTGTCTCCGGCAGCCGCACCATCACGATCACGGACCAGGTGGACGTCGAGACCTTCACCGGCATCGTCACCCTGTTCGACGCGCTCTCCGCGATCCGCGACGGCTCGGACCTCGTGCGCGTGGACGGCGCCATCGTCGCCGACTTCCGCCCGGGCGGGCAGGGCATCACCGACCTGTCCGTCTACACGCAGAGCTATGCCGCGAGCCGCCAGGCGGACGGCACGGAGTACGTGCGCGACGCGGAGTTCCCCGTGACCGTGGGCCCGGCGGCGCCGACCGAAACCCTGACCATCCGCTGCACCGACGCCAGCGAGTCCGGCCGCGAGCGGTGGACCGTGCGCGGGCAGGTGTCGGGCCGGCTCACGGATGCCATCACCAATGTGCTCTACAGCGGTGGCGCCTACGGCTTCACGATCCCGCTTGTTCCGTCGCCGATCATCCCGACCACGAGCTCGATCACCGCGATCCTGGACGCGCAGCGCAGCAACGCCGCCGAGCGCCCGACGCTGTGCGTGGAGAACGAGATTGTCGGCCGACTGGCCAAGGCGACCACATACGAATTCGAATGGCGCACGCGGCCCGGCCCGTGCCCGTGCGAGACCGAAGCCGATATCGAGGGCGGCCCTGACCCCGACTTGCTGGGCATCGCACTGCCCGAAGGAGCTACCACCATGAGCGAAGCATCGCGGATCATCCGCGTGCAGAGGCTCGCCAACTACGTCGCCGAACACATCCGGAGCAACGCCACGCCGTTCGCGAACGGTGGCCCTGACGCTGCATGGGCAAACGCCGTCGCCTCGCTGCTGAGCCGCACGCTGACGCGCGTGGCCGGCGGCACCCCGCAGTGGCCCGTCTGGGCGGCCGAGGCGGCGGTGCCGGCCGACAGCGTGCGCGAGCCGACGGCCCGCAACGGCTATCGGTATGCGTACAGCGGCGGCGTGACGGATGAGACCGAACCGACGTGGCCGACGGGCGAGGGCGAGACGGTCGCCGATGGCACCGGCACCTGGACCAACATCGGCCGCACCGTGTGGGCGATGTGGGATGCGGAGTTCGCGCAGTTCCGCGAGGACGCAGAGCAGATCGCCGGCCGGCTGAACTCGGCGGGCGAGACCTCGGCGCTGCCGTGGGCGGCTGACCTGCTCGGCGCCGTCAGCGTCGGAGCCATCTGCGTTCCGACTGCGCGGAATGGGCACTACTACCGCGTCGAGTCCTTCACCGGCACGGAGCCAGCGCAGGGCGGCAGCGAACCGACGTGGCCGACCAACGGTGGAACCGTGGCGGACGGCGATTTCCTGTGGCGCGACAAGGGCGCCTATTGGTCCGCGAGCCAGGCCTACGCCGAGGGCGACATCGTGCGGCCGTACAACGGCTTTGCCTACCGCGCTACCACGGGCGGAACCTCGGGCAGCAGCGAGCCGACGTGGCCGCAGGATGTCGGCGTGCCGCTGACCGATGGAACGGTGGTCTGGCATGCCCTGTTCCGCAACCGCGGCGCGAATGTTAGCGACTTCGACGTGGACCTGCAGCGCTATCACGCCGCCATGAACAAGGTGCTCGCAGCCGCAGGCATCGATCCAAATTTTGATGACGCCGGGTTGGGCGGAAACCGCATCTGGAGAGATCGCGGTCTCGAAGCCATGCCAGCATGGTTCGAGTGCACAAGTCACGACTTGTTGCCCATCCAGCCCGGCTACTACTACCACAGCGCACGGCTCGCTCAGGATGAGACGGGCCGGCGCGTCCCTGTGTCCACGCAGGAATTCGGCATCGGCGTGGACGTGCCCTGCCAGCAGCTGCAGGACGGCGACCGCCTGTCGATCACGATCGACTTGGCCGGCGTACCGCGGGCGACCTACCAGCAGGGCGATGAGTTCGTCCTGCAGATCAACCGCGCCGAGCCGGTCGCGCTCTCGGGCGGACAGGACGGAGACGACACTCTGACCTGGAGCGTCATCGGCAGCGAAGACGGGCGACTCGACAACTACGCGCTGAGCACCGTGACGCCGAACGCCTACAGCGACGGCGGGATCGACTTCGCCATCGGCTTGGGCGAAGTGCCCTTTGCCCTCGGCGACCGGTTCACCTTCCGGGTGGAGGCGGCCCGCGCGCAGTGGCGGCTCAACGGCGGCGCGTGGTCTTCACCGATCGAAGCGGCCGGCACGGTATCGCTCGCCTCGGGCCTGTCGGCGGTGTTTGCGCCCGGCGTGGCCCCGAGCTGGGTGGCCGGCGATCGCTGGTCATTCTTGGCCGAGGCCATCAACGGCCCGGCCCGAGCGCTACAGCCGACCGACGACGCGCTGAGCTGGACCGGCAGCACGTCGATCACGATCACGCCCGCGGCCGGCGCGGTGGAAGGCCTGTTGATCGCCGACCACCGAATCCCGGCCGATGCCACGATCGAGCTGCAGGGCAGCGATGATGCGTTCGCCACGGTGCTGAGCGCGCAGACGATCGACTGGCGGGCCCGGCACATCTGGATCCCGATCGAATCGCCGCGCCTGGCGTACCGGCTGCTGTTCAACCGCGGCGGCTCGATCCGCTGGCTCTGGGTCGGCGATGCTTTGCAGCCGTCGATCCCGACCGGACGGCCCGAGCTCGGCGCGCTGGTCCGGCGCTACCAGTTGCCCGGCATCGGCCGTCGGCTGGCCAGCGGCGGCACGGTGCGGCACGAGGCGCTGACGCAGGCCGCGGTGGATGACCTCGTGGACGCCCTCGGCTGGGCCTGCGAGCAGGATCGCCGCTTGATCGGCATCCTGATCAGCGACAGCGAGGCCGCCATCGTGCGGGTGCCGGATGACCCGATCGAGGTCGAGGATCTATTCACGCACCAGCCGGCCGACATCAACGCCCGCCGGCTGACGGTTTCAGTCGATCTTGAGGCCGCGGCATGACGCCCGTCTGGCTTGTGATCGAGGGCAACCCCGTGCGCCAGTTCTACGCCGACGATGCGGCCTTGCAGCACATGGACGCGCAGGCCTCAAAGCACGCCATCCTGCAGCGAGTCGGCGCCCTGCGCGCGGACGTGGACGGTGAAGACCCGAACATCACCCTGGAGCTGAAGAACGCCAACGGCGAGGCCTCGGCCCTGCTGGCGCGGCGCCCGCCTGTCGGTGCGCGCGCTCGGCTGATGACGCCGGCCGGGCAGGTGTTCTCCGGCATCGTCGCCGAGATCCGGCTCGGCCGTGGCTCCGCGACGATCGCGGTGGAATCATGACCCCGCTCTCCGCGTCCCTGCCGCTGCGCACTACGGCCGTATGGCCGGGCTTCCGCGAGCCCCTGGCGATCCCGCACCGCTACGGGCAGACCGGCGGACGGCTGCTGCAGTACAGCCAGGACCGGCGCGTGTTCGTCTGGGCTGACCACGCCGTCGCCGGCATCGATGCGGTGCTGGTCGGCGGGCAGTCGGTCGGCAACTGGGAGCACCGCAACGGCACCGACGCCACCGGGCGCGCAGTCGCGTTCGTCGAGTTCACCCAGCCGGTGGAAGAGGGCGCCGACTTGATCGCGCGCGGCCGCGGCAAGCTGGGCGCCGGCGGCTTGATGGTCAACCCCGCCGACGTGCTGGCCGACATCCTGTCTGGGATTGCAAGCCGGCCTGCGCTCGAGCTTTCTGATTTTCGAGCGTCCTGTGCAGCCGCAGGTCTCGAGGTGGGCGGAAGTCTCGAGCGCGCCGAGGTTCTGCGCACGGTGGTTCGCTCGCTTTGCTCGAGCATCGGCGCGGTGTTCAGCGACGGTCGCGCATTCCTATGGCCGGCCGACGCCCCGACCGGCGGCTGGCGCATCGGCGCCGATCTCGAGATCGACGCCGCACTTCAGCTTGACACCCTGACCAATGACCTCACGCTCAGGTTCTCGAGCGAAGATGGCCAGCCTCGAGCATCTGTGCGACTCGAGGCCCCCGACAGCGTGGCCGCCTACGGCCGGCGCGAGCGCGTCGAGGATGCGCCGTGGCTGGCCTCGCCCCGCGTCGCCATCGCCGTCGCTACTCGCGCGCTGCGCCAGCGGGCCAGGCCGGCATGGTCTGTCGGCACCGCGGCTATCGAGCGCGTGCTGCGCATCGGCGATGTCGTGGCGCTGGATCATCCGACCCTGCCTGTGCAGGCCTCGGCCGTGGTGCTGGGGCGCGAGCTCGACGCGCAGGACGGCAGCACACGCGTGCGGTTCGAGCTGCCTGTCGGCGACGTGCCGGCGGTGCGGCTGGTCAGCCAGTCCGCGGCCCTGGACGTGCAGCAGTACGAGGCCGTCGTGATCGAGACAATCGGCAGCGAGCGCGTGCTGACGCTGCGCGAGGCAGACGGCCGGCCGATCGTGGGCGCGGCGTGCCGCCTCAACGACAACATCACCCGCACCACAGACGGCGCCGGCCGCGTCAGCTTCCCGGCTTCGGCCATGCCGCCGGGCGTGCATGTGATCCAGGTGCGCACCGCTGACGGCCGCGAGTTCGCCACGGAAGTGACGGTATGACCCGGCGATTCCGCCTGTTGCCCATCTCGACCTCTGGCGGCTTCTCCCAGACGATCATCCTGCCGCCAGCCGTGCGCCAGCCGCGCGAGCGCGAGACGCCAGACCCGGGCGGCGACTGCGCCGGCGTGGCGGATCCGCCCAGCGGCGTGTCCGTGCGCGGCGTAATCACCGGCGACGAGATCTGCTGGTCCCTGCTGACGCCCGTGCCAGAAGGCTACACCGCCGAGCCGCCGTACTGCGACCAGAGCGAGAGCCCCGGCAGCTGGGAGTTCACCCGGGCGTGCGACGGCGAGGTGTTCAACCTGCCGGTGACCAGCGTCGAGGTGGTCGAGTGATTCGGTTCGCCAGGCCCAAGGCGGCGAGAGTCAGAGCGCCGAAGCCCGCCGCGTCGGCCCCGGCCAAGCCACCATGCGAGCGCTGCCGGAAGCTGCGCGAGGCGGCCAAGCGGTTGATCGGGATTCGATAGCAACAAGCAATCGCTGCGCCTATTGACGTTAACGAGTTAACGTGAGAGTCTATCCCCACGCCAGCAACCGCTGGCACTACGGGAAACAGACATGAACACCAACAACATCCGCTTCATGAAGCACTACGTCACCAACGGCCAGGTCAAGGCGCGCGTTTTCTACTCGGCTTTCAAGATGGTCTCCACCGGCGAAGAGTGCGTGACCCTGTACGCCAAGTGCTTCCGCGATGGCCGCGTGCTGGCTGAGATCATCGGCGAGGGCTACGAGAACAACACCGACAGCATGACCGACTACTTTGAAAAAGGCCGCGTCCGCATCATGCCGGATTCCCCGCTGTACGCAGCAGCCAAGGCGCGCTGCCAGTGAGCGCCAAGAAAGGCGGGGCCAAGCGCCCCGCCACGGCATCCGAGCGCGCTGCTGCCAGCAGGGCGCGCAGGCTGGAGCGAGAACAGGGCCGTCAGGTGGGCGTGATACTGCCTCCGGACGCCGCCGCCGCGCTCGACAGCCTGCAGGCCAGCGGCTACGCGCCGAGCGCCACGGCCTGCATCGCGCGCGCGCTGATCGAGGCTCACCGCGGCAGCACATAGTCGGCCCAATCCCGCATCAGCGCCCGCCGCTTTTCGAGCAAGTCCCCGCGCCGGTAAGCGGCCTCCGTCTTGTCGCGGATCGAGTGCGCGAGCGCCATCTCGATCACGTCGCGCGGGTGGTCGGTCTGCTCGGCGGCCCAATCACGGAAGGCGCTGCGGAATCCGTGCACTGTGTAGGGCTGTCCCAGCCCGCGCGGCGGATCCCGCTGCAGCAGGAACAGCATCGTGTTCTCGGACAGCGCCCACGGCTCGGCATCGCGCGGCCGGCGATCCAACAGCGCCAGGGCCTGCGCCGTCAGCGGCACCCGATGCGCCCGGCCAGCCTTCATCCGCTCGGCCGGGATCGTCCACAGGTCGCCCGCGACCTCACCCCACTGCATGCCGGTGACTTCTCCCGTGCGCGCCGCAGTGAGGATCGTCCACGCCATCGCCAGCCGGCCGACGCCCTCGCCGCTCAGCAGCAGGCGCATGAAGTCCGGCAGCTCGGCATAGGGCATCGCCCGGAAGTGCTGCACGCGGCGCACCTGCGCCGGCTTCGGCAGCAGCGCAGACAGGTGCCCGCGCCAGCGCGCCGGGTTCTCGCCGGCCACATTCCCCCGCACCCTCTCCGCATCCCATATCCGCTCGATCCGCCCGCGCAGCCGGGTGGCTGTCTCCGTGCGATCCGCCCACAGCGGCGACAGGCAGCGCAGCACCATGTCGGTGGTGACGTCACCCACGGGCAGCTCGGCCGGCGGCCCGTAGTCGGCCAGGCTCTGCCGCCACTGCTGCGCCTGGGCATCATTGCGCCACGCCCCGGCCTGGCTTTCGATGTAGTCGGCGCAGGCATCGCCCCACGTGCGCGCCTCGGGCGTGCTGTCTCGCGCCTCGATCGGATCGATACCATGGGCCAGCAGCGCGCGCGCCTCGGCTGCCCGGCGGCGGGCGTCTGCTAGGCTGACGTCAGCGGCGCGGCCGAGGCCCATGTCCCGCAGGCGGCCACCGCGGCGATACCGGAAGATCCACGTTCGGCGCGCGGCGTCCACGCGTAGGTACAGTCCACCCCCGTCGGCGTGCATTCCCGGCCCCAGCGTCTGCGCGGCGCGCGCGCTGAGTCGGTTGATCTCTCGGCCCATACTTCGGCCCATACTCGTGCAGTGGATTGCGGAGCATGCCCATAGACGCCAGTGGACGCCAGCCCTTGCAGGGCCTCGCGCAGTGGACTACGGGAGACTTCGGTGGACGCCAGTAACGGCCACTCCCTCCGCCATCACTTCGCCGTCAGGCCGCGCGGCTACTGGGTTCGGCGGAGAGCCCGGATTCCCGGCCCATACCGGGGCCCATACTCTCGCGGTCGATCAAGTCCGCGATCAGGTCGGAGCGCCACAGGCTCGCCCTGCCGCGCTTGACCGGCGCCGGCGCGCGACCCTCGGCAATCGCCTTGTACCAGCCGGAGCGGCTGTACCCGGTGCGGGCCAGCACCTGGGGCAGGCGGAGCAGAGCGACGGGCTCGGCGGATCGCTCGGGCGCTCGCATGAAGCCGGCGGGGCCGATGTCGATCATTTGTCGGTCTCCTTTCCTGGCTGCCTGATTACATCGAACTCGCCGGACTCCGGCTCCCAGATTTCGCCCGTGTCTATCCACCTGCCGCGGATCTGCCACCATCGGCGAGGCTGCCAGCGAACGCCTCGGAAGTAGAACCGAAGCCTGCCGAGGATTGCATCAGCCATCGCTTGCCCGTGGCAGTAGTCGCCTGGGTGCGACGGGCGAAATATCGCGCCGTCTGTCTTGCGTCGGCAGAGAACCATCACCCCTCCAAGCCCTTGCGGGCTCCCCTGTGCTCGATCTCGACCGGCCCGACGTACAGCCGCGTGTAGCCGGGCTTCCCCGCCGGTCGCACAAACGCGAACCGCCAGCGCCAGCGGATCGCCAGCAGCCAGTCGCCGGCGGCGATCATCCAGCCGTCGCCGCGCCACGGGTCTGCGAACCTGCCATGACGGATCATGCTCACCCCTCCCCGCCAATGGTTCGCCCGCGAGGCTCGACGCCCGTAGCCAGCGCCAGCGCTGCCCAAGCCCTACGAAGGTCGCCGAGCGTGATGGTTTGCGGAGGGAACACAAACGCTGCGTGGTCAGGCCAGTCGTGCATGCCTTGGGGGCAGTGCTTGGCGAACGGCTCCAATGCAGCCACGAGAGCCGAGACGACATCACCGGTGGCGGCGCGTGTGCTTCTTGAGGCTGGCGCATCAGCGCAGCAAGGGCCTGTATCTCGCGCTCAAATTGCCCCTCATAGTGCTCTGCTCCGTAAGCGCCGCTGCAGCTCCGGTAGATCGCGCCAACGAGCTCGCGGAGGGCGAGGACAATCGGGTCTTGGGTGGGCATCGCGTGCGCTCCTTCTGGTTCGTTCACTCTACCCCTCCCCGCCCGCGTCGGTCCGGGGCAAATAGCGCAGGCGCCACGTCGGGTGAAACAGACGCGCGCCGGCTTGCCCGTCCAATCTGACCCGCAGGTGCCCGTAGGCGGTGCCGACTATGGTCCCAGGGGTGGGCGGAGTTGTGCCTGCGTACTCGACCCGGCCACCGCGCTTTGCCGGCACGCCGTAGGTGTCGCGAATCCACTGCATGCTCACGCACCCTCCCTCGCCGCGCGGGCGGCGTCGATGGCGGCGTCTGTCAGCCTGAAATTTCCAAGATGGTCGGATTCTGGCTGGATATCCCAAGGAATTAGCACGTTTAAATCCCACCCCCGCAGTGTTACATTGCTGTAAACCTTCTTGTTGCCGATTTGAACATGCGCTTGGTCCAGTATCCACCTATAACGCTCCGAATCAGATACTGCAGCTTCGTGCGTCAAAAGTCGCGAAAGCAAATCGATCAGCACAGTGCCGGATTGATCTTTCGCAAGTGACCAAGCAGACCTCGACGGCATGCCAACAGAGTCGTCACCCGGATCGGTCTCAAAGATAAAGCGAAGCAGCGGCTTTTCGTGCCATTCGTCAGGCACTTCAATTTCGCAATCGTCCAGCCCGGTGAAAAGCTCGTGAACTCCGCTGCGGGCCTGCTCTTCGCCTGAGTAACGAATGTCGGCTTCGTCGTTAATGCGCTGCTGCAAATCCGCCCGCAGCGCCTCGTTCTCGGCGCGGAGGCGGGCGAGTTCGTCTTCAGCGTTCTGCTTCAACAGCTCAGCGTGCGAGTACGCACCGTGGATTGTCGTCAATCGGTCTTCCAACCCCGCAACCCGCTCCCGCAGCTTCTCGGCCTCGTCGCACGCCGCGTCGTAGTCCTGGCGAAGCTGTCGGACAGATCGCACGGCGTGGACTGCGCGCCACTCAGTGCCGTTGCCGTCTGCGTCGGCGCCGCCTAGGTTGAAGCACTCGGCAAGCTGCTCCCGCAGCGGCCCCGCCACCTGCTCGATCGCATCAGCCGACTTCAGCCTCTCGGAATCGGCCCCGGCGTCCCGGCACTGGAGGCCGTAGTCCAATACACGGTCATCTGCGCCGTTTCCGTGTTCGTCGAACAACGCTATGCGCATCCGCGGCTGCCCGGGCAACTCCGGCAACACCGGCCCCGCGTTGGTGGTGTCAGTCATGACTTTGGTTCCTTTCACACCTGATGTCGCCTAGCGTGCTGTTTTTGAATGCGCAGATTCGACCATATCCGTTCCACTGATAGCCGCTGTAATAGGGACGCTCTCTACCAGACCAGTAGATGCAGACTCCTGCGGCGTCCTGAGTTGCCCAAGTAGCGTTATCAGGAGCGGATTTCCAGTGTTCGGCATTCATTCTGGCGCGCTCCCGTTTATTGCTGACATGACTTTCCGAGCGTTGAGCACAGACGGAGAGTCGCGGTTGATTTCAGCGACGCACCAGTCCAACGCCCCCAAACACTCCAGCGCCCCGCATTCGGTGAGCATTTCGTGGGCGTCTCGGATGTATTCGGCCCCATACAGCTTCCATCCGTCCTCTGGACAGGTATTGCATTCTCTGGAGGCAATTTCGTTCGCCTTTCGCGCCGCCTTCATCACCATCGGGTGTACTGCCTCGGTGTTCATTTGCTTGCCTCCAGTGCAGTTAGAAGTGCGTCAGCTTGTTCGACTGCAATCAGCGCGCGCCCTTTTGTTGTTTTCGTGATCTTGTCGTTCGCCAAGAGGCCTTGCATTGCCATGGCCGCGAAGTAGGCGCGAAGTGACATGCCTGCAAGCGCCGGATCAGGCGACCGCTGCCAGTTGCCGTCAATCATGTGCAGCTGCGGAAAAGCCGGGCCGCCGTCGTTTGTCGTGGTCATGCGTGTCTCCCTGTTGATTGGCGAGGGGCCGGGTGCGAGTCCGGCATGGGCGCGCGAATCGAACGCGCCAGCTTCACTGCGGGCTCTGACGTGCCCCGGTCGCTGCCATTTCCGCGAGGATCGTCAGCCCTCGCTGCGGGTCGCCCCCGCGTGCAACACCCTCAGAGCTGGCGGCTTTCCGCCTCAACTTCGGCCCCGGGCGGATTCCGCGGCCACATCGCCAAGAAGCCGCCAGCTCTCAAGGTGCTGCCACCTGCCGCGCCGGGCTAGGGCGCGGCGGCGGGGTCAAGCGAAATTCGCGATTCGCTCACCGAGAACCGCGCTGTACGCGGTCATCAGATGCGCCTGCGTGTTAAGTCGCTCCTGTTCTTGCCAAGGAAGGCGCTCAAAGGGGATGCCGCGCTTGAATTCCCCAAGCCGCTCGCGCTTTGCGTCGAGTTCGGCCTTCTCGTCAATCACTCGCTGCTGCCAATCGGGTCGCATGTTTGTCTCCATCGTGAGTAAGCGCCCCGTGGGGCGGTGGCGCCCGCCTTTCACGGCGGCGGGCTGCCGGCAGTTGCCTCCTAGCTCCGATTGCTTCCGGCGGGTGCGCCATTTGCCAACCGCTGCCGCCGCACGCTCTCGCTTACCTACCCGACCCACCGGGCTTCCACGGACGGCGCAGACCTCAAACGACGGGATTACCTGAATCAACTGCTGCCGGTGTTATTCCTGCGCCACCGCCGGCTGGGCGCTGAATTGGTGCCGGCGCATCCCCGCCGGCTGGGGGGCCGCGACTCCCGCGGCGATCCGGCGGTCAGTCCGCCCGATCCTTGCGCTCCGCCTCTTCGGCCTTGCGCATGTAGTAGTCGTGCCGCTCTTGCCTCTCGCGCGGCCCGCGGAACGGATCGCGCAGGGCGTGCTCTGCTGCGATCCGGTGGGCCTGGGCATGAAGGCGTCGGGCATGGGCAGCTCGGGCTCACCACGGGATGTCGTCTTCATCATCGAATCCGTCCTGCGGTGGCTGCTGCGCCGGCGCCCTCTGCTGCGCCTGGCGGGCGGGGCGGTCGCTGCGGTCCTGCTGCTGGCCATCACCGGAGCCGCCCAGCATCTGCATGTCGTTGGCGATGATGTCGGTGCTGTAGCGCTCGATCCCGTCCTTGTCGGTGTACTTGTCGGTGCGCAGGCTGCCTTCGATGTACACCTGCTTTCCCTTCTTCAGGTACTCCGCGGCGATCTCGGCGAGGCGGCCGAACATCTTCACGCGGTGCCACTCGGTGCGTTCCTGTTTCTGGCCGGTCTGTTTGTCGGTCCAGCTCTCGTTGGTGGCCAGCCGCATGCTGGTGATGGCCGATCCGGACGCGGTGTAGCGCGTCTCCGGGTCGGCGCCCAGCGTGCCCACGATGATGACCTTGTTGATTCCGCGAGCCATTACGCTGCCCTCCGATTGTTCGCTTCATTGACGATGGCGCAGACCTCGGCATGCAGCTGCAGGCAGGCGCTTTCCAGCTTGGCGATGAACGCCTCGTCGCGCTCCACGACTTCGATGTAGAGCCGGAGCTCGGGCCGGAAGTCCGGGTGGTAGCTGATGAACTTCCAGCGCTTGCGGCCGGTGACCCAAAGCCCGCCCTGGATCTGTTCAATGTGCTCGCGCGGCAGGCCGGTGAGCAGGGTTTCGAGATGCACCTCGGACGACTCCGGCGACTTGATCTCGCCGCCTTCGTCCTCGCCTTCCAAGAAGTCAGGTGAGGCACCTATGAACGGATAGTCCGGGTGAGTCACGAAGCCGCACAGCGTCACGATCGAGCCTGTCTCTGCCTGATACGCGGCCAGCGCTGCCGGCTCCACGTCCTGGCCCCACTGCAGAGCGGCAGCCTTCACCTGCTTTCGCGGCTTGCCGGTCAGTCGCTCGGCGGCCAGCTGGTACGCGTAGTCGGTCAACGCCTTCGGCGGCGGCTTCGGCTGGCCCTTGCGCGGGCCGGACTTGAAGGGCTCGCGGTCGCGCTCAAGCACGACGTCGTGCATGCGAGACGCCGTGATCTTGCCGGCGCGGTCGGCGAACCATGCGTCGGTGCGCTGATCACTCACCAGCCACCTCCGGCGCCGCCGCGTCCGCTGCCTCGGCGATCGCCTGGAACCGCGGCATGCGGTCGGCTACCAGCTGCCGGCGCTCCTTCGGCCACCCCGCCCACATGGCGCGGAACTTCTCGACGCCGAAGCTGGCCACCTGTTCCGCCTCGGCGATGGCGGCGTCACGCTCCGGGCTGTCGGGCGGGATCGTGCTTTGCACCGCAGCTGCGGCCGGGCTGGCGCGGTTGCCACCGACGATCTCGGCCACGACCTCTTCGGGCAAGTCCTCGATGTCCTGGGTGAAGATGTCGCTCGCCGCCGTCGCCGTGATCACTGCGTCCACTTGGGCGCGCTTCTTCGCCATCTTCAGGATGGTGTTCGCCACGTCCGCCGGGTTTGTGCGGACCTGCTTCTTGCGCTCCACGCGGCCCTGCCACTTCGCGTATTTGATCCGGCGCCGGTTCTCGGGAGTGTCGTCGAATTCTTCGTCGCAGACCGCCGCGCGCCAGCTGTACTTTTCCTCGCTGCTGCTGCACTCGCCGATGCCGGCGCCGATGAACTGGCCGCCTGCCGTCGAGAGCCGCACCTTGACGCGGTACGCGATCTCGCCGTCCTTGCTCAGGTCGGTGACCTCGGGGTCGCCGGCCAGGCGGAAGGTCGCCATCAGCTTCTCGGCGCCGGCCTTGTAGAGGCTCTTGGACTTCGTGCCCGGGATGGTCCCGTAGTGGGTGCCGTCCTTCATCACCTCGTGCATCACGTCCTGCATCAAGTTGACCTGCGCACGCACATCGGCGGCGGTCAGCGAGCGGGAACCGTAGTTCTCGACTGCGGGCTGGAACTGTACGACCTGATTCACGCCGCCTCCTTCATGTCGTCCCGGGCCAGCGCGGCGGCCAGCTTGCGGGTGGTGATGTGCTCGCCTTCGCCCAGCTCAGTGAGCAGGCCGATGGCTTCCTCTGCAGCCTCGCGCAAGGTGGCGCTGGCGATCTCGGCGGCGATGCGTGCCGCTGCGGCTTCGGCCGCCTGCTTTCGTGCCGCTTCGGCCTGGGCTTCCGCAGCTTCGCGCGCAACCCGCTCCGCCTCGCGCTGCCGTTCCAGCTCAGCCCGGCGCGCGTCTTCCTCGGCCTTGCGCTGCGCTTCCTGCGCGGCCCGCTGTGCGGCCTCCGCTTCGGCCTGGGCCTTGGCTGCGGCTTCCTGCTGGGCGCGCAGCTCGGCCTGTTGGGCTTCGATCTTGGCGCGCTCTGCCGCCAGCTCAGCCTCGCGGGCCTCGCGCTCGATCCGGTCGCGCTCCGCCTGTTCGGCGCGCAGGCGATCCAGCTCAGCACGTTCGGCGGCCAGCTTCTCGGATTCGATGCGTAGGGCCTCGGCGCGCTCGGCTTCTTGATGTTGGCGCTGGCGCTCGGCTTCGGCCTTCGCCTCGACATCGGCGACCATCTGCGTCAACTGTTTGACCGCCTCGGCCTTCGCCGCTTCCGCTGCTGGCGCGAACTCGGCGAACGTTTCGTCAATCGGGATCGACTCGACAGCGGCGAGTTCATTCCTGATCAGGTACGGCGTGACGAAATCAGTCAGAGCCCTGGCCGGCGCGCAGCGGATGTGCGAAATGCGTTCTTGGATCGCCTCGACCCGCTGCCGCTCGGCCTCGATCTTGGCCTGGCGCTCAGCCTCGCGCGCCGCATCCCATGCGTCCTGCAGGCCCTGCAGCCGGGATTCCTCCGGCTCGATCACGCCCACAAGTTCCTTCTCGGCGGCGATCACCGCCTTGGAGAACGCCTGCGCGTCCTCGCGAGCATCCTTGCCGCGGCGCTGGATCTCGACGCGGGTGTTCTTCAGGTCCATGCGGGCGCGGTGGACTTCCTGATAGCCCGCCGTGTTGGTGATGCTCACCAGCGGCGCCGACTTCTCGGCGAGCTCGGCCAGCCGGCTGCGGGTTTCGTCAAACTTGAGCGCGGCCTTCGCCCGCTCAATCGTGGTCAGCTCAGCGCTCAAGGGGTTTCTCCGTTTTGCAGCTGGCGCAGCGCCAGCCTTTGCGTGCCTTGGCCGGTCGCGGCCGGTGGGTTCTGCAGCCCTCGCAGTAGCCGCGCCCGGGCCGGTGCACTGGCAGAGTCGGGCCTCTGCTCTGGCTGCGCTCGATCGCGACTTGCAGGGTGAAAGGGGAGTGCGGGGCGAGCCTCACCGCACCAACTCCCGCACATCGACAAGCGCTGACTTCGGCAGCTTGTGCACCGCGCTCGGCACGAACGGCCATGCGCCGGGATCGGTTTGCTGCTCGATCGTGGTCTGGCCGTACAGGGCGGCCCAACGCTGCAGGCGCTGGCGCCGAGTCGGAGAGGGCAGGGGCCGCGCACCCTTGGGGATGCGTTCGACGTAGCCGATGCGCTCCGTCTTGGCCGGCTGCCACAGCAGGGCCAGCGCCAGGACTGCGATGGGGATCAGGGCGAGGGCGGTCACTCTCCTGTCCCCCGCCAGCGGCGCACAGCGCGCCAGCCGGTCACGACGATGAAGGGCACGAAGCACAGCAGGATCAGGGCGAGGACGGATTCGGCGGTCATGCGGCACCCCCGAAGTCGCCGGGCGCGAAGCTGCGCAGGTGGCTTGTCGCAAGGATCGCCGCAGCCATCGGGCCGGCATGGTCGGCAATGTCGCGCACCGCCACCATGACGCACTTGCGGGTCTGCTCAGGCGAGAGGCCGGCATCGGCGCACTTCTTCCTGACCAGCCGGCGCGCACGGTTGGCGCCGCGCCAGCTTTCGATGTCTCCGAGATTGATCACAGACATATCAATGCATCCTTGATCATGTGCGAGGCGTATCCGAGGGACACGCCCCAGAGAAACAGTCCGATCGAGACGCCGGCGAGGACGCCGCGCGTGGCTTCGATGTGGTCGGTTTCGGGGTCGGGGTTCATGCCGCGGCCTCGCTGGCAGGCATGCCGCCGAAGCCGGCCTTGATCGCCATCAGGGCCTTGCCGAGCATGTCGGCCGACTTGTAGGCGGGCAGCGTGCGGAGCTTGGCCAGCTCGCGGCGCTGCGCTGTCTCGGCGACGGCTTCCTTGATCCGCAGGCGAAGCCGCTGCCACTTGAGGTTCCGTTCCGCCTCGATCATGTCGCCGCAGTCGGCGTACATGCCCAGCAACTCGACCGCATTGCGGCACAGGGCGATGTTGATCTGGCGGGCTTGATCCATCGTCCAGTGCGAGAACGACGGGTCATTGCTGCCCGGCAGGCTGCGCAGTTCAAGCCGCAGGCGATGCCGGCTGTCGCGCAGCGCGTGGGTCCAGCTGCGGCGCTTCATGCGAACAGCTCCGCATTGATCGCCTCGAACTGCTCAGCGGCCTGCTCACTCTCGCGGGCCCACTGGTCGCACATGGCGGCCTGCCGCATCCACCGGTCATAGCCCTCGCGGTCGCCGAAGCCCAGCGCGGCGTCGGCCTTCTTGCGGTCTGCGCGAGCCTCGGCGCGGTACTTGGCGGCCTGTGCCTGGGCGTCAGCGACGTGGCGGGCCTTGAACGCTGCGATGTTCATCCGTCCTCCCGGTGCCGGCTCGGTGCCGGCGTGGGAGTGATTATGCACGTACGGATATGCATGTCAATGCCTCGGCGCATATTTTTGCTCGTGCTGAACGCCAGCGCTTGTGGCAAGCTCTGTGCGCGTTCTGACTTCATGGGGGGGCTTATGCGTGTCGTGGCTATGTTGCTGATGATTTCGCCAGGCGCAGCCTTGGCTCAGCAGGTGTTCAAGTGCGAAGGTCCAGCCGGGAGCGTGTACCAGAACACGCCTTGCGAGACAGGTGCGACGCCTCATCAGCTCGCAAGAGACAGCAGCTTTGGCGAAAGCAAGCGGTCTGGCGAGATTGCAGTCGAGGGGTTTGCGTGCAAGCTGGGGCAGTCAATCAGCTACGCCAACGGCTTCCTTGTCAATCGCACTCCGGAGCCAAAGCGGGTGGAGCTGACAGCGACCTTTACGACGCTGGGCAGCGTCCAAGACACGACCACTCAAAGCTTCGATGTGCCCGAGTTCGGGCGAACACCGTTCAGCTTGGTGGGATCGCTGGGCGGACGCTGCGAACTCAGTTGGCGTTGGGACTGATCAGAGGCCGCCTGCGCCGCTCTTGTCGATCACGCGCCCGATGATGCTCACGCGGTCGTGCAGCTCTTCCGTCGCGATGATGATGTCCGGATAGCGCCCCTTGTCAGGGTTGTCGCTGACGATTCGCAGGCCTTGGCCGTGCCGGAACAGTCGCTTGACGCAGGCCTCTCCATCAAGCAGCAGCGCGTAGACAGCGTTGCTGACCACGACGCGATCGGCCGTGTGCACCGCGACGCGGTCGCGGTCGTACAGCGTGAACTGCATGCTATCGCCGCGAACGCTCATCGACTTCACGTTCGCCGGCTTGGCGCCGCACCGGTGGAACCAGTCCATCCGGTAGTACATCGGGTACTTCGTCTCGACGAAGGTCGGAACCTCCGAGCCGTCGCCAGCGCTCAGCGCGAAATCTATGTGCTGAACTTCCTGCCAGCCGTCTGGCACAGGGTCGCCGTCTTCAAGCGCCTCCACGTCATAGGCCTTGATCAGTGGCTTTGGCGGTGGCACTGGCGCGTTCCTATAGCCTGCGGCGGCCTTGGTGACCGGGTGCTTGCTCCATGCCACCAGGTCAAGGTCATCCTCGCAGCCAAGCAGAATCTCGGGAGCCAGTCCGAAGGCGTCCGCCAGCTTCTTGATCGTCTTGCTGGTCGTGTTCGGTTCCGCCGACCTGTCCTCATCAAGCAGTCGGCTGATGGTTGACTGAGAAATTCCCGCAGCCCTGCCCAGGTCGTCCTGGCTCACGGCGTGGTGAAGCATCAGCTTCCGAACGTTGCGCTTGAGGTTATCCATGCGCGCATATTGCCGCTCTTAGTCCGCGCATCAACGGCATGCGCGCTTGCATGACTGCGCATGCTTGGATATGCTCGCAGGCATGAACCCTCATGCCGCTGTTTTGTCCCTGCTCGCTGCCGACTGGACGGAGACCCGCATCGCGGAAGCCGCCGGGGTTGGACAGTCCACGATCAACCGAATCAAGCATTGCGCGACTAAGCGCGTGGGATTCGAGCTTGGTCAGAAGCTCATCGCGCTGGCTGTCGTGCACGGCGCAAAACCCGAGGCCGCCGACCGTGCGGCCTGACCGTTCCCCCGGGCGCAACCCGGCATGCCGAGCCATGAAGGCCGGCGTGTCGGGGCTGCGTTTTTCTTCGGAGGCGTTCATCGCCTCTCTTTTTGCCTGCATGAGCCTGTCCGACGCTATCCGACGGGCTCGGAGTGCGTCGGAATGAGCCAGATCCCGCTGTGGTTTGACACCTACCAGGACGCGATTCGCGCGACCGTGATGGCCCTCGGCGGCTACAAGCGCGTGGGCGCCATGCTCAAGCCCAGCATGCCCGCAGACGCGGCCGCGCGCTGGCTGAACGACACGCTGAACCCGGAGAAGCGCGAGAAGCTGGACATCGCCGAGCTGGCATTGATCCGGAAGGAAGCGCGCTGCCGCGGGATCGACACGCTGGCCGCCTATGAGATGCGCGAGGCCGGCTATGCGGACCCGCAGCCGCTGGTGTTCGAGGACGAAGAGGCCCGCCTCAAGCGCGAGTTCATCGAAGCGGTGAAGGGCTTGAAGTCGATCGAGAGCCGGATGGAACGGCTCGGCGCGCTGAGGTCCGTCGCGTGAGCCGCCCGCCGGTACAGCATCGCCGTTTCTCCGCCGGAGGCGTCGAGCTGAGTGCCGCGCAGTACCACGACGCCTGCGAGTGGGCGAAGGCGCAGCGCACGTTTACCGTCGGCGGCTTGGCCTGCGAGATCGAAGAGAACGGCATCCCGCGGCAGATCGAGCTGCGATGCGGCTCTGAGCAGGTGTCGCTCCCGATCGCGCAGCGCCTCATCGCTTTCTGGGTGGATTCCGGCATGGCAAAGACCGCCGGCGGCTCGCGCAACTCCCGCGCCTACGGGTGGCTGCATGCAAACGCTGAGTAGCCCGCAGCTCGCGACCCTGCTGCTGGTCACATCCAGCCTGCAGGCGACCGACGCGCGCCACTACCGCGACGCCCTGGAGGCGCGCATGGCCGGGCCCTGGCCGAACCTGATCAGCGGCGGCGAGTC
>LNFM01001722.1_pt1 | contig 49546 bp, 47 predicted proteins | sample 596031 | NCBI WGS metagenome assembly LNFM01 (sample SAMN04254537, study PRJNA301005) | activated carbon metagenome | isolation source: dual media filters at the Ann Arbor, Michigan drinking water treatment plant | place: USA: Ann Arbor | reverse complement strand
GCCGCGTCGTCAGCGGCGTTGGCGGCCAGCATGATTTCGTTACGCAGGCTTTCGCGCTCGATGGTGCGCGCTCGATCATCACGCTGAACGCGACGCGCGAGACGAAGGGGCGCGTCGTTTCCAACATCGTCTGGAACTACGGTCATACGACCATTCCGCGCCACCTGAAGGACATCATCGTCACGGAGTACGGCGTCGCCGATCTACGTGGCAAGACCGACCGGGATACGGTGGCGGCCATGCTGGCGGTTGCGGACTCGCGCTTTCAGCCGGGACTTTTGGCGGCAGCGAAGAGGGCAGGCAAGATCGAGGCGGTTTACGAAATCCCACCGGAAAATGCGGACAACACGCCAGAACGGCTGGAAGGCGCGCTTGAGCCGATGAAAAAACTCTTCCCGGCGTTCCCCTTCGGTACGGACTTCACGGAAACGGAGCAGCGGCTTTTGCCGGCCCTTTCAAGCCTGAAGCAGGCATCGGTCTCGAAAAGAGAACTCGCGGCGCTGGCCTGGCGCGGATGGAATGCCGATCTGGGGGAGGCGGACCAGGCGGCTCTCAAGCGGATGGGATTCGACAAGCCTGCCGGTTTCAGGGAGCGTTTCCATGCGGCGCTTCTGAAGGGCGCGCTGGTCAGGCAAAGTCTTCCTCGCAGAGTTCAGTGTTGATCTCGAAGGCCGCGAGCGCTCCTTCCGCCGCGGCCACGACCGCGAACTGCACGCGCTGGGAGGCATCTCCGGCAACGAACAGCCCGGGCACGTTCGTTTCTTCATTCCCGACCGTGCGGACGACGCCTTTCTCCGTCAGCTCGCATCCAAGCTTGGTGGCTATGCCGCAGTTCGGCTTTGCGCCGGTGATGAAGAACAGTGCCTCGCGCGCGAGGGAATCGCCGTTTTCGAAATGCACGAACCGCAACCGCTCGTCGTCGCCTTCGAGCCGGATGATCCTTTCCTCGCGGATGGTGATGCCGTGGCGGTTGAGGCGTGCGCGGTCTTCCGCATCGAGCGTTGCCGGGCCGTCGGTACACAGGACGATACTATTGCTCCAGGTCCCATAGACGGCAATCGGCCGCTCGCGTTCTTCCCAACCATCGCAGTATGGACAGTTATAGACTCCATGGCCGTAGAGCTCCCGGAAGCCGGGGATGTCGGGCAACGTGTCCTCGACGCCCGTGGCGAGAAGCATTTTTCGGGACTGGACGCGGCTGCCGTCTTCCATGATGGCTTCAAAACCGCCGCCTTCAAGGAAGTTCACGTCATCGACCGTGACACCCTCGCGTATTTCGACGGTCGGATACTCTTTAAGCTCTTCGTGTGCGATACGACGCAGGTCATGCGGAAGAATGTTCTCCCGCGTGATGAAGCCGTTGACACCGCGCGAGACGCTGTTGCGTGGCCTGCCTTCGTCGCAGAGGAGAACCTTGCGGCGACAGCGGCCAAGCACGAGCGCCGCATTCAGGCCGGCCGGACCGCCGCCGACGATGATCGCATCATACATGATGAAGCTCCTCCGATAGACGACTACGACGTTTGCTCAAGTTCTTCCCGAAGCATTTCCAGCCGAAGCCAGTCTTCCTCCGCCGCCGACAGGTCATCCTGAAGTTTTGCCAGTTCCGCGCTGGCGGTAGCGAAACGCGCGGCGTTCCTTGCGTACAACTCGGGGTCCGCAAGTTCGGATTGCAGCACGGCGATTTTCCCATTCAAGTCATCCATTCGCCCGGGCAGCGTTTCGAGCGCGTGCTGGTCCTTGAACGACAGCTTGCGACGTGCCTGCGTGCGCACGGGCGTGGCATAGGCCGATTTTCTGACCCGTTCCGCCTGTGCCGCCGGTTTCGCGGCGACTCCCGCGCCGCGCTGGGCCAGCATGTCCGAATAGCCGCCGGCATATTCCGCCCAATACCCGTCGCCTTCGGACATGACGACTGAGGTCACGGTACGATCGAGGAAGTCGCGGTCATGGCTGACGAGGATCAGCGTACCGGCGTAGTCGCCGAGCATTTCCTGCAGAAGATCGAGCGTCTCGAGATCGAGATCGTTGGTCGGCTCGTCAAGCACCAGGAGGTTCGACGGCTGCGACAAGGCGCGGGCGAGCTGCAGGCGACCGCGTTCGCCGCCGGAGAGACGGCCGATGGGCGTGTTGGCCTGCTGCGGTGTGAACAGAAAATCCTTCATGTAGGACATGACATGCTTCGGCTGCCCGCCAACGAACACGGTGTCGCCGCGCCCGCCGGTGAGGGCGTCGCGCAGCGTCCACGACGGATCGAGCGAGAGGCGCTTCTGATCCATCGTCGCGAGCTCGACGCTGGCGCCGATCCTCACCGAGCCGCTGTCGGGCGCAAGCGCGCCGGTCAGCAGATTGATGAGCGTGGTTTTGCCGGTGCCGTTGGCGCCGGCGAGGCCGAGGCGGTCCCCGCGCGCGACGCGGATCGAAAAATCGCGCACCACATGGTTCTCGCCAAAGCTTTTCGAAAGGTGCTTCGCCTCGATGACCAGCTTGCCGGATGTTCCGCCGTCTGTGAGCGTCATGTTCACATTGCCGGCGGACTTGCGATGCTCGCGGTATTCGCGGCGAAGCGCGCCGAGATCCGACAGGCGGCGGACATTGCGCTTGCGCCGCGCGGTCACGCCGTAGCGCAGCCAGTGTTCCTCGTCGGCGATCTTGCGGTCGAGCTTGTGCCGATCGCGCTCTTCCTGTTCGAGTACCTCGTCGCGCCAGGCCTCGAACGCTGCAAAGCCCTTTTCCAGTCTGCGTGTCTGCCCGCGATCAAGCCAGACCGTGGCCCTCGACAGGTTTTCAAGAAAGCGTCGGTCGTGGCTGATGATGACGAGCGCCGAACGCAACGCGGCGAGTTCACGCTCGAGCCATTCGATGGCCGGCAGATCGAGATGATTGGTCGGCTCGTCGAGCAGAAGCAGGTCCGGCTCACCCGCCAATGCGCGGGCGAGGGCGGCGCGGCGGGCTTCACCACCCGACAGCCGTGTGGGGCTTTCATCACCCGTGAGGCCGAGATCGCCAAGAAGCCGGTGGGCCAGATGCTCGTCGCCGTTGCGCAGACCGGCTTCGACATAGGCGAGCACGGTCGGCGCGCTGCCAAAATCCGGCTCCTGGGACAGATAGCGCAGCGTCGTCCCGGGCTGCAGGAACCGGCTTCCATCCGTCGGCTCGATCAGACCCGCGGCGATTTTCAGCAGGGTGGATTTCCCCGACCCGTTGCGGCCGACAAGACAGATACGCTCTCCCGCCGAAACGGAGAGATCCGTGCTTTCAAGCAGCGGCGTTCCGCCGAAGGTCAGAGCGATATTCTGGAGCTGAAGAAGGGGCGGGGCCATGGGGAGCAGATAAGGGGCGGCGGGGGGCTGCGGCAAGCCGTGTGTTAACCCCCTGCAGACCTTGCCCGGTTATCAATGCCATGCCACATAGCCGTGGACATTTCGGGGCGTAGCGCAGTCTGGTAGCGCATCTGGTTTGGGACCAGAGGGTCGCTGGTTCGAATCCGGCCGCCCCGACCAAAGCCTTGGCAAGGAAGACCTGATGACGGCTCGGATCTACAAACCTGCCCGCAATGCCATGCAGTCCGGCACCGCCAATTCCGATGACTGGTTGCTGGATTTCGAACCGGCCACGGCGCGCTCGATCGAGCCCCTGATGGGCTGGACGGCGAGCGACGACACCCAGAAGCAGGTCAGACTTCGTTTCGAGACCAAGGAAGAAGCCATCGCCTACGCCGAGAAGGCCGGACTTCCTTATCTTGTGTCCGAGGCGAAGGAGCCGAAGCGGCGCATCATCTCCTATTCGGACAACTTCAAATGGGGCCGCGTGGGGCAGTGGACCCACTGACCGATGGCTCCCGGCTTCGGCCCCGTAGCTCAGCTGGATAGAGCAGCAGCCTTCTAAGCTGTTGGTCGCAGGTTCGAGTCCTGCCGGGGTCGCCAACACTGCCAGCGTTTTAGACGCTACTCGTCGTCAGCCCAACATTGTGCCGGCAGACTGCCGTTCTCCAGTAGCCGCCACGAATTCGGGAAGAGATCGGCCGTCACACGACCAAAGCCGATATTGACGGGCGTCCGGCACCTCCGCAGGATCGATATCCGAACCGCACCCGACGTCACACAAAGTTGCAATTGCACGGGCACGTTTCGGGCTAGAGTGAGTTATCCTCTTATAGCCAGGGAGCAGACCATGACGTGGGAAACCCCAGTACTCGAAGAGATCGCATGCGGACTCGAAGTAACGGCGTATACGCCGGCTGAAGACGCGGAAGACGGCGTCCTTTTCTGATATCAGACGCATGAAAGCCCTCATCCTGGGGGCAGCAGCCGGCGGCGGTTTTCCGCAATGGAACTGCCGCTGTGCTGTATGCGCTGTGTATTGGTCCGGCGATCCGCGGGCCAAGCGCCGCACCCAGTCGAGCGTCGCGATCAGCCGGGACGGACATTCCTGGACGCTGCTCAATGCTTCCCCGGACATCGGAACGCAGATTGCTTCAAACCGGCCGCTTTGGCCGCGTGAGCTTCGTGACTCGCCGATCACATCGGTCGTACTGACAAATGCGGATGTGGATCATATTGCGGGCCTGCTCAGCCTTCGCGAACGCCAGGCTTTTGATCTCTTTGCCTTGCCCGCCGTTCATGAAGCGCTGGTGCTCAACCCGATCTTCCAGGTCATATCGTCATCCCGGCCGGTCAAGGTCGTTGCGGACGAGCCGTTCACCACCGCTGACGGCATTACAATTGAACTGTTTGCCGTTCCGGGAAAGGCTCCGCTGTACCTTGAAGGTGACGATCCCCGGATCGGGTCCGAGGCAGGGGAGACAGCGGGCGTCATCGTCCGCGATGGCGAGCGCGTCCTCGCCTACGTTCCCGGATGCGCACACTTTTCGTCTGCGCTATCCGCGAGGCTGGCCGGCGCAGACGCTATTCTGTTTGACGGTACCGTGTTCACCGACGACGAGATGATACGCGCCGGAGTCGGCGAAAAAACGGGGCGACGCATGGGCCATCTGCCCATTGCGGGGCCGGACGGTTCGCTGGGCGTGCTTGCCGGGCTTCCGGCGGCGCGCAAAATATATGTCCATATCAACAATACCAATCCGATCCTGATCGAGGGATCTCCGGAGTGGAGTGAAGTGAACCGCGCGGGCGTTGAAATTGCCTATGACGGTATGGAGATCGAGCTGTGACGGATCTGCTGTCTGCCGACGAACTCCACCAGCGCCTGCTCGAAGTCGGCGCTCGCCGCTATCACGACAAGCATCCGTTTCATGTGCGCCTGCACGGCGGAGGCTGCACGAAGGGCGAGGTTCAGGCCTGGGCGCTGAACCGGTTCTATTACCAGAGCCGCATTCCCGAGAAGGACGCGACCATCATCTCGCGTATGCACGATCCGGAGTTGCGGCGCTCGTGGCGCCAGCGGCTGGTGGATCACGATGGCGGACCGGGGGAAGCCGGCGGTATCGAACGCTGGCTGCATCTTACCAAGGCGCTCGGTTTGCCGCGTGAACTTGTCGAGGCCCATCGTGGCGTGCTGCCGGCAACGCGCTTCGCCGTCGATGCCTATGTTCATTTCGTGCGCGAGCGATCGCTCCTCGAAGCTATTGCTTCGTCGCTGACGGAGCTGTTTTCGCCGCGTATCATCCAGGACCGCATCGAAGGCATGCTGGCGCACTATGATTTTGTCGATGCGGACAGTCTTGCCTATTTCACCGCGCGTCCTCCGCAGGCGCGACGCGACGTTGAAATGGCGCTGGGTTATGTCACCGCCCACGCGCGTACGCCGAACGAACAGCAGGCCGTGATCGCCGCACTCGAGTTCAAATGCGATGTGCTGTGGTCGATGCTCGATGCGCTGTATTATGCCTATGTCGAGCCCGCCCACCCGCCGCCGGGCGCGTTCGTCGCAGGTCCGTCATGAGCACGGTTCCGGCCGACGCCCGGCCGCGGCTCGCGCGCGGCGTCAAACTCGCGGAAGATCGGGTTCGCGGCGGCTGGAATGTTCTTGCTCCGGAACGGGTACTCAAGGCGAACGCCACAACTGTCGAAATTCTGAAGCTGTGCGACGGTGAGCGGACCTTCCATGAGATTGTGGACGAGTTGTCCGCGCGGTTTTCCGCCGATCCAGTGCGTATCGAAACTGATGCCGGCGCATTGCTTGCGGACCTTCGTGCCAAACGGATGGTGGAACTGTGACGCCGATCCCGTCTCCACTCGCAATGCTGGCGGAACTCACGCACCGTTGCCCGCTGGCATGTCCTTACTGCTCCAACCCGCTGGACCTCGATAAGCGCGAAGAGGAACTCGACACCGAAACCTGGCTGCGAGTGTTCCAGGAGGCGGCTGCGCTCGGCGTCCTTCACCTGCACTTGTCGGGAGGGGAGCCGGCATCACGCCGCGATCTCGAAGACCTCATCGCGGGTGCCGCCCAGGCGGGCCTCTACACCAACCTGATTACCTCAGGCATCGGTATCGACAGGGCACGGCTCGACCGGCTGGCATCTGCCGGGCTCGATCATGTGCAGCTTTCCATCCAGGACACCGACGAGGACGAGGCCGATCGCGTGTCCGGCTATTCCGGGTCCCATCGCCGGAAGAGGGCGTTCGCGGATGCCGTGAATCAGGTCGGGTTGCCTCTGACCATCAATGTCGTGCTGCACCGTGGAAATATAGCGCGCATGCGAGACCTTACGGCCGAAGCGATCGAACTTGGCGCGCGGCGTATCGAACTTGCGCATACGCAGTATTACGGCTGGGGCCTGACGAACCGGGCAGCGCTGATGCCCAGCCGCGACGCGGTCGAAGAAGCGCGCCGCACCGTGGCCGGACTGCGCGAGGAGACCGCAGGCTCCATCGTCATCGATTATGTGCTGCCCGACTATTTCGCGCGCTACCCGAAACCGTGTGTCAACGGGTGGGGGCGTCAGTCGCTGAATGTCACGCCGCGAGGACGAGTTTTGCCGTGCCACGCCGCGGAGTCGATCCCCGGCCTCGACTTCTGGAACGTCGCCGACCATTCGATCGCCGATATCTGGCGGGACTCGCCGAGCTTCAGCGCGTTTCGCGGCACGGACTGGATGCAGGAACCCTGCCGGAGCTGCGCCCGCAAGGATATCGACTTCGGTGGATGCCGCTGCCAGGCGCTGGCACTCACCGGCGATCCGCGGAACGCCGATCCGGTCTGCGTTCTCTCGCCCCACCATGAAACCGTGGCGGCTCTGGTCGAACAATCCTCGACGGAGCAGGGGTTTGTCATGCGCGGTCGCAGTCCCGCCAAGGCGCACCCTTCCTGAAGCGTATTCGTCCTTATGCTAAGAGCGAGCGGCCCTGCGACAGGTTGCCACATCGCGGGCATTGCGCAACACTGGGCGGCTAACAAAAAATGTTTGGGAGGACACCATGCGTTTTCTTCCGGTTTCACTCGCCGCGCTGATTGCGGCGAGCGGTGCCGCGTGGGCTCAGGAAAGTTTGCAGAAACTGCAGAATTTCCAGACCACTGGTACGCCATTGGAAATTCCTACCGTGCCGCAGACCGGCAAGAATGCGGATAATCTCCGCAAGATTGCCGAGAAGATCAAAGTGCCGGACGGCTTCAAGGTTGAGCTGTTCGCGATAGTGCCGGACGCCCGCCATATGGCGGTTGGCCGCAATGTCGGTACTGTATTTGTGGGCACTCGCAAGACGAAGGCGTACGCCGTGACCGATCGCGACAAGGACGGCGCGGCCGACGAGGTGAAGGAATTCGCACCGTCCGTATCGTTCAAGGTTCCGAACGGAATGTGCTATTCCAACGACGGCTTCCTGTTTGTTGTCGAACACAACCGCGTGCTGGTTTTCCCGGCGGCGGAGTTCTTCTACGAGAGCCCGGATGTCGCCATCGGTGTCGTCGCCGAGGAGCTGATCCCGGCAAGCGAAGAGAGCTTCAATCACGGAGCGCGCGTCTGCGCAATCGGGCCGGACAACAAGCTCTACATCTCGCTGGGACAGCCGCACAACGTGCCGCCGAAAGACAAGCTCGCGCTCTACAAGGAGCACGGGATCGGCGGCATCATCCGTATGGACAGGGACGGAAAGAACCGTGAAGTCTATGTGGATGGTGTGCGCAACTCTGTCGGTATCGCATTCAGTCCGCAGGGACAGTTGTGGTTTACCGACAATCAGGTTGACGGCATGGGAGACGACATCCCGCCCGGTGAACTGAACCGCGTTACCAAGCAGGGGCAGAATTTCGGCTTCCCGTGGTATGGCGGCGGAAAGGTCCGTACGGTGGAATACAAGGGAGAGGAGCCGCCGGCCGACGCCGTCGCGCCCGAGCACGAGATGGCGGCGCATGCAGCGGATCTCGGCCTGACATTCTACACCGGTACGAGCCTGCCATCGAAATACAGGGGCGGTATTTTTTCCGCTCAGCATGGTTCGTGGAACCGGACCAAGCCGGTCGGCGCGCGCATCATGTTCACGCCGATGAAGGAAGACGGCACGTCGGGCAAACCCGAAGTCTTCGCCGATGGGTGGCTGGACGAGACGACAGGCCAGTATCTTGGCCGGCCGGTTGACGTGAAAGCCTATCTCGACGGTTCGCTTCTCGTTTCCGACGATCTCGCCGGCGCGATCTGGCGTATCTCACCAACCAACTAAAAAGAACGAGGCCGGAGCACTTTGCTCCGGCCTTCATTTCCTGAGGAATTCCGGATGAGTGTACGCACGTATGCACTTCTTTTGGCTGTCATCGCGAGCGTCCCGTCACCTGTCTTGGCCGATGCGGCAGCAGGGCGGGCCAAATCGGCGGCCTGCATGACCTGCCACGGCCCCGACGGGCTGAGCCGGATACCGAATGCGCCGCATATAGCCGGCCAGCCCGAGGCCTATCTGTCCGAGCAATTGAAGGCCTACCGCGCCGGAACGCGGAAAGACCCGATGATGACGGTGATTGCCAAGCCGCTGACCGATCAGGATATCGCCAACCTGGCCGCCTGGTATTCCTCGATTCAGGTCACCGCGACGCTGCCGCCATAGCCGCTGACGGCCGTCGGTCCCGGACTGGGAAACGGGTGGTAAGGTTCGCTTTCCGGCCCGAGTGGCCGCCGAAGCACAGTTTTATCCATCCAGCCGGTATAAATTCGGATTCGTGCTTCTCTCCCAAAATTAGCCCGGTCCAGTCGGCCGGGCTTTTTTCTTAGGCCGCCCGCACATTGCCCGGTTCTCGCGGCCAGTTTTCCTTGAAATGGCCATATCCCCCGTCCCGATTAGGGGCACGAAGTGAGGGGGATTCGAATGGGTAAATATTCTGCCATCTCGATCGCCGGTCTGGCTTTTTGGGCGTCCGCCGCCGGCGCCGAACCGGCTCAGCTGAATCATCTGGATTGCCGGTTTGACGAGACCGCTCAGACACTGGTCTGCCCGGAGATCATACCGACTGGCCGCGCCGCGACCGTGGAGGCTTCGGCGCCGGTGGAGGTGCCTGCGAAGGCCGGCAAGCCCCAGCCGGGCACGGCCGCCTGGAAAGAGGCCTGCGCCGCGAAGTACAACAGCTTCGATCCGGCCACCGGCAATTACCAGAGCTATAGCGGGAAGACGAAACCCTGCCGAATCTACTGAGAATCGCTCGGGGATGACCATGGTTTGCGAGCAGAACGAGAAAGCCGGAACGGATGCGTCATGCGCGCTTCGGATGCGCGCGTTTCGCTTCGCCGGCGTGTCGCTGCCGGCAGACGCGCTCAATGCGCCGCCGCGGCCGGACGTCACCGGGGAAGGGGCTGACGACGCCTTTCCCCGCCGCCGTCTGCAGCATTTCGTTCGCCGTCTTGGAGTGCGGCGCTAACCCGCTGATAGTTATTATTTAATTTCAGGCCGGAAAAAGCCGGAAAACGTGTTCAAGCCTTGGTTTGGATGCCGGAATCGCCTATCTTCAGGGCGTTCCCTAGAGAGCCATATCCGACCTTGTCCGACACCGAACATCCTGCGGGCGGCGCGCCCGAATCCGACATCAAGCCGGTCTCGATTTCCGATGAGATGAAGCGCAGCTATCTCGATTACGCGATGAGCGTGATCGTGAGCCGCGCGCTGCCCGACGCACGCGACGGCCTGAAGCCCGTGCACCGGCGCATTCTCTTTTCGATGAACGAGAACGGCTACACACCCGACAAGGCGTACCGCAAATCGGCGCGAGTCGTTGGCGACGTGATCGGTAAGTACCATCCGCACGGCGACCAGTCGGTCTACGACGCGTTGGTGCGCATGGCGCAGGAATTCTCGATGCGTCTTCTGCTCGTCGACGGGCAAGGCAACTTCGGATCGGTCGACGGCGATCCCCCGGCGGCCATGCGCTACACCGAGGTGCGCCTGCAGAAGGCCGCGCTCGCGCTGCTTGCGGACATCGACGAGAACACGGTCGATTTCCAGGATAACTACGACAACTCCGAGCATGAACCGAAGGTCCTGCCGGCGCGCTTCCCGAACCTGCTGGTCAACGGCGCGGGCGGCATCGCGGTCGGCATGGCGACCAATATTCCACCGCATAATGTCGGCGAGATCATCGATGCGGCGCTGGCGCTGATCGACAATCCGGAAATGGATGCCGAGGCGCTGAACGAGATCGTGCCCGGCCCGGATTTTCCGACCGGAGGCCTGATCCTCGGCCGAGCGGGTATCCGTTCGGCTTACGCGACGGGCCGCGGCTCGATCATCATGCGCGGACGCGCGACGGTCGAGGAACTGCGCAAGGATCGCGAAGCCATCATCATCACCGAGATACCGTATCAGGTGAACAAGGCGTCGCTGGTCGAGAAGATCGCCGAGCTCGTGCGCGAGAAAAGGGTCGAGGGCATCTCGGAACTTCGCGACGAATCCGACCGCAACGGCATGCGCATCGTCGTCGAGCTCAAGCGCGAGGCGATGGGCGATGTGGTGCTGAACCAGCTCTACCGCTTCACACCGCTGCAATCGACCTTTGGCGCCAACATGGTCGCGCTGAACGGCGGTCGTCCGGAAACGCTGAATTTGCGTGATCTGCTCGGCGCGTTCCTTGGTTTCCGCGAGGAAGTCGTCGGACGGCGCACGCGATTCCGCCTGGCCAAAGCGCGCGACCGCGCCCATGTGTTGGTCGGCCTCGCGATTGCCGTCGCGAATATCGACGAAGTCATTCGCCTTATCCGTCATGCACCCGATCCGCAGACCGCGCGGGAGCAGTTGATGGCGCGCGATTGGCCGGCCTCCGATGTCGCGCCGCTGATCGCGCTGATCGACGATCCGCGCCACCGGGTGTCGGATGCCGGTACATACCGCCTTTCGTCCGAGCAGGCGCGCGCCATTCTCGATCTGCGTCTGCAGCGCCTTACCGCGCTGGGGCGCGACGAGATCGCCGACGAACTGAACAAGCTTGGCGAGGAGATCGCCGATTATCTCGACATCCTGCGGTCGCGCGCCCGCGTGCTCGATATCATCCGCCAGGAACTGAAGGAAGTCCGCGAACAGCACGCGACCCCGCGCAAGACGGAAATTCTCGAGTCCGACGCGGACATGGAGGACGAGGACCTTATCCAGCGCGAGGACATGGTCGTCACGGTCTCGCATGCGGGTTACGTCAAGCGCGTTCCGCTCGCGACGTATCGCGCGCAAAATCGCGGCGGCAAGGGCCGCTCCGGCATGTCGACGAAGGAAGAGGATTTCGTCACACGACTGTTCGTGGCCTCGACGCATGCAGAGGTGCTGTTCTTCTCGTCCGCCGGTCAGGTTTACAAGATGAAGGTGTGGCGTCTGCCGCTCGCGGCGCCGCAGGCGCGCGGCAAGGCATTCGTCAATCTCCTGCCGCTCGATCCGGACGAACGCATCACTTCGGTTATCGTGCTGCCGGAGGATTCCGGCGCTTGGGAGCGCAACGAAATCATGTTCGCGACGACGGGCGGCACGGTGCGCCGCAATGCGCTCGCGGATTTCATGAACATCAACCGCAACGGCAAGATCGCCATGAAGCTCGACGCCGGCGAGGCCATCGCGGATGTTGCGCTGTGCGGACCGCAGGACGACGTTCTGCTGACGACGGCCAACGGCATGTGCATACGATTCCCGGTGGAGGATGTGCGCGTGTTCAAAGGCCGCGACTCCGTCGGCGTGCGCGGCATCAGGCTCGACAGCGACGACCGCGTGATTTCGATGGCGATCATCCATCATCTCGACGCGACGGCCGCCGAGCGTGCTTCCTATCTCAGGCTGGCGGGCGCGGTGCGCCGCAGCGTCAATGGCGAGGAAGAGGCACCGGTGCCGGTCGATGCCGAGGATGCGGCGGAAACGGTGGAACTGTCCCAGGAGCGCTATGCGCAGATGAGCGCGCTGGAGCAGTTCATCCTGACGATTTCCGAGAATGGCTATGGCAAGCGGACCTCGTCGCACGAATACCGGGTCACCGGGCGCGGCGGCAAAGGCATTGTCGCCATGGCCGTGAACAAGCGGAACGGCAAGCTCGTCGCGAGCTTCCCGGTCGACGACGCAGATCAGATCATGCTGATCACCGACGGCGGGCAAACGATCCGTCTGCCGGTGACCGGCGAGAAGCCGATCCGCATTGTCAGCCGCGGCTCCCAGGGAGTGATCGTGTTCAACACGGCGGATGGCGAGACAGTCGTGTCCGTCGAGCGCATCAGCGACGACGAGGAAGCCTGATTGATAAAGAATAAGGCGCCCTCGGGGTGGGGCGCCTTATCTTGTGAGTTCCTCGTTCGGGGAGGGGTTCAGTCCCGGACGGGCACTCTTACGAGCGTCGTCTCGTTATGACCGCTGGGGACAGCGACGGTCATGGACGAACTGCTCGCACTTGCTTCTACAGCCTGAGCGTGGGCCGAAATAATACGGTCGAGGACACCGCTGTCAGCAGCGGCGACATGCAGGCCCAAATCCAGGCGATCGCCTTTCTTGGCGAGATTGGAATTCGTGGTGGCAGAAACCGCCGAAGGCGTCATCTCAGCGGGCGTCGCGCCGGCCATACGATACTGGTCGGAGTAAGCCCACGCCGCGATGGCGACAGCAGAAACGACACCCAGGGTCGTCATAAAGCCGCGCAGCATTGTTGTTGTTCTCCCAGTCATCATTTCCGGAATATACAACTCCTCGATGTCCAAAATGTTTCCTGAAATGTTTCAAAACAAGCCAATCCGGTAACACGATACCGTGAAGGGGAGACCTTGCGGCGACCCCGCCCACGGGCTAAGCCCCGGTGACCATGACGCGAACCGCTTTCTATGCCGGATCTTTCGACCCCGTGACGAACGGACATCTCGATGTCCTGCGCGGCGGTTGCCGCCTGGTTGACAGGGTTGTGATCGCCGTGGGCGCTCATCCCGGAAAGGCGCCACTGTTCAGCGTTGAAGAGCGCGTCAAGATGCTGAACGAGGTACTCGGACCGGTGGCCGCGGAAACCGGCAGAGCGATCGAAATCGTTACCTTCGATGATCTTACGGTTAACGCCGCGCGGCGGCACGGGGCCAACATCCTGCTTCGAGGCCTGCGCGATGGCAACGATCTCGATTACGAGATGCAGATCGCCGGTATGAACGCACAGATGGCGCCGGACCTGCAGACCGTGTTCCTTCCGGCGTCCGCAGCCGTGCGCCCTATCAGCGCCACGCTTGTACGCCAGATCGCCGGCATGGGCGGCGATGTCTCGGCCTTTGTACCGGCATCGGTGGCCGGCCGGCTCGCCGCGAAGTTCAAATAACAGGAGTTCCCGTGATCCGCGTCATTGCCGCTTTCGCACTCATGCTGTGTGCGCTCTCGCCGTCTTCGGCTCAGGCTCCGTCCACACTTACGCTCGAAACGACGAAAGGACCCGTCGTCATCCGCCTGCTGGGGGACATCGCGCCTAAGCATGCCGAGCGTCTCGCTACACTCGCGCGTGAAGGTTTTTACGACGGCGTGGTGTTCCATCGCGTGATCGACGGCTTCATGGCGCAGACCGGCGACCCGACAGGCACCGGCACGGGCGGTTCGAAGTATCCCGATCTTCCGGCGGAGTTTTCGCGCACGCCGTTCGTGCGCGGCACGGTCGGCATGGCCCGGTCTTCGAGCCCCAACAGCGCAAACAGCCAGTTCTTCATCATGTTCGGCGACGGCGCATTCCTGAACGGTCAATACACGGTCGTCGGAGAGGTGGTCTCGGGAATGGAGAATGTCGACCAGATCAAACGCGGCGAACCGGTGAAAAATCCGGACAAGATCGTCAAGGCGACCGTTCAATAAGGAGAATAAATGATGGCCGAACCCGAAGACACCCTCGTCCTCGAAACGACGAAGGGCACAGTCGAGATCGCACTGCGTCCCGACCTCGCGCCGAACCATGTCGCGCGCATCAAGGAACTGGCACGCTCGGGATTTTATGACGGTGTGGTGTTCCATCGTGTGATCGACGGCTTCATGGCGCAGACCGGTGATCCCACCGGAACCGGCATGGGTGGCTCCGGCCAGAAGCTTAAGGCCGAGTTCAACGCCGGCAAGCACAAGCGCGGCACGGCGTCGATGGCTCGCGCGCAGAATCCAGATTCGGCCGACAGCCAGTTCTTCATATGCTTTGAGGATGCGGGCTTTCTCGACGGTCAATACACCGTGTGGGGCGAAGTCGTCTCGGGCATGGAGAATGTCGATCAGATCAAGCGCGGTGAGCCGGTGAACGACCCGGACAAGATCGTCTCTGCCAAAGTGAAGGCCGATATCTGATCCGCACATGATCGGGAAACTCGCTTTCTCCGTAATGGCGCTGGCGATCGGCACGGCGTTCGCCGTGCAGAGTGGTATCAATGCCGGCCTCGCACGTCATATCGGTTCCGCGATCTGCGCGACGCTGATATCGTTCGGGGTCGGCACGGTCGCCCTGATCCTTCTGGCGCTGGCAAGCGGACAGATGGCGAGTATCGGTGCCGTACGCGGCGCACCGTTCTGGCTTTGGGCGGCAGGCGGCCTGCTTGGGTGCGGCATTGTCTACGGTAGCATTTTCCTTGTGCCGCGGATTGGCGTCGCCGCGCTCGCCGCCTTCATCATTGCCGGACAGCTCACGGCAGCTGCCGTCATGGACCATTTCGGAATTTTCGGTGTGCCGGTACATGAGATAAATCTCTGGCGCATTGTCGGCATCGCGATGCTGCTTTCAGGCGCGCTGCTCGTGCGACTGAACTGAGGGCGACGAGGAAATGAGCTTGCCCATACATCACATGATCGGCGGCGGTCCGCGCCCGGTGGCACCGTTTTCTCATGCGGTCGAAGCCGATGGATGGGTTTTTGTAACTGGCCAGATGCCGACCGATCCAGACGCACCGGATGCGCCTCTTCCGGCAGGGATAGAAGCGCAGACGCGGCGCGTCATGGAGAATCTGCGGATCGTTCTTTCGGGAGTTGGGCTCGGTTTTCAAAACGTGGTGTTCGCGCGCGTATATCTGACGGATTTCCAGCGCGATTACGCGGCCATGAACGTGACATACCAGAGCTTCTTCGAACCGGGGAAGCTGCCAAGCCGCACATGCGTCGGTGTGACTGGGCTTGCCGTCAACGCGCTTGTCGAAATCGACCTCGTCGCGCGGCGGCCCTGAGCCGTCATGCGCGTTTCGGACTTCGACTTCGATCTTCCGGAAGACAGGATTGCACTCCGCCCGGTGTCTCCCCGCGACAGCGCCAGAATGCTGGTGGTACGACCGGGCGCCGATCCTGAGCTTGAGGACAATTTCGTCCGGGATCTTCCGGACTTGCTGCGGCCTGGCGACACGTTGGTGGTCAACAACACCAAGGTTATTCCGGCACAGCTTGCCGGACGACGCGTGGGCCGGGGCGAACCTGCCCCTCGTATTGACGTCACGCTTCACAAACGCATCGATGCAAAGAGCTGGCTGGCGTTTGCCAGGCCGGGCCGCAAGCTGGACACGGGGGACCGCATCGTTTTCGGCGGCGAGGGCAGGGTATGCCTGCTCGGCGAAACTTCGGCGCAAGTGCGCGAAAAATGGCCGACCGGAGAAATTCTTCTGGACTTCGATTTTTCGGGTGCATTCCTCGACGAGGCGATAGCCTCGCTCGGCGTCATGCCGCTGCCGCCTTACATTGCCGGGCGACGTCCGGCGGATGAAAGCGACCGCGCGGATTATCAAACCTTGTTCGCGCGCGAGGAAGGCGCGGTTGCGGCGCCCACGGCGGGGCTGCATTTCACGCCTTCCCTTGCCGAACGGCTCGAAGCGCGCGGAATAACACTGCAGAACGTCACGCTTCATGTCGGTGCCGGGACTTTCCTGCCGATGAAGGCGGACGATACCGACGATCACAAGATGCATTCCGAGTGGGGTTCAGTTTCTCGGGAATCCGCCGAGGCGCTCAATTCCACACGAGCAGAAGGCGGGCGTATCATCGCTGTCGGCACGACGGCGCTGCGTTTGCTGGAAACGGCGGCCGACAAATCCGGACGCATCCATCCGTGGTCCGGGGAGACCGACATCTTCATCACGCCCGGCTACAGGTTCCACGCCATTGATGCCTTGATGACGAATTTCCATCTGCCGAAATCGACGCTGTTCATGCTGGTTTCGGCCTTTAGTGGACTCGATAGAATGAAGCGCGCTTATGCGCATGCCATTGCATCGGGCTATCGCTTCTATTCCTATGGCGACTCCAGCCTGCTGTTTCCCGAGCCGCGATGACCGAATTCTCCTTTACTGTCGATGCCGCCGACGGGAAAGCCCGGGCCGGAACAATCACGACCGCGCATGGAAAAGTGGCGACTCCGGCTTTCATGGCTGTCGGTACGGCCGCGACGGTCAAGGCCATGCAGACGCGCGATGTGCGCGATACGGGTACGGACGTCGTGCTCGGAAATACCTACCATCTGATGCTCCGCCCGGGAGCCGAGCGCGTCGCGGAGCTCGGCGGTCTGCATACATTCATGAACTGGCCGCACACGATCCTGACGGACAGCGGCGGGTTTCAGGTGATGTCGCTCGCAAAGCTGCGGAAGGTGACGGAAGAGGGCGTGGCCTTCCAGTCGCATATCGACGGATCACGCCACATGCTGACGCCGGAGCGCAGCATGGAAATCCAGGCTCTGCTTGGGTCGGACATCCATATGCAGTTCGACGAATGCGTGGAACTGCCGAACACGCGCGAGGAAATCGAGCGGGCGATGCGGCTGTCGCTGCGCTGGGCCGAGCGGTCCAAGGCTGCGTTCCGCGGCGGCCCGGGGCAGGCGCCGTTCGCGATCGTGCAGGGCGGAGACCTGGCCGACCTGCGACTGGAATCCGCCCGCGAACTGGTCGACATGGATTTTCCCGGCTACGCGCTCGGCGGGCTAGCTGTCGGCGAACCGCAGGACGTGATGCTGCGCGTGCTGGACGAGACGGTGCCGGCGCTTCCGACCGCGAAGCCCCGCTATCTGATGGGTGTCGGTACGCCGGACGATCTGTTGCATGCCATCGAGCGCGGCATCGATATGTTCGATTGCGTGATGCCGACCCGGGCCGGCCGTCATGGCCAAGCCTATACGCGGTTCGGCCGGCTCAATCTGAAGAATGCCGGCCATGCCGCGGACCCCGCGCCGCTCGATCCGGAAAGCGCATGCCCGGCCACGCGCGATTATTCGCGGGCATACCTGCATCATCTGGTCCGCAGTGGCGAGATACTCGGCATGACGCTGCTGACCTGGGCCAATCTTGCCTATTACCAGCAGCTCATGGCCGGCGCGCGGGCCGCGATCCGCGACGGCCGCTTCGCCGGCTACGCGGCGGAGACGAGGGCGGGTTGGGCGAAGGGTGGGGAAGGGTAAGCCGCTGGTGAGCCGGGAGGGGATCGAACCCTCGACCACATGATTAAAAGTCACGTGCTCTACCGCTGAGCTACCGGCCCCCGGCGACGGGGCGGAAGCTATTGGCCGCCCCTCTCAGGGTCAAGCCAAACAGGGGTGAAAGTCCGGCCTCTCCTAAAGAAAGCGCAATTTTCGGAGGCTAGCTGCATCCCATTTGGGCACTCGAATCACGTGAAATTCGGCATCATCAGGTTGCACTGCGGGACTATGTACAATGCGGGAGAGTTTGATGCTGGACCGTCACGAGAAAATTCAGAGCCGTGCCTATGCCTTGTGGGAAAAAACGGGCTATCCGCACGGAACGGACTGGGACCACTGGTTCAAGGCCGAGCAGGAGGTCGATGCGGAACTCCTGAAGGGCTTCAAGCCGAAGAAAGCGCCGGCCAAGGCCAAAACACCGGCCAAGCCGAAGAAGAAGGCCAAGACAGCCTGAGCTTCGGCTTGCAATAACCGGCGCGTTTCGCATGCTTCGCCGCGAACAGTTTGCCGGGATTTCAGATGGCGGATGCAATCATTATCGGCGCGGGGCCGGCAGGCTCGTCCTGCGCCTTGTGGCTGGCGAAGCTCGGGTTCAACCCGATTCTGGCGGACGCGCGGCCGGCCGCTGGCGGGTTGCTGAACGACAGCCCCTTTCGGAACGACTGGATCGTGACCCAGCCGGGGGTGACGGGGCCGGACTTGGCCGAAGGTATCGGGCTTGCGCTCGCGGCGGCCGGCGTTCCCATGTTTCTCGGCGCTCGGGCCGCACAGGCGCTGCGTTCCGGCGACGCTTTCGACGTCATGTTCGAGCTGCCTTCGGGGAAAATTCAGGCCGTCTCGGCGCCAAATCTTGTTATCGCAACAGGCGTGCAGCCGCGCCGTGGCGGGCTGGAGCCTGGCCCCCGCCTGCTGTTCGGGCCCGGCCAGCATGTCTTTGAGAGCGATTTCGCGGGCCAGTCGGTCGCCATTCTCGGCGGCGGGGACAACGCTTTCGAAAACTACGAGTTCGTGAAGCGCGCGGGCGCGTCCCAGGCTCATATTTATGCCCGGACCGTCCGCGCCGGCCATGTCTTCCGTGCCATGGCAAATCCCGACGACGTCCACCATGGGCCCTACGAGGTGGAGGGTGCGGTAGGCCAGGTCAACGGCCGGGCCTACGATGTCATACTTGTCATGTACGGCTGGGAGCCGATGCCGGTGTTCGCCGATGAGTTCGAACTGGAGCGGAACCAGAAAGGCTATCTGGCAGTGGACTTTATGACCTGCCGGACCAGCGTGCCCGGCATCTATGGCATAGGGGAGGTGGCGGCCCGGGGTCATCCCTGCGTCGTGACGGCAATGGCCGATGGAATAACGGCCGCGAAAGACATTCAGAGACGGCTCGAAAACCACTGATCAAATGTCATCCAGATGTCATGCAGGGTCCCTAGAGGTGGTCCCGCGAAACGGATGGGCCGTTTCGTATGATGGTTCGCCGCAACGATGGCGGACGATGCGACAGGGATGCAAACCCATGAAATTCGCTACTTTCACCAGCGCCGCGGCGCTCGTGCTTTCCACCGTCGTGCTCGCTTCCGGCGCGCAGGCGCGTGACCAGATCCGCGTCGTCGGATCGTCCACCGTTTATCCGTTCACGACCGCGGTCGCCGAACAACTCGGCAAGGCCGGCGGCAAGACCCCGGTCGTCGAATCGACCGGCACGGGCGGCGGCATGAAGCTGTTCTGCGCCGGTGTCGGCGTCGACCATCCGGATGCGACGAACGCGTCGCGCCGCATCAAGAAGAGCGAGTTCGACGATTGCCAGAAGAACGGCGTCACGGACGTCGTCGAACTGAAGATCGGTTTCGACGGTATCGTGATCGCCAATTCCAAAAGCGGTCCTGATCTGACGCTCACGAAGACGCAGGTGTTTCAGGCGCTGGCCCGCGAACTGCCGGGCGCTGACGGCAAGCTGGCTCCGAACCCCTACAAGAACTGGAGCGACATCGACGCTTCGCTCCCGAACGAAAAGATCGAAGTGCTCGGCCCGCCGCCGACCTCCGGCACGCGCGACGCGTTCCTTGAACTCGTCATGGAAACGGGCGCCGAAGGTGTCCCGGCTCTGAAGGACCTGAAGAAGGCTGACTCCAAGGCGTTCGACAAGGTTTGGAAGTCGATCCGTGAGGACGGTGCGTACATCGACGCCGGCGAGAACGACAATCTGATCGTCCAGAAGCTGGAAGCGAACCCGAAGGCCGTGGGCATCTTCGGCTACTCGTTCCTCGAAGAGAACGCTTCGAAGATCAAGGGCGCGACCGTCGATGGCGGCACGCCGAGCTTCGAGAACATCGCGTCGGGTTCCTACAAGGTTTCCCGCCCGCTGTTCGTGTACATCAAGAAGCAGCATGTCGGTGTTGTTCCCGGCGTTGACAAGTTCGTCGAGGAATACGTTTCCGACAAGGCGATCGGCGAAGACGGCTACCTGTCGAGCAAGGGTCTGATCCCGCTGCCGGCGGAAGAGCGCACCAAGGTCGTCGAAAACGCGAAGGCTATGAAGCCGCTCGGCGCCGAAGCGTTCTGATTTGATATCCTGTGCGGCGGGCAGTGCCCGCCGCACATTTTTTCGCTATACGAACAACGGTTGGGGCCGGGCAACGCACATGGCCTGGATTTATTTTCTGGTAGTCGCGGTGTTTGCCGTGCTGGGCTTCTATGCGGGGCGCAGCCGCGCACATGCCTTCCGCGAGAACGGCCACAATCTTCATTCGCTGCCTGGATATCACGGATATTTCGTCATTCTGGCGATTATTGTCCCTATGCTGGTCTTGTTCGCGATCTGGTCGACCGCTGAAACGAGGCTGCTCGAAACGCAGGCGCTGCATTCGCTGCCGGCCGCCTTCCAGCCCACCGATGATCTTTCGAGAGCAACCCGCCTCCGCGAGATTCACAATGTCGCGTCCGGACAGACGTTCGGCGAGGTTCCTCCCGAAGTACGCTCCGTCGGGGAGGCATTCGCGCACAATCTGACCCTCTCCCATTGGGCGAAGCTTGTGCTCGGCATGGCGTTCGGCGCGTTTGGCTATCTTTGGGCAACCCGCCGCCTTTCACCACATTTCCGCGCTCGGAACACGGTCGAGCGGGCGGTGAAGCTTATCCTGCTCGCCTGTTCGATCGTCGCCGTGCTGACAACCGTCGGCATTGTATTTTCCGTTTTGTTCGAGACGTTCCGCTTCTTCGCCCGCGTGCCGTGGTGGGAGTTTCTTTTCGGCTTCCAATGGAGCCCGCAGACGGCCATTCGTGCCGATCAGGTCGGTTCTTCCGGCGCGTTCGGAGCGGTCCCGCTGTTCGTCGGAACGACGCTCATCATGGTTATCGCAATGTGCGTTGCCGGCCCGATCGGGCTGTTCTCGGCGATCTACATGGCGGAGTACGCCTCGCCGCGGGTGCGCTCCATCGCGAAGCCGGTGCTCGAGGTTCTGGCCGGCGTGCCGACCGTGGTGTTCGGCTTCTTCGCCGCGCTGACCGTCGCCCCGTTGATACGAAGCGCGGGCGAAGCTCTCGGGCTTGATGTTGCGTCCGAAAGTGCGCTCGCTGCCGGCCTGGTTATGGGTGTCATGATCATCCCGTTCGTGTCGTCGCTGTCCGACGACGTGATCAACGCCGTTCCGCAGTCGCTGCGCGATGGTTCCTATGGCATGGGCGCCACAAAGTCGGAGACGATCAAAAAGGTCGTGCTGCCTGCCGCGCTGCCGGGCATCGTGTCCGCCTTCATGCTGGCAATCAGCCGCGCCGTTGGCGAGACCATGATTGTCGTCATGGCGGCCGGCCTTTCCGCGAACCTGACATTCAACCCGCTCGAAGCCGTCACAACCGTCACCGTTCAGATCAAGACGCTGCTGACGGGCGACCAGGAGTTCGACAGCGCCAAGACGCTTTCGGCCTTCGCGCTCGGCTTTGTTCTGTTCTTCTTCACGCTCGCGATGAACTTCGTCGCACTCCAGGTCGTACGCCGGTACCGGGAACAATATGACTGATATCTCGTCTCCGAACCGCGTTTTCGACGTCACATCCGACGCCGCGCGGGCGCGCGTACGCAAGCGCTATCGTGCCGAAGCAAGGTTCCGTGCATACGGCATCGCCGCGATCGGATTTGCCGCACTGTTTCTCGTGGCGCTTATCACCGACGTCGTTTATCGCGCGGCCCCGGCTTTCACTACAAGTTGGCTGTCGATCGAAGTTCCGGCGACGCCTTCCGATATCGATCCGAAGGGCGATGGCAGCGTCGAGTCGATTGCTTCCGGCAATTTCGACGCGCCTGTCCGTGCGCGGCTGGCGGAATTGCTGCCCGGTGCCAATGACCGCGTGGCGCGCCGCCAGTTGAACGCACTCATCAGTTCTTCCGGCACGGAAGGTTTCCGCGACCAGATTCTTCGCGATCGCGATCTGGTCGGAAAGACGGTAAATACACGCGTTCTTCTCTCCGACGATGCCGACTTGTTCGTGAAGGGGCAGGCGACGGATGTCGTGGAACGCGCAGGCGCCGGTCAGCTGACGCCGAGCGGAACCGAAGGAACGATCACGCTTTCCGGGGCGCCTCCTCTGCGGGTATCGGGCTTCGCGTCCGCCGATCCGAGCACGCTGGTCCGCATTAGCGGCGGCTGGGTGAAGATCACGGGCCAGCAGGATGGCGTTCTGACGGGCGACGTCATGATGCCGCTGCGCGACACGGCAGCCGCCGACTGGAAGCTGGTGACATTTGAGACACCCGAGGGGAGCCGCAGGCTCGGCGATCGCGAAGTCGTATGGCTTCAGACACTGACGGAGCAGGGTGTTATCGAGCGCAGCTTCAACTGGCGGTTCTTTACGAACGGCGACAGTCGCGAGGCGGAGCTCGCCGGTATTCTGGGCGCGCTGTCCGGCTCGCTGTTCACGATGATGATCACCCTGGTGCTTTGCCTACCTACGGGCGTCGCAGCCGCCATTTACCTTCAGGAGTTTGCCCCTAAGAACAAATGGACGGACTTGATCGAGGTGAACATCAACAATCTCGCGGCCGTGCCGTCGATCATCTTCGGTCTGCTGGGCCTGGCGGTTTTTCTTAACTTTTTCGGACTGCCGCGCTCGACACCGCTGGTGGGCGGACTCGTGCTTGCGTTGCTGGTGTTGCCGACGATCATTATCGCATCGCGCGCCGCACTTGCGGCGGTTCCGCCGTCGATCCGCGAGGGTGCGCTCGGCGTCGGAGCGTCTCACCAGCAGGCGATTTTCCATCATGTTCTGCCGCTGGCGATGCCAGGCATTCTGACCGGCACGATCATTGGCATGGCGCACGCCCTCGGCGAAACCGCGCCTCTGCTCCTTATCGGCATGGTGGCGTTTATCGTGGACGTGCCATCGGGGCCGACCGACGCGGCGACCGCTTTGCCGGTGCAGATCTATCTCTGGTCGGACCTGCCGGAAGCCGCCTTCGCGGCGAAGACCGCAGCCGCCATTATTGTGCTATTGTTGTTCCTGTTCATCATGAACGGGCTGGCCATTTTCCTCCGGCGCCGCTTCGAACGCCGCTGGTGACAGACAAGGTGATGTGATGGACCTTTCGCTTTCTCCGATCGCGCATGTCGATGTGCCGCCGGATACGAGAACCAAAATCCGCGCCAGTGGCGTCAACGTTTTTTACGGTGACAAGCACGCGCTGAAGGATGTCTCCATCGCCATTCCGGAAAAGGCCGTGATGGCCTTTATCGGACCCTCCGGCTGCGGAAAGTCGACGTTCCTGCGCTGCATCAACCGTATGAACGACACGATCGATATCGCCCGGATTACCGGCAATATCGACATCGATGGCCAGGACATATACACGCCGTCTCTCGACGTAGTGCAGCTGCGCGCGCGCGTCGGCATGGTGTTCCAGAAGCCGAACCCATTTCCCAAATCGATCTTTGAGAACATCGCGTATGGACCGCGCATTCACGGCATTGCAAAAGATAAGACTGAGCTGGAGGAGATCGTTGTCGGCTCGCTGAAGCGTGCTGGCTTGTTCGAGGAAGTGAAGGATCGCCTGGACGATTCGGGCACGAGCCTTTCGGGCGGCCAGCAGCAGCGCCTGTGCATCGCCCGCGCCATCGCCGTCAGCCCGGAAATCATCCTGATGGACGAGCCGTGCTCGGCGCTCGATCCGATCGCCTCGGCCAAGATCGAAGAGCTGATCACTGAGTTGCGTCAGAACTTCACGATTGTGATCGTGACCCACTCGATGCAGCAGGCAGCCCGTGTGTCGCAGCGCACGGCCTTCTTCCACCTCGGTATTCTGGTCGAGGAGGGGGCTACGGACGACATCTTCACCAATCCGCGCGAGCCGCGGACCCAGGACTATATCACCGGCCGCTTCGGGTGATTTGAGCCCGGCCGCCCCTATATGCTATGGGGCCGCCATGAAACCCGAAGTGACCGATATCCTCCGGCCGATGCTGGAGCCGCCGGGCGGGGAGAAGAAGGTTCTCCTCCATTCCTGCTGCGCGCCTTGTTCCGGCGAGGTCATGGAGGCCATGCTGGCCTCCGGGGTCGACTACACGATCTTCTTCTACAATCCGAACATCCACCCGGAGCGGGAATATCTGCTCAGGAAGGAAGAGAACGTCCGCTTCGCCGAAAAACACGGCGTGCCGTTCGTGGATGCGGACTACGACAAGGACAACTGGTTCCAGCGTGCCCGCGGTATGGAGTGGGAGCCTGAGCGCGGCAAGCGCTGCACGATGTGCTTCGACATGCGCTTCGACCGCACGGCACTCTACGCCTACGAGAACGGTTTTCCGGTCATTACGTCCTCGCTCGGCATTTCACGCTGGAAGGACATGAACCAGATCAACGACAGCGGCCTGCGCGCCGCGGCCAAGTACGAGGGCATCACGTACTGGACCTATAACTGGCGAAAGGGCGGCGGTTCCGCGCGCATGATCGAGATTTCGAAGCGCGAGCAGTTCTACCAGCAGGAATATTGCGGCTGCGTCTACTCGCTGCGCGACACCAACGTCTCGCGCCGCGAGCGCGGCCGCGAGCCTATCCAGCTCGGCGTGATGTACTACGGCAAGGACGGGCCCGAAGAGGGCTAAGCCAGAAACTCCAGCACTTCCTTCGTGAACGCCTCGGCGGCCTCGACATTGATGATGTGCGAGCCCTTGAGGATGATGCCGCGCGCGTTGGGGATGCGGTTGACGATGATGCCGGCTTCGGCGGGCGAGGTGCCCTGATCGTCCGCGCCCACGATGACGAGTGTCGGCGCCTTGATCTCCTTCACGCTCTCGCGCTGGTCCATGTCGCGCATGGCGGCGGCGCAGCCGGAAAATCCTTCGACGGTCGTCTCCAGGAACTGTTCGCGGATGAACGTGACCTTGTCCTGGTTGCCTTTCAGGAACCCGGCGGTGAACCAGCGCTGCATCGTCGGCCCGGCGAGAACCTCGATGCCCTTGTCCTGCGCGGTCTTGATGCGGCCGTTCCAGAGTTCCGGCGGCGGCATGAAGGTAGCGGAGCTGACGGCGACAAGCTTCTGTATGCGGTCCGGATGATGACTGGCGAGCCAGAGGCCCGTCATGCTGCCCATCGACAGCCCGCACCAGTTCACGCTCTTCGCGCCGGCGACATCCATGATCGCCAGCGCGTCCTTGCCGAGGTCCTCGAGCGAGTAGGGGCCGGGGGGCGAATCCGACTGTCCATGCCCGCGCCGGTCGTAACGGATGACGCGGTATTTCGCCGAGAACGCCGCAAGCTGCGGCTCCCACATCCTGTGCGTGGTGCCGAGCGAATTGGACAGCATCAGAGCCGGCGCGTTGTCCGGGCCGTCAACCGTGTAGAACAGTTTTACGCCATCGCGCTCCGCGAATGCCATCAGCGCACCTCGGCCGTGTATGTATCGAGTTCCGGCTTCGTCTTGATGAGGCCGCGCTCCAGCATGAAATCGCCGAAACTGTCGTAACGCACGCGGTCGAGTGCTGCCGGCGTCTTGGAAAAGCGCGGCAGTGTGTCCTTCCATGCCGACTGGTTCAGTTCATCGTCGAGCTTCGGATAAGCCTTGATGAACAGCTTCCAGCTTTCGTCCGGATGGTTGAGGATATGTATGGTCGCTTCCTGAACCGCGTTCAGGAACCGTTTCGTCTTCTCGTCCGAAACCGCATCGCTGTGGGCGACATAGATCAGCTCGTCATAGAGCGGCACGCCATGCTCCTCCGGGAAGAAGGCCAGACCCTTGCCGCCGGCGATCCTGATCTGCGTCAGTTCGAAATTACGGAACGCGCCGATGACGGCATCGACCTGTTTGGACATCAGCGCCTGTGTCAGCGCGAAATTGACATTGACCATCTCGACGTCCGACGCCTTCAGGCCGGCATCCTCGAGCATCATGCCAAGCAGCGCATCCTCGAAGCCCGAGATCGAGTAGCCGACTTTCTTGCCCTTGAGATCGGCGATGGATTTGACGGGGCCGCCATCCAGCACGACGAGGCAGTTGAGCGGCGTATCGACAACGCCGCCGATGCGCTTCAGCGGCAGGCCTTCCTGAATCTGTAAATACAGGTTTGGCTGGTAGGTGACGGCGATGTCGCCCTGTTTCGCGGCGACCAGTTTCGGCGGGGCGTTCGGATCGGCCGGCTCGATCAGTTCGACTTCGAGCCCGTGCTTCTTGAAGAAGCCGCCTTCCTTGGCGATCACCAGCGGGGCGTGGTCGGGGTTCACGAACCAGTCAAGCAGCACCGTGAGCTGGTCGGCGGCTGCGGCCGGCGTGAGGGACAGCGCGAGTGCAATGGCTGCGGCGGCGAAACGCTTCATCGGCAAAAACTCTCCGTAACGAATTCAGGACGGTGCGTATGTCCAGGGAACAAGACGGCTCAGCAGGGCATCGACCGTGAACCACAAGAACGCGGCGATCAGGCCGAGAACCAGCAGTGCCGCGAACACCACGTCCACCTGCGAACGTGCATTGGCGTGGAGCATCACATAGCCAAGGCCGGCCGATGCGCCAACCCATTCGCCGACGACCGCCCCGATGGGCGCCGCCGCCGCGGCAACGCGAAGGCCTGAAGCGAGCGCAGGCAGGGCCGCCGGAATGCGAAGCAGGCGCAGGGTCTGGAAGCGCGATGCGCGCGCCATGCGCGCCAGATCGAGCAGGCCGGGGTCAGTGCGGCGCAGGCCGTCCTGGAAGGCCGAGGCGACCGGGAAAAAGATGATGATCGTGGTCATGACGATCTTGGAGCCGAGCCCATAGCCGAACCAGACGACGAGCAGCGGCGCGATGGCGAACACAGGCAGCGCCTGCGACATAACGAGAAGCGGCAGCAGCCAGCGGCGCGCGAAACCTGAACTCGCAACAAGAAGCGCGGCTGCAACGCCGATGAGCGTGCCGAGAACAAGCCCGAGCACGATCTCGCCAAAGGTCACGAGGGCGTTGGTCCAGAGGTAGGCCCACTCGCGCCCCATTGCTTCGAACACCCGCATGGGTCCAGGCAGGATGAATGGCGCCGGCTGAAAGAGCAAAACGGCCGCATGCCACAGCGCAATCAACACGGCCGCCGTGATCAGCGCCCGGGCGATGCCCTGCAGATTGGGGGAAAGTGCAGCCATGACGCTGCTTTAGTGGCAGTCCGCCGCAGGTTCAACCGCCAAGCGCCGGATACGGAAAGGGCGCCTTTGCGGGCGCCCTTCAAGGGAAGTCTCAGGCGGCGGCGACGTCGTCGATCGGCCGTGGCAGAACCGGCGCGGGCGACGGTTCAGCTGTGAGGGCAGGGGTCGCCGTCTGTTTCCGTTCCACAAGCGCCGCGAGGCGGACCTGAAGCCGGGCGAGATAGGCCGGGTCGTTTAGCGGCGTGCGCTCGAAACCGGCCATGCCGGCGGCTGCGAGGAACGGCAGGGCCTGCACGAACAGGACGGCTGAGAACAGGTACATCTCAACGACCTGGTCGGTGTTCGCCACGTAGACAAGAACGCCACCCGCAACCAGCAGGCCGCCGAGAAGGGCCTCCCAGAAGGCAGGAAATGCGTTCGCCGACGAACTGCCGCCTTTGGCCGTGCGTATGAAGGCCATGTGCTGCTTGACCACCCATTCGCCGACCGCGCGTGCGACCGTGAACTGCAGGGCCATCGCAGCGAACGCGGCACCAACGGTCGAGAACAGGGAATGCTTCACGCGCAGCTGATAAAGCGACAGGAAGTGGACGAGGTAGATGGCGAAGCCGATAAGGATCGGAATCGTAAGCACGGCCTCCGGCACAGCGACATCGCCGAACACGACGATCGGAACCCAGATCAGGTTCAGTAAGGCAATGACAACACCGACAGTCTCCGCGCCCATCCAGTTCAGCCAACCGACCAGATAGGTCCGGCGCTGCTCGGATGTCAGGATACGGCCGCGAAGCATGCTGCCGGCATGCTTGGCGACGATCTGCATGCCGCCGAATGTCCAGCGATGGCGCTGCTTGCGGAAGCCTTCGAAGTCGTTCGGCAGCAGACCCCAGCCATACCGCGTCCGGGTGTAATGCGCCGTCCAGCCCCGCTCCAGAATGGCAAGGCCGAGGTCGGAATCCTCGCAGATCGTATCCGACGACCAGCCGCCGGCGGATTCCATCGCCGCACGACGCAGGAGGCACATCGTACCATGCACGATGATGGCGTCCTTTTCGTTCCGTTCGACCATGCCGATATCGAAGAACCCGGCATACTCCGAGTTCATGAAAGCGTGGAAGATGCTCTTGTCGCCGTCACGATGATCTTGCGGCGCCTGAACGATGCCGACGCGCGGATCGCCAAAAGCCGGCACGAGATCGCGCAGCCAGTTGGGAGCGACCACATAGTCGGCATCGAGCACGCCGATGATTTCGGCGTCGGGCGCCGTGTGTTGCATCGCGAGACGCAGGGCGCCCGCCTTGAAGCCTTCTATGCGCTGCGCGTTGAGGAACTTGAAGCGATCGCCGAGCTTGCGGCAGTGCTCCTCGATCGGCATCCAGAACTCGGGTTCCGGCGTGTTGTTGACGATCACGACGCATTCGAAGTTCGCATAGTCGAGCGCGGCAACGCTATCGAGCGTCTTGATCAGCATTTCCGGCGGTTCGCGATAGGCCGGAATGTGGATCGATACCTTCGGCGTTTCACCCGTGAAATTCAGGGCTTCCGCGATCAGGCGCCGCGGCTTGCGGCCGAATGCAATGGCAGAGATTTCCTCGATGCGCGTCAGGATGACGATGGCGAGCGGCACAAGCAGAACCGAGCCGACGCCCATCGCGATCTGCGCGCCGAGCACGAAGTAATGGTTCAGCCAGTGATCCAGCATCAGCGCGGCCCACGCGCCAACCCCGTTCGCCGCACCGGCGAGCGCGAGCGTCTGGGCGAACGTCGCATCACGAATCTGAAGGATCGGCAGCGAAAGCAGGAAGCCCATCAGCAGTGCCGCGATCATGCGCTGCATGAACGTCTTTTCTTCAAGAGGCCCGGAAAGGCTGAATTTGAGATTGCGGCTTGCGTCGAAAATGCCCCAGTACGGACCGACGCTGCCTTCGAGCTCGCCTTTCCACGGCTGGTCGAAAGCTTCGACGATGTTGTAGTCGATGCCCCGCGCTTGAGCCCGGTTGGTGAACTCGCGGATGATCTGTGCCTGCGTAATCTCGCCGGTGTCGGCGGCCTTCAGGTTGAAGCCGCTCGAGGGCCAGCCGAACTCGGCGATGACGATGTGCTTGCCCGGGAACGCCTTGCGCAACCGCTCATAGATATCGAGCGTGTAGTTGACGGTCTGGTCGGCCGGGATGCCTTCCCAGTAGGGCAGGATATGTACGGCGATAAAGTCGACGGCCGACGCGAGTTCGGGATGTTCGAGCCAGACGTTCCAGATTTCACCCGTCGTCACGGGTGTGGACGTGCGTGACTTCACCTCGCGGATGAGCGCAATCATCTCGTCGACGGTTTTTTCGTCGCGAAGGACCACTTCGTTGCCGACCACGAGGCCGCGAACGTTGGGGTTGCGATTGGCAAGCTCGACCGCGTTGTCGATCTCGCGCTTGTTGCGGGCTTCGTTCTTGTCGATCCAGATGCCGAGCGTGACCTGCAGATTACGCTCGGCGGCAAGCTGGGGGACAAGCTCCAGACCGTCGGTCGACGAATAGGTGCGGACCGCGTCCGTGTAGGGAGCGATCGTGGCCAGGTCGGCGCGGATCTGTTCGGCCTTGGCCTTCGCAGCACCTTGGCCGGCGTCCTCGTCCGGAGAGAAGGGGGCGAATGAAAGAGAGGTAAAACGGTTGGGGGCGGCGGGGGCTTCCGCACGATTATGAGACGCCAACCACAGGGCGGCATGTACGCCAGCCACAAGAGCAAGTGCAGCAAAAACGACGCGCATGCGGGGAAGTCCGAAAATGTCTCCCGGACTACGGGGTTATCCCGTCTGGGAGGAGACTCAAAACCAGCTACAGTATGGGCGTTAAAAAGCGACTTAAAAACGACGGAAGCCTGCTAACTCCGCATAGCTGCGTTGAAAAGTCGCGAAGCCGGCTTAAGGTTCCATGTCCCGCGCTTCGGGGGCCATCCAGCAGGCATATACGCGAGCATTGAGGTCGTTCTGCTCGGGCTGGCTTTCGCTTTGCTCAATGACGCAACGGAAAGCAACCGGGAGGTGTTCCTCCGGGCATCCGAACCTCTCGTAAAAGCGGGTCTGAGCGGACGCCGTATTCACATCATCCCGCCACAGGAGAGAGATGATCCGCTGGCCGATCCAGGCGCATTCGGCGCGGCGTTCCGGCTGCGTGGCCGACCACTTATCCTTGCTGGCCGTCGTGGGTTTTGCGGCAGCCGGAGCCTTGGTGGCAGCCCCGGCCTCCGGCGCCCGCGATTGGGAAGACGCAGGCAAGGCCAGAAAAAGACAGGCCGCGACGGCAGGGCCGGCAGTCAGAAACGCAGTAAACGGGCGACGCATGGATGTTTGAACCGAGGAGGGAAGCGCTATTCTACTTGAAACTTTGACAGTTTCGCGGCGCATGTCGCCACAGGTCTCGGCGCTTGGCAATCGTCTGCCGAGGGTTTATCGCAGCGAAATAGTTGGGGGCGGTTAACGTGCATCTGCGTCTTCCCTTTGCGCTGCTGGCCGGCGCTCTGGCGGTTATTGCCGGTTTTTGGTGGTTTCTGGGACAACCGGTGCCAATGCCGCCGTCGCCTCTGGCCGCCGGCGAGAAACTGCCGTGCGTGTCCTATGCCCCGTTCCGGCGCGGCCAGTCTCCGTTTACCGAAGGCATCGTCATCCCGGCGTCGCAGATCGACGAGGATTTCGCCCACCTTTCGACGGTAACGGACTGCGTACGTATCTACTCGGTCGACCAGGGGTTGGAGAACGTGCCGGCGCTGGCCCGGAAACACGGGCTTCAGGTGATCCTCGGGATGTGGATCGGCCGCGACCGGAAGGGTAACGCCGAGCAGATCGAGGCGGGCATCCGCTTGGCCAACGAGAATCCGGACGTCATCAAAATGCTGGCGGTCGGCAACGAAGCCCTGCTTCGGGGGGAGATTTCGGAAGAGGCGCTCGGCGAGCTGCTGAAGGACGTTAAGGCTAAAGTCAGCGTCCCGATCACCTACGCCGACGTCTGGGAGTTCTGGGTCAAGCACCGGCCGCTGGCCGAGCTCGTCGACGTCGTTACCGTCCATATCCTGCCGTATTGGGAGGACGAACCGGTTCCCGCGGATGAGGCGGGGGCGCATCTGGCCGATATCCGCGAACATGTCGGCGAGGCTTTTCCCGGCAAGTCGATCCTGATTGGCGAAACGGGTTGGCCCAGCCAGGGCCGGATGCGCTGGGGTGCCCGGGCGACTCCGGCCGACCAGGCCCGGGTGCTGCACGACATCGTCGCCTTCTCGAAACAGAGTTCCTACGACCTCAATCTGATCGAGGCGTTCGACCAGCCCTGGAAGCGGCTGTCCGAAGGCACGGTAGGCGGTTACTGGGGCCTCCTCGATGCCGACACCCGGGAGCCGAAATTCCAATGGGGCGAGCCGGTTTCGAACCATCCGCACTGGCGGGAAGGGGCCGTGGCCGGCATGGCATTGGCCGTCCTGACATTTGCCGTGGCGCTGTTTGCCGCAGGCGGGCAGCGGATTCCGGCCCGGCGATGGGCGGGCATCGCTGTTTTGGCCGCCATTTCCGGATGCGCCTTCGGGCTGGCCGTACATATGCAATGGCTGGCGGCGCGGAACGCGTTCGAGCTCGGCCGCGGTCTGTTGTGCATGGCGTTTGCGGCCACCGCGCCGCTGGTTGCGGCTGCCGGCATTGCCAGGGGGCGGGCCCCGGCACCGCTGGCCGAACTGTTCGCTCCGCGCGGGACGGCGACGCGCCTTCAGTTGTGGCTGGCGGGGCTGACAGCGGTAACGGCCGTGTTGTCGATGTTCTTCGCGCTCGGCCTGGTGTTCGATCCGCGCTATCGCGAGTTTCCAACCGCCACGCTGATCGGCGCGGTGTCCGGCCTTTTGCTGTTGAGTCTGCTGGCCGGGCGCACCGGTTATGTGCTTGGCGAACGCGTGTTCGCGGCCCTGTTGGCGGCGTCAGCCGTGGCGATCATCATTCAGGAGCGGATCGAGAACTGGGAGGCGCTCTGCCTTGCCGGTGCTCTGCTTACGCTTGCCGGGGTTCTTGCGCTGGCCGGGCGAGGACGAGAGGCAGCAGGCCAAGCGCCAGGCCGCTGAGCTGGGTGTTGTAGAGCACCACGCCCAGCAATCCGATGGCGAGGGCGATGCTTACTTTGAGCGTTGTCGGCCGCCAAAGCGCCGCCGCTGTCGCAATGAGGGCACCGACGCCGAAACCGTAATATTCGAATGTCAGTATAAACGCCCGCCGGGTCAGGCAGACGGTGGTCGTTGCCCCCGCATCGCACACCAGCCCGACCGTCGACGGCTCCACCAGCCCGTAGCGCATATATGCGGCAACGACGAGGGAGAGGGCGGCAACAGTCGCCAGAGCCGCGAATTCACGCGGGGTCGGGCGGTAGATCTTCGGGCTGGCCAGCATCCCGGCTTTTTACAGCGCGCGGCGGACGACGGGAAGCCGTCAGCTCGCGGGAAGCCGCTGGCCGTCGAACAGGCCGCCGTCGCAAACGGCGCCTTTCGACAGCAGCGATGCGCAGGCTTTTGCCGCATCGGCGGCGTTTTCGAACGGGCCGGCGATCAGACGAAGCTCGACCTTCCCGCTGTTGTCGCGGACCGAAATGCGCGGCGAGAGCCGGGCGAGTTCCGGATGTTTACGCCGCAGATTGTCCCAGCGTATCCGGAGAGCACCAAACGACGGCTCGGATCCGAGGTCGACTCCGAAAACCGTGCGGCTGACGGCCTGCTCGACACCCGCGCGCGATTCAACCGGAACGGTGCGAACCTGTTTCGCTTCCTCGACAGGCGCTGGCTCATCCGCCGCTTTCGGGTCTTCGGCCGGCGTGATGCCGGGGAGTTCGGCTTTCGTGCCGCCCTGGATGGAACCGGTCACGGCGCCGATCTGCTTTTCCAGCATCTGAAGGCGCGCCAGAAGCTGTTCGTCCGCCGTGGCCGGCGCCGGACGCGGCGGTTCCACAGGCCTGCTAAGCTGGACTGTGCGCATCTGCGGGGCCGGTTGAGGAGCGGGCTGAGCGGCCGGTCGTGGTGGTGGTGCTTCGGTTTGCGCCAGAATTGCCGGGCTGTGGCCGGGTATCGCCTGCGGCAGGCTGATTGCCGCCGAAAACCGACGCTCCGCACCGGGGGTGAAGCAAATCCCAACCGCCGCCGTCAGCGCGGCGACCGCAAAAAATCCCCAGAGAATGTGGGCGGACCCAGAAGTGTCAGGTGTGCTTAGCCGGTCCAGCGTCGCTGACAGGCGGTTTGCAGGGTCCGTTGTTGAAGTCTCGTGGGTCACAGCCTTAAGAAACCCCATTTATGTACCGATTTATCGTCAGATGCGATGATTCGTGAAAGCCGCCTCATACACATCGGGGCAGGAGATACTGGAAAAATGGCCCCGAGAACCTGTCTCACCGTCGTTTTGGCCGCGGGCGAAGGCACGCGGATGAAGTCCGATCTGCCCAAAGTGCTGCACGCTGCGGCCGGGCGGACCCTGGTGGGGCATGCCATCGGCGCGGCGCGCGGCGCGGGAGCAGACCGCCTGGCGGTTGTCGTCGGGCCCGGCCGCGAGGATGTCGTCGCCGAAGTGCGCAAGCATGCGCCCGAGGCCCAGATTTTCGTACAGGAGGATCGCCGCGGCACGGCTCACGCGGTCCTGCAGGCGCGGGCGGCTCTTGAGCAGCCCGCGGACGACCTGCTGATCCTTTTTGCCGATACGCCGCTAATCGAGCCGGAGACCTTGGCCCGGATGCGTGAGGCTTTGGCGGAGGGTGCGTCTGTTGCCGTTCTCGGATTCCACCCGGAAAACGCCGAAGGGTATGGGCGCCTGATCGTCGAGAACGGCCTACTGACCGCCATCCGCGAAGACAGGGATGCGAGTGCGGATGAGAAGAAAATCGGGTTCTGCAATGCCGGCCTCATGGCGCTTGCCGGCAAGGATGCTCTGGAACTGCTGGACGGTGTGGGCAATGCCAACGCGAAGCGCGAGTTCTATCTGACCGACGTCGTCGGCCTCGCGCGAGCCGCGGGATGGAAGACCGTCGCGCTTGAAGCCGACGAGGCGGAAGTGCAGGGCGTCAATACGCGGGCCCAGCTTGCGGCGATCGAAGCCGTTGTGCAGAAGAAACTGCGTGCGGCTGCCATGGAGGGCGGCGTTACGCTGGTGGCGCCGGAGACCGTGTTTCTCTCCGCAGACACGAAATTCGGCCGCGACATCCTCGTCGAGCCGCATGTGTTCTTTGGCCCTGGCGTGACCGTCGAAGACGGAGTGACGATCAGGGCCTATTGCCATTTCGAGGGCGCACATATCGGCAAGGATGTGACGATAGGGCCGTTCGCCCGGCTGCGGCCCGGCGCATTGCTTGGAGCCCATACGAGGATCGGCAATTTCGTCGAGATCAAGAACGCGGTTCTCGAAAACGATGTGAAGGTCAACCATCTCGCCTATGTCGGCGACGCCCATGTCGGTGCGGACGCGAATATCGGCGCTGGCGCCATCACCTGCAATTACGACGGAGCGCGCAAGCATCATACGGAGATCGGTGCAGGAGCGTTCGTCGGCGTCAACTCCGCGCTTGTTGCTCCTGTAACGATCGGAGATGGCGCCTATATCGGCACTGGAAGCGTTATTACGAAGGATGTTCCCGCCGACGCGCTGGCTGTCGCGCGTGCCCGTCAGATGGTGAAGGAGGGCTGGGCCGCGCAGCGGCGCAAGACTCATCCCAAGAAAGACAAGAGCTAGCTAAGTTTGGCCGGCCGGAGCGCGCGGAGCGCGTTCAGGATAACCGCCACATCGATGGCTTCCTGGGTCAACGCACCCTGTACTGGCGGCAGATAGCCGGCGGCGGCGACCAGCATCGCTGCGAGCGACATTCCAAGCCCGGCGACAACGCTCTGCAGCGCGATCTTGCGTGCCCGCTGAGCCACCGCGACCGCCTGTGCGAGGCGGTCGAGACGATCGACCAGCAGCACGATATCCGCTGTTTCCGATGATGCGGCGGATCCGCGGGCGCCCATGGCGACGCCTATGTCGGCTGCGGCCAGCGCCGGAGCATCATTGACGCCGTCGCCCACCATCATGACCGGACGTTGTCGTGCGGATTCCTTGTGCACCAGCGCGACCTTATCTGCGGGAGAAAGGTTGGCGTGAGCCTCATCAAGGTGAACCATAGCAGCGATGTGATCGACGGCGGGCACACCGTCGCCGGACGCCAGTACAATCCGCGAGACGCCCGCCGCCCGCAGGTGCCGGAGTACACTTTCGGCGTCTTCCCGCAATTCGTCCGTAAGTGCAATAACGCCCACGATCTCGCCATCGACCGCCACGGCGACGATGGCGGCTCCTTCGGGCAGGTCGCCGCGAAGAACATAAGGGTCGCCTTTCGGGGCCATTGACATCACATATCGGCTGCCTCCGACGACAATTCCCTTACCTTCGACCTGACCGGACACACCAGCCCCGGCGATCTCCTCGACGTCGGTCGGCGTGCTGAGGACAAGGCTCCGTTCGCGTGCCGCACCAACGAGTGTCTCGGCCATGACGTGGTGCGAGGCCAGGTCGAGCGAGGCAGCCAGCCGCAAGATATCGTCGGCGGAATGGCCCTCGGAAGAACGGATATCGGTAATCCGGGCTCTGCCGTAGGTGAGCGTTCCGGTCTTGTCGATGATTGCCGTGCGAATCCTGGCAAGGGCTTCGAGAGCGCCGCCACTCTTGATAAGGACGCCGAGGCTTGCCGCACGCGAAAGGCCGGCCATGACCGCCACAGGCACAGCGAGGATCAGCGGACAGGGCGTTGCCACGACAAGCACGGCGAGCGCGCGGATACGGTCCCCGCTGATCCACCAGGCGGCACCGGCGATTAGGATTGTCAGCGCAAGAAACCAGATCGCATACCGGTCGGCCAGACGAACCATCGGCGCCCGTGAATGTTGCGCTTCTTCGACCAGATGTATGATACCGGCATATGTACTTTCGGCGGTGCGGCGGATGACGGTGAGATCAAAGGCATCTCCGGCATTTGTAGAGCCGCTCGGGATAAAATCGTTCTGCAGTTTCCGCGCGGGTAGGGACTCGCCTGTCAGCGCGGACAAATCGATCGCGGAAACCCGAGATGCCAGGTGCCCGTCGGCCGGGATGACTTCGCCCTGCCGGATGAGAAGGCGATCACCAGGCTCCAGCCTTTCGATTTCCACTTCTTCCAGCGTGTGGTCCCGATAGCGCAGTGACGTTCGGGCGACGCGGCCAAGAAGCGCCGTCATTTCGCGGCGCGCGCGGCCCTCGGCGAAGGATTCGAGGAACTGGCCGCCGGCATACATCAGGCCGACCACGTTCCCGGCCAGCGGTTCTCCGAATGCCAGCGCGGCTGTCATTGACAGTCCAGCGACGATATCGAGCCCGACTTCGCCTTTGCCGAGCTTGGTGACGATCTCGGCCAGCAAGGCTGCAATGACGGGGACGGTGCCGGCTGTCCACAGCCAGAACGCAAGGCCGTCGCGCCCGAACCAGTATGCAGCCGTTCCGGCGGCGAGGCCCGCCAGGGTTGAGAGAAGCAGGGCCAGTTTCAGTTTGGAGAGGCCCGCCATCGGGGAGACCTTGCAAGGAACGCGGCGGCAACTTAACCACCCGCAGAGATAATCGGAAATGCTTCGTGATTTGCCGGTTGCCAGGGCCGGTCGTTATTTGGCTGGCCGGGCGGGAGAGGCTGACTTTATGTGCGGAATTGTTGGAATTCTCGGTAAGGAAGCGGTTGCGCCGCAGATTGTCGATGCGCTCAAGCGCCTCGAGTATCGCGGTTACGATTCGGCGGGTGTGGCGACGCTCGAGAAAGGCGTTCTTCAACGCCGCCGCGCGCCGGGAAAATTGCGGGCGCTGGAGGACAGGCTGCGGCAGGAGCCGCTGTCTGGCCGTTCCGGGATTGGCCACACGCGTTGGGCCACGCACGGGGGGCCGAGCGAGGTCAACGCTCACCCGCATGCCACGGATCGCGTTGCCGTCGTGCACAACGGCATTATCGAGAATTTCAAGGAGTTGAAGGAAGAACTGGCCGATCACGGCGTCATCTTCAGCAGTGACACAGATACCGAAGTCATCGTTCATCTCGTCACCCGCGAGCTCGATGCCGGAAAATCCCCGCGCGAAGCCGTGCCCGCTGTGCTGGCGCGTCTGCGCGGCGCGTTTGCCCTGGCCTTCCTGTTCAAGGGCGAGGAGGACCTGATGATCGGCGCACGGCGCGGAAGTCCTCTCGCCGTAGGCTACGGCGATGGCGAAATGTATCTCGGGTCGGACGCTATCGCGCTCGCTCCCTTCACCGATCGCGTCAGCTATCTCGACGACGGTGACTGTGTTGTACTGACGCGCGACGGCGCGACGGTGCGCGACAAGGACGGCGCCGGCGCGGCCGTTGATCGTCCCGTGCAGAAATCGCTTGTAACGTCCGCGTTGATCGACAAGGGCAATTACCGCCACTTCATGGCGAAGGAGATCGCGGAGCAGCCGGAGGTCGTCGGACACACCCTGGCGCATCATCTCGATATGGGCGCCGGCAAAGCGCGCCTTCCCGAAGGGATCGATTTCAAACGGCTCGACCGCATCGCCTTCTCGGCTTGCGGCACGGCGTATTACGCCGGGCTGGTGGCGCGCTACTGGTTCGAGAAGTTCGCGCGCATTCCGGTCGATATCGATATCGCGTCCGAGTTTCGTTATCGCGAACCGCCGCTGAAGGATGGCGGACTTGCCGTGTTGATCTCGCAGTCGGGTGAGACAGCTGACACGCTGGCGACACTACGCCACTGCCGATCGCAGGGCATGCAGATTGCAAGCGTCGTGAACGTACCGACGTCGACGATCGCACGCGAGTCCGATGCCGTTCTGCCGACGCTGGCGGGCCCGGAAATCGGTGTCGCTTCGACGAAGGCCTTCACATGCCAACTTGCAACGCTGGCGACATTGGCCGTCGCCGCCGGCAAGGCGCGCGGGGTGCTGTCGGACGATGACGAGCAGAAGCTCGTCACGTCGCTAATAGAGCTGCCAAGACTTATGGCGGAGACGATCAAGCTGGAACCGCAGATCGAACGACTGGCGAAGGATTTTTCCCGTGCCAGGGACGCGTTGTATCTCGGGCGTGGCACCTCCTATCCCATCGCGATGGAAGGAGCGCTGAAGCTCAAGGAAATCTCCTACATCCATGCCGAGGGATATGCGGCGGGCGAACTCAAGCACGGACCTATAGCGCTGGTGGACGAGAATGTACCGGTGGTCGTGCTGGCGCCCTACGACAATCTCTTTGAGAAGACGGTCTCGAACATGCAGGAAGTTGCCGCACGCGGTGGCAAGGTTCTTCTCGTGACCGATGCCAAGGGTGCGAAGCAGGCCGGGGGCGAATTCGAGACGCTGATCGTGCCGGACTCCTACGCATTCGTGACGCCAATGATCTACGCTATTCCGATGCAGTTGCTGGCCTATCATACGGCAGTCTTCATGGGGACGGACGTCGATCAGCCGCGAAATCTGGCAAAATCGGTTACGGTAGAGTAGGACGCAATGGACCTGCCGCTCTATCTCGCTTTCGTCGCGGCATCGGCCATACTTATTGCCATCCCGGGCCCCAACGTCTCGCTGATCATAGCGAACAGCGTCGCATATGGACCGCGTTACGGCATGCTGACCGTCGCCGGCACGAGTGCGGCGCTTGTCGTACAGCTTGTGCTGGCGTCACTCGGCCTGAGCGGACTTATGCATACGATGGGTATCTGGTTCGAGATTCTGCGCTGGGTCGGCGCGGCGTATCTTGTATGGCTCGGGCTCAGACACTGGGTTGCCGCGACATCCGAACCCGTCGGCGTGAAAGCGGAGCGCAGGTCCGTGCGCGGTATGCTGGTGCGCGCATTCGTGGTGTCGCTAACCAATCCGAAGACGCTGCTGTTTTATGGCGCGTTCTTCCCGCAGTTCATAAGTTCCAGCCATGATGTCGGCCCACAGGTGGTTCTGATGTCGGTGACTTTCCTTTCCATCGCGCTGCTGTTCGATAGCACCTGGGCCTTTATGGCAGGACAGGCGCGGCGCCTGCTGACGTCCCATGCCAAGCTCCGGAACCGAGTCACCGGTTCACTGCTTATAGGCGCAGGTATCGGCATGGCGCTGGCGCGCAGTAAATAGTGCTATGCCTGTCCAGATGGGCGCGTAACAACATACAGTGCCGCCGCACACAAAGCCGCGCCCGCAAGCCATAGCGCGATCGCCGGTGCGCCGGAAAGTAATGTCAGCACGAACGACATTGCCATTGCCGCGACCGCAATAAACTTAGCGTGGCGCGAAACGGCACCTGTTTTTCGCCAAGCGACGATGCTGGGGCCGAACTGGGGATGATGGAGCAGCCATGACTCAAAGCGCGGCGACGAACGAGCGAAGCACGCCGCGGCAATGATGAGAAAGACCGTTCCTGGCAGGAGCGGCAGTATCAAACCCCCGATGCCGATCACCACAAAAACGCAGCCCGCCGCAAACAGCAGCGGGCGCAAAATGCGTTCCATAGATCGGTTCAGGGGCATTCGGGCATATTCACCAGCCGTATGGCTTCGGCAAGGTGTTCGGGAAAGATCAGATTCTTTCCAAACTGCACAAGCTCAGTTGGCTGCCGCTGGCGCGGATACCGTCAGCGGCACAGGCTCCATCGTCTGAAGTGCGGCGAGCGGATCGGTCAATCCGGCGCCGAAATCCTTATCACGGCCTTTCGCGCCCAGGTCGTGCGCGGTGCCAGTCAGAACCTCGTAAACTTCCTTGTTGTCGGCATCGGGATTCTTCGAGACGAGAAGCGCCGCAATGCCGCTCACATAAGCTGTCGCGATCGATGTGCCGGACGAGACGGCATAGGCTTTCTTTGGCGCAGGAAGCAAAATATCGACGCCTGGCGCGGCGAGCGTGACGTAGCTACCGCGATTGGCCCGCTGCATGACGCCATCCTTCGCATCCGTCGCCGTCACCGCGATGACCCCGCTGTCCGCCGCCGGATAGAGCGGCGGCGACTTCGGCCCGGCGTTCCCGGCAGCGGCAATGATAACGATGCCTTTGTCGATGGCCGCCTTGATTACGCGCGACATCAGAGGATCTTTCGGACCTGCGAACGAAAGGTTGAACACGCGCGCACCTTTGGTGGCGGCCCAATCCATACCGCGCACGACATCGAAAGTCGTGCCATCCTGCGTTTTGCCTGTCGGCGCGAAGGCGCGAACGTTCAGGATACGCGCTTTCGGCGCTACGCCCTTCAACTGAGCCTGCGCGGCGATTGCGCCGGCCATGCCGGTGCCGTGTGCGTGAGGCGTATATTCGCCGCCGATCACATCGAACGTCTCGGAGATCGTCCCCGCGAGTTCAGGATGATCCGGATCCGCGCCGGAATCGATCAGCGCGACGATGACGGCTTCGCCGCGGGTCATCGTATGCACTTCATCAAGCTTGAGTTTTTCAGCCGCATATTGCGGCGGCCCGGAAGAGGCCTGCTGCAGCGTGGTGATCCTGTTAAGATAGGTAGCGGAGACGGCGCCGTTACTACGTATCGCGGCCGCGACCGTACTGACCGACCGGCCGCCGGTCACGCGCCAGCGGTGAATGCGCGTGTTCAGGAGTGCGATCTCCTGTGAGCCAAGCTGTTCGATGCCGTTCTGTTGCGCGATCGCGTCGATATCGGCCTGTGGCGTGGTCAGCGGAAATTCAACCAGAACCTCGTCCGGGACGAAATCGCGCCCGGCAATCTGCCCCAACGTCGTTGGATCGGGTGCCTTGGCGGCTTCGGCTTTTGGCTTCGGCTTGGATTTGGCTTTTTTGGGCGGATTCCGCGAGGGAGGAGTCCCGTCCTCGTAGATGTAGGGCTCGTCCTCCTCGATAATGACTACCGGAGGCGGACGGCGCGGACGCGGGCGCCGTATGCACTCGCCGTACGCACACGGATCGTAGAAATCGAAATTGACGCCGCCGCCGCGACCGCCACCACCGCCACCACCGGTATTGGGCGGGCCGCCGATGAACTGGGCGGATGCCTGGTGGAACGAGAAGGTCAGCGCGACAACGACCAGCCCGAAGAGCGCCGCAAGGCGGGATGAAAATCGGAAAATGCACATGGCGCAGCCTCCTTGTCAGGACGCGGGCGCGACGAAGCGGACGATTTCCGGCTTTTCGCGCAGGGTCTCGATCGCCCGGTCCATGCCGGCCTGATCGGTGCCTTCGGCAATACGGATGCGATACAAACCGCCTGCATGCGGACCTTCAATGATGGTGCCGCCGATCTCATTCATCAGGGCTTCGATATCGCCAAGCGTCGCCCCTGGGACGAAGTTTACCAGGATTTGTGGCCCGGACGCGACCGTCTCTGGTGCGGTGGCCGTTTGATACCCCTGCGGGGGCTCAACCACATTCCCGACGATGAGGCCTGCCTGGAGGGCGATGACCGCAACCGCGGCCGCCGCAGCGAAGGCAAGTGTACGCGGGCGGGCTTCCGACATCTTTTCCGTAAGCCAGCCGGTGAATGTGAATTTCGGCTTGTAGATGCGCGGGTTCTTCGCCTGCTCCTCTTCGAGGGCTGCGAAGAACTTGTCGGCGGCGGCGCGCGACGGGGCAGGGATAGCCTCGTTGACGGCGCGCGTTTCCCCGGCTTCGTCGCGAATATCTTCCAGGCGCCGCGCAAGTTCGGGATCGTGGGCGATCGCCGCGGCGACGCGGCGAGAGTCGGCAGCGCTGAGCGTGCCCGCCGCATACCACGGCAGCAGCATCGAGATTTCCGCTCGCGTCGTGTCCTGTTTCGTCATCATCACGGCCATCCTCGGTCGATGCCGGCGGTTTCGAGCAGCTCGGACAACCGTTTGCGCGCATAGAACAAGCGCGTTTTCACGGTGTTCGCCGGAATGCCGAGGATGAGGCTCGCTTCTTCCACGCTTTTTTCGTGGTAATAGACGAGATCGACGATCTCCCGGTGTTCCGTGGACAAGGCCCCCAGGCACTCTCGGAGCGCCCCCGCCTTGTCCTTTTTCTGGATCGCCACTTCCGGCGTGTCTGCATCGTCCGCAATGGACTCCGCGGTTTCGTCGTCAAGTTCGCCTTCGGTCTTTTTCCGCAGCGAACTCAGGGCCTTGAACCGTGCAATCGAAAGCAGCCATGTCGATACGCTCGATCTGCCTTCGAACTTGCCGGCCTGACGCCAGACGTCCAGAAATACCTCGCTGATCAAATCCTCCGCGGTTGCTTCGTTGCGTACGAGCCGGAGCACGAACCGAAAGACGCGTACCTGATACCGCCCGAACAGCACCTGCATGGCGAGTTTGTCGCCGGCCGCTATGCGGCCGATCAAAACCTCGTCCGATGTCGCTGTGTGTGCGGCCACGGAACCTGCTCTACTCGTTAAGTGGGTCGCGGAAGGATGGATGCAGGTTCAATTGTACACGCTTTCCGGTCAAGAATTTCTTCGAGCAGCCAGAAATCGTTGAAAAACTTAGCATTCAGCCGGCCTGGATGAGCTTTGCAGCCTCGTCGCGCTCGAACAGATACAGCAAAGTTCGCAGCGAGGTGCCCCGCGTGCCGGAGAGGTTCGGGTCCTTGCCGAGAATGAGGACGGCTTCTTTTCGCGCCATTTCCAGCAGTTCGGCGTAGTTTTCGACGGATGCCAGTCGTGTTCCCGGCATGCCGCTCTGCCGGGTTCCGAGAAGCTCGCCCTCACCACGCAGGCGCAAATCCTCTTCGGCAATGCGAAAGCCGTCCTCCGTCTCCCGGAGGATCTTGAGGCGAGCTTCCGCCGTCGGGCCCAGGGGGGCCTTGTAGACGAGAAGGCAGGTTGATTTGGCGTCGCCCCGGCCCACGCGGCCTCGAAGCTGGTGAAGCTGGGCGAGGCCGAAGCGCTCAGCGTGCTCGATGACGATGATATTGGCTTCCGGCACATCGACGCCGACCTCGATGACGGTCGTCGCGACAAGAATGCGGACCTCGCCGGAGGCAAAGCGCGCCATCGTCGCGTCCTTCTCCGCGCCTTTCATCTTGCCGTGGACCAGCGCGACAAGACCCGGAAACTGGCGCTCAAGATCGTGGAACCGCTCTTCGGCGGCCTGGGCGTCGATCAGCTCGGACTCCGAGACGAGCGGGCAAACCCAGTAGATTCGTGCGCCGGATTCGAGGGCGCGATGAAGGCCGTGAATTACATCGTCCAGACGATCGCTGGAAATGACGCGCGTATCGACTGGCTTTCGTCCGGTCGGCTTGTCGTGCAGGGCCGAGACATCCATATCGCCGAAATAGGTGAGCACGAGCGTGCGCGGGATCGGCGTCGCGGTCATCACCAGCATATCGACGGCCTGACCTTTTGCCGCCAGCGCGAGGCGCTGGTGCACGCCGAACCGGTGCTGCTCGTCGACGACGGCAAAAGCGAGGTCGTGAAATGCGACAACGTCCTGAAACAGCGCGTGCGTGCCGATGACGATGTCGATATCGCCCGCCGCGATGTTCGCCAGCAGCGCCTCGCGTTCCCGGCCTTTCTCGCGACCGGTGAGGATCGCGATCCGCAGGCCGGCGGCATCGGCGAGCGGCTGGATGGTTTTCAGATGCTGGCGCGCGAGAATTTCCGTCGGTGCCATAAGCGCGCATTGACGGCCGGCCTCGATGACGCTCGCCATCGAAAGGAGGGCCACGACCGTCTTGCCTGAGCCGACATCGCCTTGCAGCAGGCGCAGCATGCGCTCGGACTTCGCGAGATCACCGCGGATTTCCTGCACGGCACGCACCTGCGACGCGGTGAGGCTGAACGGCAGCGCGGCTTCGATCTGACGGACAATGTGTCCGTCGCCGGCACTCGGACGGCCGGAACGCTTGCGCATATGCGTGCGCACGAGCGCCAAAGCGATCTGGCCCGACAGAAGTTCATCATAGGCCAGCCGGTGCCGCGCCGGGCTTTCGGGAAGCGCGTGTTCCGGCTGGCGGGGAAGGTGGATCGTCCGCAGCGCCTCGCGAAACGCCGGCCAGTGGCGCTGCGCAACCGCATTCGGATCGAGCCATTCATCGAGGACCGGAATACGATCCACAGCCGCCCGCGCCGCGCGGGATACGAGCCCCTGAGTCACACCGTCGGAGAGCGGATAGACCGGCTCGATAAGCGGCATTTTCGCCAAGCCTTCGGCGTCGAGAATGCGGTCCGGATGCACCATCTGCAGCATGCCGTCATAGAATTCGAGGTGGCCGGAGACCCAGCGCTTCGATCCGGTCGGCAAGGAGCGCTCGACATAGCCGCGATTGCTACCGAAGAAGACGAACGTGACCCAGCCGGTGCCGTCGGTGGCGACAACGCGATAGGGCGCCTTGGGCCGATTACGCGGAGGAGCGTGATGTTCCTCGATCTCGACCTCGAGCGTGACCACGCTGCCCGGCTGGGCGTCTGAAATCTTCGGACGCAACCGCCGGTCGACAATCCCGCTCGGCAGATGGAAAAGAACGTCGACGATCTTCGGCTCTTCACCGAGCAGGCGTTCAAGGGGCTGAACGCTCTTTGGGCCGAGGCCCGGGAGGGTTTCGGCGGAGGCGAACAACGGATTGAGCACGGCAGGGCGCATTGGGAGGGACGGTGCCTTCAACGCCGTCAGGCTTCAAGCTTGTTGCGGCGCGGCTCCCAACTACCTAAGCCTTGCCCCGTGACCGGAACCAGCCGAACAAGCCATGGATTGGACCCTCGCCGCCGTCGGGTGCTTTACCGCGCCTCGCATCGCGGCACGCGGGAGATGGATTTTGTCCTTGGGCGTTTTGTCGATGCGGAGATCGACCGGCTGACCGAGTGGGAGCTGGATGAGCTTGAGCATCTGCTCGACGCGCCGGACCCGGAGCTGTTCGAATGGGTTGCCGGACGGGTGGTAACACCGCCGGACTACGACACGGATATTTTTCGCCGCATCGTGGCTTTCCACGGAATGCAGCGCACGAAGTGAATTGCCAGGTGAATTGAATGTCGAAAGAGGCCGATCTTCTCGCACGCGGCGGGAAGCTTGTTTTTGCCAACACTCCGGATGGTCTTGACGCGCTGGTCGCGGCCGATCTTGCGCGCCGCCTTGCAGCGATGGATCGCGATGCCCCGGCAGCCCTTCTCTACGTTGCGCGCGAGCGCACGCGCATGCACGCAATGGAGCGCGCGCTGGCGTTCTTCGCTCCTGATATCGACGTTCTGACTTTTCCGTCGTGGGATGTGCTGCCTTACGACCGGGGTTCTCCCAATACCGCCATCTCCGCGCAGCGCATGACGACGCTCGCCCGGCTCGCGCGCACCAGACAGGGGGACAAGCCGCGCATCGTGCTGACAACCGCGAACGCCGCCGTCCAGCGCGTGACCAGCCGGAAGGCGATTGCCTCTCAGAGTCTCTCCGTGGCGCCGGGCAATGCCGTCGATCTCAACGCGCTCATAGGGTGGCTTGAGCACAACGGGTTCCTGCGAACATCTACCGTGCGCGATACCGGGGAATACGCGGTGCGCGGCGGCATTCTTGACCTTTACCCCCCGGGCCATCCCGATCCGATAAGGCTTGATTTCTTCGGCGACACGCTGGAGTCCATACGTCCGTTTGATCCTGAGACGCAGCGCTCGACGGGGCAGCTTCGCGCACTCGATCTTGTTCCGGTCAGCGAAGTTCTGCTGACCGACGAGACGATGCGGCGGTTCAGGCAATCCTATGTCGCGATGTTCGGCGCGGCCCAGCGTGGCGATGCGCTCTATGAAGCCGTCAGCGAAGGACGGCGCTATCCTGGCATCGAACACTGGCTGCCGCTGTTCCAGGAGAGCATGGAGACGCTGTTCGACCATTTGCCCGGCGCGGCTGTGATGCTGGATCATCTCGCCGAGGACGCGGCAGGGCAACGACTGGCACAGGCGGCCGACTACTACGAAGCCCGCAAGGTGACGCGCGAGGAAGACGAAGGCGGTGCGCCTTACAATCCGCTACCGGTGGACAGTCTGTACCTGAAAAGCGAAAAGTTTTCCGAGAGGCTGAACGCCGGCGGCCTCGCGCGCATCAATCCGTTCGACGCGGACGCAACGGCCGGCGCAACGCTGGTCGATCTGGCAGGCCGGCTTGGCCGCAATTTCGCGCCGGAGCGTGCGGACGAAAACACCAACGTTTTCGAGGCGGCGATCCGTCATATTTCGGAATTGAACGACGCAGGCAAACGTGTCGTCGTTGCCGCATGGACCGACGGTGCGCGTGATCGCCTCGCTAGTGTTCTGGAAGATCACGGCCTGAAGCCGGTTCGCCGCGTCGCCAGCTGGTCCGATGCGCAGGACCGGGACGGCAGCACGGCTTTCGCGGTCGTCGGGCTTGAGACCGGTTTTGAAACGCCGGATTTTGCAATTGTCGCCGAGCAGGACATTCTCGGCGACAGGTTGGTACGTGGCCGCAAGAAGGCGAAGCGCGCGCAGGATTTCCTAACCGAAATCACCAGCTTGTCGGTCGGCGATCTCGTCGTGCATGTCGATCACGGGATCGGACGCTACGCCGGACTGAAGACCATCGATGTCGCGGGTGCGCCGCACGATTGCTTGGAACTGCATTACGCCGGCGATGCGAAGCTGTTCCTGCCGGTAGAGAACATCGAGCTTCTGTCGCGCTACGGATCCGAGGATACCGAGGTGCAGCTCGATCGCCTTGGCGGCGCCGGCTGGCAGACGCGTAAGGCGAAGCTGAAACAACGCATTCGCGAAATTGCCGGCGCGCTCATCAAGGTCGCGGCGGCGCGCGCGACGCATGAGACGGGGCGTCTTCAGGTGCCCGAAGGTATTTACGAGGAATTTGCGGCCCGTTTCCCGTTCGACGAGACGGAAGACCAGGACAGCGCGATCAATGCAACACTGGACGATCTCGGTGCCGGGCGGCCGATGGATCGCCTGATCTGCGGCGATGTCGGCTTCGGCAAGACGGAGGTAGGACTGCGTGCAGCGTTCGTTGCCGCGATGAACGGCAAGCAGGTTGCTGTCGTCGTGCCGACCACACTGCTCGCGCGGCAGCATTATCGCACCTTTGCCGAAAGGTTCCGCGGATTTCCGCTGAAGGTCGCTCAGGCGTCCCGCTTTGTCGGCACCGCGGAGATGAAGAATGTGCGCGCCGGTATTGCCAGCGGAGATATCGATATCGTCATCGGCACGCACGCGCTGCTCGCGAAGAACATTCACTTCAAGGATCTCGGCCTCGTCATCGTCGACGAGGAGCAGCATTTCGGCGTGGTGCACAAGGAGCGGCTGAAACAGCTCCGGGCAGAAGTGCATGTACTGACGCTGACCGCAACGCCCATCCCGCGTACTCTGCAACTGGCGCTGACTGGCGTGCGCGAAATGTCGATCATCGCGACGCCGCCGGTGGACCGCCTTGCGGTTCGTACCTCGGTCGTGCCGTTCGATCCGCTGATCGTGCGGGAGGCGCTGCTGCGCGAACGCTATCGCGGCGGGCAAAGTTTCTACGTCGTGCCGCGCATCGAGGACATCGCCAGCGTAGTCGATTTCCTGAAGACGCACGTGCCGGAAGTTAAGTTCGCGGTTGGCCACGGCCAGATGGCGGCGGGCGAGCTGGAAGACGTCATGACCGCCTTCTACGAGGGCAAATACGACGTTCTGATCTCGACCACCATCGTCGAATCCGGTCTCGACATTCCGAATGCCAACACGCTGATCGTGCATCGCGCAGACATGTTCGGGCTCTCGCAGCTCTATCAGATCCGCGGACGCGTCGGCCGGTCCAAGGCGCGTGCGTATGCGCTGCTGACCACGCCGGCGAACAAATCCCTGACCCCGAATGCCGAAAAGCGCCTCAAGGTTCTGCAGTCGCTCGACAGTCTTGGTGCAGGCTTCCAGCTCGCCACGCACGATCTCGACATTCGTGGCGCAGGCAACCTGCTGGGAGACGAGCAATCAGGCCATATTCGCGAGGTTGGCTTCGAGCTTTACCAGCAGATGCTCGAGGAGGCCGTTGCCGCGCTGAAGCAGGGCGGCGAGGTCGTTTCCGACCAGTGGTCGCCCACGATCGCCATCGGTACGCCGGTCCTCATTCCGGAAACTTATGTCGCCGATCTCGACCTGCGTCTTGGCCTGTACAGGCGGCTTGCCTCCGTTTCGGACGATGCGGATATCGAGGCATTCGGCGTCGAGATGGCAGATCGTTTTGGCCCGCGTCCGCCGGAAGTGGATCACCTCCTGCGCATTGTCGGCATCAAGGCGCTTTGCCGCCGCGCGAATGTGGAGAAGGTCGATGCAGGTCCCAAGGGTGCCGTCATCGCGTTCCGCGACAACTCGTTCGAGAATCCGGCGGCGCTTGCGGCGTGGCTATCGGATGAGCGTGACGTTTCGATGCGTCCGGATTTCCGAATCGTCTTCCGGCGCGATTGGGAGACGCCGGAAGAGCGTCTCGCCGAAACGACGACACTTCTTCGCAAGATTGTCGATATCGCGGAAAAGGGAAAGAAGGCGGCGGCCTAGGCAGCGCCGATCTGGCGGGTATCGTCGGAGTCGGTGCGCGGCATGATGGCGACGCTGGCCCCGGCCTCTTCAAGCGTGTTCAGCAATGCGGTCTGATTACCGTTGCCGGCTCGCGCCGCCTCGCCGAACAGCGGGTCGCGATGCAGCGCGAGCGCGGCGCCGGAGGACGAGGACGCCATACGGAAAAACTCTTCCAGCGCCGGACGGGGGAAGGGCAGGCCGCCGATGCGTGCCACGCCGTTGCGGGCTGCTCCGATACGAATTTCCCCGGCGTAGAGCGAGCCGGGAATGCCGGTATCGGCCCACCCCTCGTTGTCGATGGACAGCGACGGTTCACCCGGCAGATTGCCGGACGGCACCAGCGCTCCCCTGAGAGCGACGTGGCCTTTGCCCGTCAGCTTCGTCTGCACAAGCGAAGGCGCGCGCGGGTTGCCGCGCGGAGATTGAACTGCGCCGAAAGGCAGGCCGGCCGCACGCAGTACGCCATCGCGAGATGCGGTGACGAGACCCACCTCGCCGAATGTCATGACATCGACGACGGTTGTCGTCCCGCCGGGCGCGATCTTGCCGGGCGTTTCGCCGGTGCGCCAGACGGCGGCGACCGAACGCAGTGGACGGGTCGGCAGCCGCGCTGCGCGAGCAAAGCCGGCCGCCGCCGCGCCCGGCAGCACGAGATGCGTAACGCTCTCGGTCACCAGCGAACCTGCCAGGACGCGCGAACTGAA
>LNFM01001669.1_pt1 | contig 49546 bp, 40 predicted proteins | sample 596031 | NCBI WGS metagenome assembly LNFM01 (sample SAMN04254537, study PRJNA301005) | activated carbon metagenome | isolation source: dual media filters at the Ann Arbor, Michigan drinking water treatment plant | place: USA: Ann Arbor | reverse complement strand
GGTTTGGTAAGCAGGCACGCGTCAGCACGATCATTGCCGGTGTGTCGGGATTCTACATGACCGAGAAACTCGACGCCTGGGATCGTTTTGCCGACCCGTCGCTCTGGTGGATGCATGCCATGGTGGCTGTTTGGGCGATCTTTACCTTCGTGCTGTTCGTTGCTGAGCCTCTCTTTCCGCACCGCTGGTTCCACGAACGGGCCTCACGCGAACCGGAAGGGACGTTCCGGCTCGTCTGGCGCCTGCACATCGTCTTGCTGAGCCTTAGTCTGGCCGCCGTCGCGGGCGCGGTGTTGGGGTCGCACGGCGTGGTGTTCTAAGGCGCGAAGATCGGGGTGCCATCAATGGCTGGTGCCTTCAGAAAACGTGATTTTGTTGAAGACGTTGTACTTGCCCGACGGCTTGCGCATCGGAATGCGGCGAACCTCCTCTAACGTCTTCGCGTCATAGATAATGACGGCACCATCGTTCTCCCATAATGATACCCAGGCATGGCGACCGTGCCGGTCGAACTCTGTGTGCGCCACGGTTGCGCCGGGAACAGGTCGCAGCGTCTTGGTGATCTTGAGTGTCTTTTTGTCAATCACATGCATGGCGTCCTTATTCGGACCAAAGAACACATCCGCCCAGACGTAGTCCGATGTTTCATGCGACCGGAGAAAGAAGCCCGGCCCGTCAGTCTTGATCGTGTCGACAATCGACCACTTTTCCATATCGATGATGCTGAGCTTGGCCTCCTTGAGATGCGGCGTGGCCATCACCCGCCGCCCGTCCCGCATCCAGCTGATGCCGGAACCAAGATGTGGCATGCCAGGCAGGGGCAACTGAGAAATCTCGCGGCCGACAATAAGATTGACCACAACCCCGCGGTCACCTTCGCGCGAGGCACCGATGAGATTGCGATAGTCAACATCGAAGAAAAAGTCGTCGATGGGTTGCGATACGGCAATTCGGCGACGTGCAAATAGTCCTTGCGATGAAGGAATCGCCTCCACCATCCCGCCTTCGTGGCTGTGGACGTAGCCTTCAAAGACCGGTTCGGCATTCGGGTCTGTTGCAATCTCCCAGATCTCTGGAACGTCCTTCAGGGCCAGGATGAAGCTTTTGCGCGTGGGCGCTTGATAGACAGCCGAGACGCGCGACGTTTTTCCATTTCGGTCGGCCACATCGAAAATGCGCGCCACAGAAAGGTCCTCCGCCGCCAGGATGGTCAAGGTGTGAGGCAGGTAATTGGCGACCGCGAGCCACTGGCCGTCATGCGAGATTGCAATGTTGCGGGAGTTGAGACCAGCGCGAACCCGCCCGACCTCCTTCAAAGACCATAGGTCGTACTTCTGAACCCATCCATCGCGAGACATGATAAAGACGAACCGTCCATCGGGCGTGAACTTCGGACCGCCATGGACCGCAAATGGCGTCGCGAAGCGGTCGAGCCGCTCAAACGTGTCGCCATCCATCACCGAGACATGATGATCGCCTGTCTCAACGACGAGGAAGAGGTTCAGCGGATCGGATTGATATGCCGGTTTTGTGAGCGCATCGCCGGGCGCAGCGAGCACGCGGCTTTGCGCGATGTCGGTTGCGGTCCAGGTGGGGACGCTGTCCAAGGGTGTCGTCAGATACTGAGCGAGCGCCTCGATTTCAGCCACGGATAGCTGTTCTGAAAACGCCGGCATTTGTGTTGCGACGCGGCCCTTTGCGATCACCTCGGTGAGTGCGGCGCCGCGCAGACGCGTCAACGCCTCCGGAATCAGCGCGGGTCCTGTGCCGCCCAGCCGTCCGCTGCCATGACAGGCTGCGCAATGCTCGACATAGAGCTGTGACGCCTGCGTCTGGGCGTGAGCAACGCCGGCAGAAAGGAGCGCGATACTAAAGAAAGCGATGCGCCGGATCATGGCGGGTGCCTCGAAATGGTGTCAACGGAACGCGCGCAGTGCCTGGGGCGGAAAGATCCAGCCCGATTTCCGCATCGCTCAGGTAGCAGGCGGGATCGGCCTCCCAGGGATCGCCAGTGAGTTGGAGTGCGCGGATGCGCGTGTTGCCGCCGCAGATGCTCTTGAATGCGCAGGCCCCGCAGCGGCCCTTGAGTGGCCGCGGCTTCATGCGCAAGCCGGCCAGCATTGGATCGGACAGATCCTCCCATATGGTGCTGAACGGCCGGTTCCGGACGCTGTCGATCGAGTATCCGGACCAATAGGTGTCGGGATGGACGATGCCCTGCGTATCGATATTGGCCACGCCAAGTCCGGATGAGTTGCCGCCCCAGGCCTCTAGATGCTCTCTCAAATGCGCGACGCGCTCGGCAGGAAACTGCTGGGCGGCCCACTGCAAAAAATAGACGGCGTCAGCATCGTTGTTTCCGGTCACGATATCCAGATCTCGACCTTGCAGGGCCGCTTGCCATGCTCGATCTATGAGAAGATCCATGGTGGCGCGCGTCACCGTCCAATCGGTGTCGTCGGCGCGATGCTTATTGCCTCGGCCGGCGTAGACGAGATGCGACAGGTAGAATTTCTCTACCCCCTCGGCCTCGGCGAGGGCGAGAAGCTCAGGCAGTTGGGTCGCGTTGTCGTTTGTCATCGTAAAGCGCATGCCAACCTTGATTCCGCGCTCCTTGCAGGCGCGGATGCCAGCGAGGGCCGCATTGAATGCGCCGGTCTGACCACGGAACCAGTCGTTGGTCGCCCCGATGCCATCCAGGCTGATGCCGACGTAGTCGAAGCCAATACTGGCGATCTCGTCGGCAAGTTCGCCGGCAATCGGCGTGCCGTTGGTGGACAGGGCCGTATAAAGCCCGTGCCCCTTCGCCCTGCGCGCAACGTCGAGCGTATCGGGGCGCGAAAGCGGTTCTCCTCCCGAGAGGATCAATGCCGGAATTCCATAGGCGGCCAAATCGTCAAGAACGCCCATAGATTCAGACGTCGTCAATTCTCCGGGGAAATGATGGTCGGCGGCCACGGCGTAGCAGTGGCGGCATTTGAGATTGCAGCGCCGGGTCAGGTTCCAGATTACGACAGGACGAACACGGCCGGTCCGTCGCCTCACCGGCGTTGGGGAGACAAGTTGCTTCATGTAGTGCGAGAGACGAAACACGGCGCTAGTCCTCCTTTTTCGATAGGCGCAGGCCGGTCTTTTTGAGTATGCGCGTCGAGTAAAGGACCGCATTGGCGCGACAGAATTCACTCAGCAATTGCGCTATTTCTAGCCGCTTGGCCTCTACCTCGGTCCGGTCGCTCCCATGCACCATGGCAAAGAGATTGTACCGCCACTGCGGCAATGCGCGAGGGCGGCGATAGCAATGCGTAACGAAGGGGAGTGCGCCGACGCGCATACCCAGATCGGGAACGTGGGCGTCATCGACATCCCAAACAGTCATGCCGTTTTCTGTCATGCCTAAGCGATAGTGGTTAGGCGCGAGCGCGATCCGCCGAACGATGCCCTGGGTTTGCATGGCCGAGAGACGCGAAATGACATCGTCCTCCGTCAGCTCCAGCTCCGACGCGATCTGAGCATAGGGTCTCTCGACGAGAGGTAACCCTCCTCCAGTCGCGGCGACTATACGGCGGTCAATGGGATCCAGCATCGTCATGCTGTCACCTTGAAGCCGATGAAGTATTCTTCGAGCTTGGGAAAGCGAAAAACGGCCAGTCCTGTCTCGTCCTGGATGGTGTCGGCGATTTCATCGATCTCGTTGGGGCTTTCCGTTGCCAGGACAAACCACATGTTGAGTTCGTGGTCGCGTTCATAGTTGTGGGCGACTTCCGGCCTCGCATTCACAGTTTGTGCGACGGCATCGAACCGATCAGCTGGAATAGACATCGCGCAGAGACAGAAAGCACCGCCCATGGCTTCTGCGTCGAAAAACGGGCCAAACCGCGTTGCGGCGCCGGTTGCGACCAGCCGCTGCAATCGGCTGATCAATGCCGGTGCCGTGCAACCTAGATCGTTTGCCACGATCTCGAATGGATTGGGCGCTAGTGGGAACCCTACCTGAAGCCGGTTTACGATGGCACGATCCAAGGCATCTAGGTCCACGCGATCACTTTTGCAGGTTGCAGGCATCACGCTGCCTCCTTGGGAAGTGAAATCAGCGCTCCGGTCTGCTTGAAGCAGCGTAGCGAAAAGAGAATTTGACGCGGAAAGGAGGCCAATCCCGCAAGGTCCTGCGCATCGCCTATCTTCTCAAGCGCGTCCTCACGAGTTTTGGCGTGCACCATGCAGTAAAGGTTATAGGGCCAAGCTTGCTCATGTCGCCGTCTGCGATAGCAGAGATTGACGCCTGAAGCGCGCGCGAGGATCTCACCGGCACGGTCGACATCGGAGGGAGGCACATCCCATGTCACCATGGCGTTGGCGCGCCATCCAACCGCTCGGTGCCGAACGATGATGCCTATGCGGGGTACGATGCCGGAGGCCGTCAATGCGCCCAGGCGCTTGAGGACATCCGCCTCTGTCATTCCAAGGTCCGAGCCCAGCAGTCGGAACGGTTCGGGTATAAGCGGCAGTCCCGAGGTCAGCTTCTGTACCAGAACCCGGTCCTCCGGTTCTGGCGAATGGCGGTCACTCGGGCCCCGGTCCCCGCTCGAATATCTTGGCTTATTGGTTTCAGCGCCCGCTAAGGCAAAGCCCAAGTCGATGAAGTAGGGGGTCTCCAGACTGAGATCGAGAACCGGGTAGCCGGCGCATTCAGCAATTCTAACCAGTGCCGAATTGACGTAGGCCCGGTCAGGACCCGTTACGACGAACCAGAGATTCCAATCGTTTTCCCGGAGATAGACGTGGTTCACACCGGGTTCGGCGCTGAGGAGGGCTGCAACGGCATCCACCTCGAAATCGGGGACTGCCATCGCGGCCAGCGTGCTTGCAGCAATCGTGTTGGGCCGTACAACGCCGCCGACACGATCAATCGCTCCCGCATTCTGTAAAGCCTTGAGGCGTTCGATGACGTCAGCTTCGCTCAAGTCCAGGGCGCTGGCGATGTCGCGAAACGGACGCGGAACCAGTGGGAAGTCGCGCTGCCAATCTCCCAGCAGACGCTCGTTCACCGTATCGCGCGATGTTGAGACCATGGCTAAAGTCCGGTTTGATGGGCGCGAGACGTGAAAAAGATGCCGCTGGGATCCAACGCAGGGATCTCGGCCTTCTTTTCAAATGTGCGCGCGTCGTAAATCTGGACGACGTTGCTGTCGCGCACCGATACCCAGACCTCGTGACCGCGCGGTGTGAATTCCATGTGCAGAACTGCTGGTCCGGGCTTCAACTCCGCGACAATCCGGCCGTCGAGGCTATCAAGAACCTGCACCACATCGTTGTGCGGATGGGCGAAGTTGACCCACACATTCCGTCCGCCAGGTCGCGCGACTGCGAAGACGGGTTGGCCGTGAACTTTCGTTCTGCGGACTTCTTCGAAGGAGCGAATGTCGACCCAAAGCACTTCGTGCCTTCCAACGGCAGGCAGAACAAGACGTTCTCCCGCGACGGCCCAACTCTCCAGATGAGGCATCTTGTAGACGGGCAGCGCCGTTTCGCCACGTCCATAGCCTTGAAGGAAGCGGCGCGGCTGCGGCTGCGCTTGCCAGAGATCGAGGACAGTCAGTCCATCTTCTCCGAAGAGCCCCGCGACGTAGTAGCGGCCATCTCCGGTGACGAGCGCGTCATAGGGCTGCGAACCAATGGCTTTGAACTTCGTCACATCTGGCGGGCCGGATTTGGTGAAGTCGGCGATCCATGTTTCGCCGGCATCCCAGAGGGAAAACACAAAGCGGCGGCCAGGAGCGTCTTCCAGACCGATGACTTTGGATTGCCCGCCTTGCCACGTGGCCGGGATGCTGGAAATCTCATCAAGATTCTCTGAATCGAAGACCTTGACGCCGCCCGGCTCGTAGTTTGCCACGGCTACAAGCGTGCCGTCGTCCGAGATTGCGCCGCCGATTGAGTTGCCGGCTTGGATGATGCGTTTGGCGATTGTTGCGGTTAGGAGATCGACTTTGGTTATCCCGCCATCACGGCCAAAAACGAACGCGAACCGGCCATCGCGTGAAAAAACTGCCGATGCGTGGGACAGATCGCCTAGTCCCTCCAGGCGAGATAGTGTCCGGCGTTCCGTCGTGTCGACGATGAGGAGAGAGCCGCTCGCGCGCTCGATAACGATTCCAAGATCTCCTGTGCCACGCATGGCCGGCGGCTCGGCATGAGCGGAAACCATGCCACTCACACATGCGGCTACGGCAAGATATGCGGCGGTGATGAAAGACAGAGCCCTCATTCTGGAGCCCTCGAAAGGAGGTAATTGGCAATCCAATCGGCTTCCGATTGGCTGAGAAGCGGCCGCCATGGGGGCATAGCGGTGCCGGGCACACCATCGAGTATGATCTGCGCGAGTTCCTCGGGCTGCCGCCCGGAGAGGCGTTCGGCCCGCAGGTCGGGCCCAAGACCACCTTTCAGTGTCAAGCCATGACAAGAGCCGCAGTCCTGCCGGACAAGTCTTTCCAGATCTGGAGACGGCGACTGGGCTGCCGCAGATCCAATTCCCATTGCGGTCATCACAGAAAGCCAACGCCAGATGTGCCGCCGGTCAGGCATAGACACAGTCCTCCGCTTCAGCTGGTGAAAGCGGTACGACCTCCCGGAGCAGTGGGCAGATCTGTTCTTGTTGATAAAGTGAGACGACGGCGCCAACGAGAAACAACACAGGCCCGCGGAATTGCGCTTTACTTGCGGCCTGCGCAATTGTGCCCAGATCAGCACGGACCCTGCGCTCTCTGGGAGTGGTGCCGTTGTTGACTGCGAGGACCGGCGTGGATGGGGGCAAACCCTCTGAAACCAGACGCTCGGCAATCTCAGATATATTCGCTGCGCCCATATAGACAACAAGCGTAGTGTCCGGATCGGCCAGTCCCTTCCAGTCGAGGTCGAGTGGCGTATCCTCACGGCAATGCCCCGTGACGAGCCGAACGCCTGTGGCCAGACCCCGATGGGTGAGCGGAACGCCGACACTGGCTGCGCACCCCTGGGCTGCGGTGATGCCCGGCACGATCTCGCAGCGGAACCCAACATCGCGCACCGCCATCAATTCTTCCGACCCCCGGCCGAACACGAACGGATCGCCGCCCTTCAGTCTCACTGTGGTGTATCCCGCCGCAGCAAGTGTAATCAGAAGCGTATTGATTTCATTCTGCGGAACGGGGTGATGCCTCGGCTCCTTGCCCACGGCAAATAAGAGTGCCTTCGGATTTGCCAGTTCAATAATCTCGCGTGAGACGAGGCGGTCGTAGACGATAGCTTCTGCATCGGCGATCAGCCGTGCAGCCTTAACGGTCAAAAGTTCGGGGTCACCCGGGCCGGCACCGACCAAGTAGACGCGTCCTGGACGTTTCATAAGGTACACCCCGCTGCCTGTTGATTGGGCTGTCGTTGATGGGCGCGGTTGACGGGTGGCGGTCGCACACCACCCGCATGCATCAGTAAACGTCGTTGCGTGTATTGAAGACGTTGAACTTACCCGTCGGCGTGATCAGCTTGGGATCCTTGATCACGTGCTTCAGCTTCAGGGTCTTGTCGTCCACGACCACAATCGCAGACACCTTGTCCTTCGCGTTCCAGACCGAGAACCAAACCTCATCTCCGGCTTCGTTGTACTCGCCCTGTACGACGCGGGGCTGACCCTCGCCGACAGCGGCCCACTCGGCGATTGGCAGTGTCGTAAAAGTGGGCTTCTCCTGGTTCAATTCAGCGATCTTGAAGACCGCAACAGAGCCAGAGATTGCCGGTTCCGGATTGAGCGTTGCATCAACGTAGAGGTGTTTGGATTTCGGGTGCGACTTGACGAAGAGCGAGCCGCCGCCCAATGCGGGAAACGACTGGACGATCTTCCAGGCTTTGTCCGCATGTCCTTCCGGATCAGTGCCGATCAACGCCACCTTTTCGTCGCCTAGATGGGACGTGACCCAAACCGGGCCATGCACGGGATGTAAAATGTTCGCACCCCGGCCCGGGTGCGGAGTTTGCCCACCGGTTTCGATCAATGCGGTGAGGACGCCCTTCTTGGTATCGATCACAGCAATCTTGCCGCGCGCGTTGGCCGCTACCAGGAAGTACCGCTTTGTGGAATCAAGCCCGCCATCGTGCAGGAACCGCTCGGCTTCGATCTCGGTCGTCTTTAGGTTCTTGATGTCCGAATAGTCGACCATCAGGATCTTGCCGGTCTCCTTCACGTTCACAATGAACTCGGGACGATAGTGAGACGCAAGAATGGCAGCGACACGCGGTTCGGGATGAAACTCCTGCGTGTCGTAAACCATGCCGCGGGTCGATTGGATCTTCAGCGGCTCCAGTGTATCGCCGTCCATGATGACGTACTGTGGCGGCCAGTACGATCCGGCGATGGCGTACTTGTCCTCGAATCCTTTGAACTTCGACGTTTCGATCGAGCGCGCCTCGGCGCCGACCTTGATTTCAGCAACCGTGTCCGGATCTTCCATCCAAAGATCAATCATGTTGATCTTTGCATCGCGCCCGATGACGAACAGGTACCGGCCCGATGCAGAAAGACGTGAAATGTGGACGGCGTAGCCAGTCTTCAGGATCTTGACGATTTTTTTCGTGTCGCCGTCGATCAGCGCGACTTCGCCTGCATCGCGAAGGGTGACGGAGAACAGATTGTCGAGTTTGAGTTTGTTCATCTGCTTCGTCGGACGCTTGTCCGCCGGAACAACAACCTTCCATGTTTTACGCATTTCCTCCATGCCGAATTCTGGCGGCTGCGGCGGTTCGATCAGAAGATACCGCGCCATGAGATCGACATCGGCTTCGCTCAGATCCCCAGAGGAACCCCAATTCGGCATGCCGGCAGGCGAACCGTACGTGATGAAGGCGTTTAGTGTATCGTATCCGCGTTCACGCGTGATGTCGGTAGTGAGTGGCTTACCCGTGGCCCCTTTGCGCAGAACACCATGGCAGCCGGCGCAGCGCTCGAAGTAAATTTGCGATGCCTTTTTAAACTCTTCGGGTGTGATGACCGGATCGTCTGGCTTGCGGCCTGGAATCTCGACTTTCAACTGGCCGAGTGTGTTCAGGCTAGGCTCGTAGGCGGCCGCAGGCGTGTCGCCATGCCCCTTGGGTTTGTCGTCAGATGCTGCGGGGACTGCCGACAAAAGCATGAGGGGCATCGCAACACCGCTCAAGAGTGACACTCGCAATGCATTAACCCGGGATTGGATTTTCATGACAGCGTAACCTCCGAGACCAGACGTTTCGTGAGGATGTTGGCTGAACCTCAGCGCATTGATCTTGACTTATGTGAAGGCTCTCGCCGCGCGGCATGCGACATTCGTCGCAACTCAGGATCAAGCGGCATGACCGTTATCAATACACCGTCGGCACAGCGCCAATCGTGGCGGCAACTGCGGCTGTGGCTAAACAGATGTATGCGGATCAAGATTGCTTGCGTCGGCATGGCACTGATCTGTCTTGGTCTGATAGCACCGGCTCAAGCTGCGGATGATACGGCGCGACCTCAGGCAGTACTGGCGGGGCCGGATCGCGCCTTGGTGGTCCGGGTGTTGCCTGAAGCGCCGGACGTTTTTTCCATTTCTCCAACGCGAAAGAGAGCCGGCGCTTGGCGCATTGAGGGGCCTGGCGGGCTGGCCGGCCTTGTTGCGTCGACTGCAAAGGTCTCTGGATCGGTCGGCTACTCTGGTCAGCCCATCGACATTCTCGTCGGAATTACCCCGGACGGACGGATCTCCGGTGCGGTTCTCCTGAAGCACAGCGAGCCGGTTTTGACGCTTGGTATTTCCGATGAAGACATCGAGCGCTATGTGAATGGCTTTGCCGGATATGACCTGAAATCGGTTCAAGTGGAGGCCTTTGCCGATAGTTCGCAACTCCCTCCAATCATTGCGAGGGCGACTGTATCAACGGGCGTCATTCGAGACGCCATCCTGCGCACGGCGCGGGCGGTCGCTCTTGAGGAGGGTGTTGAGTCGGCCGGCGGCGCCGGGATTGATCGAACCACATACGCTCCAAAAACTTGGCAGGCTCTCGTATCGGATGGTTCGATTGCCCATGCGCGTCTTGAGATGGACGAGGCCCGCCGGGGCTTCGGTGATATTGCCATACCGCTCCCAGAAGCCGGTGACCCATTCATAGAGCTATGGGCAGCAATCCTCGATCCACCCACCATCGGCCAAAATCTTCTCGGGACCCAGGCTTATTCCCGTCAGATGGCATCGCTGCCGGGCAACGCAGTGGCGCTCTTTGTCGGCGGTTCGGGATTTCATTCCTATCGAGGCACAAACTACGTTCAGACGGGCATTTTTGACCGTATTACGGTCGTGCAGTCCAGAACGGAATACAGGCTTCGGCGGGAGAACTACGTCCGTATCGACAAACTGGCCATCACCGGTGCGCCGCCGCTCACAGAAATGAGCCTGTTTCGGCTCGACGCGAGCCAAGGGTTAGATGCAACGCAGCCGTTTGAGATCGTGGTGCGGGCAGATCGGGAACGTTCCGGCGGTGCGATCGCAAGCATCACGCAGGCACTTACGTATCGTCTGCCAGATACATACCTTTTGGCCTCTGCAGGTTCACCGCCGAGTTCCGAAACGCCGCTGTGGATTTCCGCCTGGGAGAGGAAGCCGGCGACGATTGCGATCGTCGGTCTGATGCTTGTGGTCGTCACTGTCATCTTCTTTGCACAAGAAGCATTCGTTCGGCGGCCGAAGCTCTGGCTCTACACGCGGACCGGCTTCCTTCTCTTCACGCTGTTCTTCCTCGGCTGGTATGCCAATGGGCAACTCTCCGTCGTTCAAGTGATCGCATTTTTCCACTCGCTATTGAATGGCTTTCGTTGGGAAACCTTTCTGATCGAGCCGGTCATCTTCATTCTCTGGTCGTTCGTTGCGCTTGGCCTCCTCTTTCTCGGCCGTGGTGTTTACTGCGGTTGGCTGTGCCCCTTCGGTGCGCTTCAGGAATTGCTCAATGAGGGCGCCAAGCGGTTGGGTATCCGCCAGATCGAAGTGCCCTTTGCGGTCCAGGAGCGGTTGTGGGCTATCAAGTACACTCTGTTTCTTCTGCTCCTTGGCGTATCGTTCTATTCGATGGAGCGTGCGCTTGTGATGGCCGAAATCGAGCCGTTCAAAACGGCCATTTCCATGCGATTTATGCGCGATTGGCCTTTCGTGTTGTTCGCCATGGCGCTGTTGACGGCCGGACTCTTCATCGAGCGCTTCTTTTGTCGCTACCTGTGCCCGTTGGGCGCTGCTCTCGGCATTCCTGCCAAAATGAAGCTATTCGACTGGCTCCATCGCAGACCGCAGTGCGGCCGCGAATGCCGCTACTGCGAAACGCAATGCACTGTGGGGGCTATTGATCCTCTCGGCAGGATCAATCCCAACGAGTGTGTCCTTTGTCTCAGGTGCCAGGTCATCATGTGCGACGCCAGCCAATGCGTAGCTCTCAAGCGGCGGACCGGGCGTGGCGTCGAAGGTGGAAATCATTCGCCGCCGCCGCGGCCAACGATGGAGGAGAATTCGGCATGAGACTTACACGGCGGCAGTTCGTGGTGACCGGCTTAGCAGCAGGGACCGTAGTGGCTGGAGGCGTTCTTGTCGCTACGGGCCCGACGCAGCCGGCGTACGTTTGGCGCGGCGCGGCCCTCGGCGGGGAGGCGCGGGTGTCGCTGTATGGCGCTGATCAGGATGCAGCGCATGCCGCCTTGGAAAGCGTTGCGCACGAGATCGAAAGGCTGGAGGAGATTTTCTCGCTCTATCGCCCCTCGTCTGAAATCAGCCAGCTCAACCGCGATGGCCGAATTGCAAAGCCATCGACGGACCTTGCAGATGTCTTGCGGTCGGCAGTCGGCTGGCGCGAGCGGACGCACGGTGCGTTCGATCCGACGGTGCAACCACTTTGGCAGGACGCGGCAGAAGGGAAGCCTGCTGATCCTGACCACATCGCACTTGCAGGTTCGCCGATTCAGATCTCAGGGGACGTGATTGCATTGCAGCCCGGTGCCAGCGTCACCCTCAACGGCATCGCCCAGGGCCGGATTGCCGACCGCGTTACGGAGATCCTTGCGGCGCATGGCTTCACGGACGTCGTCATCGATGCGGGCGAGCTGCGGCTTCCGGGGACGAACCGCCGCGCGGTTGGCATTCCGGCGGCCAAAACGGCGGTATCCGTTGCCGGTGTGGCCATTGCCACCAGCGAACCGAAGACATTAGTTTTCGACACGAAGACCTTCCGGCATCACCTCATAGATCCGCGCACGGGAGAGAGTCCGCGGCATTGGCTCAGCCTGTCAGTCTTCGCTCCGACCGCAGAGATGGCCGATGCGCTCTCAACCGCCTTTGCAGTCCTGCCTCACGCGGCTGTTGCCGATCTGGTCGCGTCGATCGATGGGGTGGCTGTGATTGGTGCTGACGCAAAGGATCGGATTCGCCGGATGGGGGATCTGCGTTTTGCCGGCTCCGAAGGTGCAGTGTGATGTCGTCAAATTTTGGAAGCATGACCGTTTGTGACGCCGAAATGGACCCGCGCGGCTTAATTGTGGGCGTCGCCGCATTGTGCGTTGCAGCGTGTCTTGTCCTCGTTACTTCGGCGTTTGCGGTCGACGCCGCGCGGACGGCCATTAGCCAAGGTGCCTATGCAGCGGCCATCGCAGCCGACGGGTCCGTGGCTCTGGATGGGATCGGGTCTGACATCTAGGCCGGCCCTCCCCCCCAAGCCGATCCGCCGCAGACCAAAGTCGGTCCCCGCGCCCCTCTCGGACCGTGGCGAAAATCGCCCCGGCCTTGCCTTTCGTTAAGTGGCGTCACCCGCAGCTGGGCAACAGTGTCTTCAAAGCACGCAGCCTGTTGAGGGGAGCAAACGCCAATGCGCGAAGTCATGTCAAAGGCCATGGCGCGGAATATTTTCTTTGGAGGATCACTGTTTTTCTTTGTGATTTTCCTCGGCCTGACCGCCCACAGCCATTGGTACATCGTCACCAAATCGACCGCATCCATGCCGCTGACCGACTCGGTCGCGCGCGGCAAGCGGGTTTGGGAAGCCCACGCTTGCATCAATTGTCATAGCCTTCACGGCGAGGGGGCCTACTTCGCGCCCGAGGTCGGCAACGTAATGACGCGGTGGGGCGTCATCGACAAGCCGGACGATGCTTTCCAGACGCTGAAAGGCTGGATTGAAGCGCAGCCCAGTGGCCTTCCCGGCCGGCGGCAGATGCCGAGGTTTCATCTCACAGACGAGGAAATTCGCGACCTCAGCAACTTCCTCATATGGGCCGACAAGACTGACACCAAAGGCTGGCCGCCGAATGACGCTGGCTGAGTTCGCATCCGGGAGACTGACGCAATGAAATACGAAAGCCAAAAGATTGCCTACGCCTACTTCCTGACTGCGATGCTGCTGTTCATCGTTCAGGTCTCAGGAGGCTTGCTTGCAGGGTGGGTCTATGTCTCGCCAAATACGCTATCCGAGACGCTGCCCTTCAACATCATCCGGATGTTGCACACCAATTCTCTCATTGTTTGGCTCTTACTCGGCTTCTTCGGGGCTGCGTATTACCTGATCCCAGAGGAGGCAGAACGCGAGATCCATTCACCGCAGCTCGCATACATCCAGCTCGCCATCCTTGTACTCGGGACGTTGGGCGTCGTCGTCACCTACATCTTCAATCTCTTTCAGGGCAATTTCCTGCTCGGCAAGGATGGACGCGAATTCCTTGAGCAGCCACTCTGGGTGAAGATTGGCATCGTCGTTGCCGCACTCATATTCCTCTACAACGTCTCGATGACGTTTCTCAACGGCCGCAAGACCGCAATAACGACCGTCCTTCTGATCGGTCTCTGGGGCATCGCACTATTCTTCCTGTTCGCATTCTACAATCCCCACAATCTCAGCCTCGACAAGATGTACTGGTGGTACGTCGTTCACCTGTGGGTCGAAGGTGTCTGGGAATTGGTGATGGCCTCGGTCCTCGCATTTCTCATGTTGAAGCTCACAGGTGTCGACCGAGAAGTCGTCGAAAAGTGGCTCTACGTCATCGTCGGTACGTCGCTCTTCACCGGAATCCTCGGAACAGGGCACCACTATTACTGGATCGGAACGCCGGGATATTGGCAGTGGATCGGCTCGATCTTCTCCAGTCTCGAAGTCATTCCGTTCTTCCTGATGATGGTTTTCAGCTTCGTCATGGTCTGGAAGGGCCGGCGCGACCATCCCAATAAGGCTGCGCTGCTCTGGTCGCTTGGAACAACAGTGCTGGCCTTTTTCGGTGCGGGCGTGTGGGGCTTCATGCACACGCTGCACGGTGTGAACTACTACACGCATGGTACGCAGATCACGGCGGCTCACGGACATCTTGCCTTCTTCGGCGCCTACGTCTGTCTTAACCTCGCAATCTTTACCTATGCGTTCCCATATCTAAAGAACCGCGATCCTTACAATCAGGTTTTAAACATGACCAGCTTCTGGCTGATGGCCGGCGGCATGTCCTTCATGACGTTCGTTCTGACGTTCGCAGGCGTCGTACAGACTCACCTGCAGCGCGTGATGGGGCAGAATTACATGGAGGTTCAGGATCAGTTGGCCCTGTTCTATTACATGCGGTTTGGGGCTGGTGTGGCCGTCGTTCTAGGCGCCATCCTGTTTGTGATCGCAACGCTGTTCCCGCGTCGCGAACTGATAGCGCGCAATAGAGACGCAGCTTTGAGCCCGGCGGAGTGACCGATATGCAGACAGCACAGCAGGCGAAGGGGGCCGAGCTTCCCTTCTACCTCCCCCAGGGGGACGAGTGCGAAATCTTCGCCGCTGCCTATAAAAACCGGATGCCCCTTCTTCTGAAGGGGCCAACAGGGTGCGGTAAGACGCGGTTCGTCGCTCATATGGCTGCAAAACTGAACCGTCCGCTCTACACGGTGTCCTGCCACGACGATTTGTCGGCCGCTGATCTCATCGGCCGCTTTCTCTTGAAGGGCGGCAACACCGAGTGGGTCGATGGGCCTTTGACGCGTGCTGTACGTGACGGGGCCATTTGCTATCTCGACGAAATCGTGGAAGCTCGCAAAGACGTGACTGTCGTTCTGCACCCACTCACAGATGACCGGCGGATGCTGCCCATCGAACGGACCGGTGAGTTGTTGGAAGCCGGACCGCAGTTCATGCTCGTGGCCTCCTACAATCCGGGCTATCAGAATATTCTGAAGTCACTCAAGCCATCGACGCGGCAGCGTTTCCTGGCGGTCGAATTCGATTTTCCGCCCGCGCATCGCGAGACTGAAATTGTCTCAAAGGAAAGCGGTCTTGCGGCGGAAAAGACCGCAACTCTGGTGCGGTTGGCTGGCAAGTTGCGCGCGCTGAAAGGTCAGGACATCGAAGAAGGTGTGTCGACCCGGCTTCTGGTCTATTGCGCGACACTCATCCGGGATGGCGCCCCGGTGGAGAGGGCGGTGCGCGCCGCCCTGATCGAACCGTTGAGCGACGATGCGGACGTCAAACAGGGACTCATGGATCTTGTCACTGCGGTCTACGGCTGAATTGGGATTTGGCAATGACGCGGCTGGAATTCGAACCTTGGGAACCGGAAGAGAGCATCGGAAAGCTGTGGCATTCCTTTGCCAGCCGGCTCGATGCCCCAGAGTCTTTCGAAGCTGCGGCCGTTACCCTTGAGGACGCCCGCACGCGCCTCGGCGTCCTGTTCCGCGGACTTGGAGGGAAAAGAGACGTCGAAATTCGTCCAGCAACAGCTGAGGAATCCCGTCACCGCCTGACCTGGAGGCGCTCTCTTGGTCAAGCCGTTGAACGGATCACGTTGCCGAGTTTCGATGGCGAAGTGATACGACTGCCGAACACGATTGCGGCGTTTCCGGAGCGCGACGCCAATCTAGCGCTTTATGTATGGCTCGCCGCGGCGATGGCGTTTGCGAGGCAGCCTCACGATGAAGCCGATCCATTGCGCCGTGACCTGCGCGCTTTGCAAGCTGCGCAAGCGATGACGCGAGCCATATTGGCGGAATGTCCCGGACTGAGGCGTGTGCACCAAGCGATTGTCTTGGAAACGCGCCTGTTGCGGCCTGAGAGAGATTTACCGCCCGCCGAAGAGGCAGTCGAAGCTAGCATCGTGCATCTCCTGGGTGCTGCGCCCCCCGACGATCATTTTTCCCAATCGCTTTGCGCTGCTGTTCGCAGCGAGGCTACGGATCTCAGCGGTTTCATTGCACCGTGCGGTTACCGGCCCTACATGCCGGTTCCGCTTTGGCCGGATATGCGGCAGATGCCGCAGCGCGTAGCATCAGGGATGCGCGAGAATGGCGAGCAAGGAGCTGCCGCGCCACCTGAAGCGGAACAGAAGACCCTTCGTGCAAAACGAAGAGCTTCCGACCAAGCCGCGCGCAAGGACAGCCTGATCCTCTACAAATTCGAATCCATTCTCTCCTGGGCTGAATTTCTCAATCTCAACCGCCGCGTCGACGATGATGATGAGGACAATGCCAAAAAGGCGATGGATGATCTCGACGAGATCGGTCTGGGGAGCGTTCCGCAGAAGGCACGCACCCGACTGCGGCTTCAACTCGACTTGTCGCCGGAAGAAACTGAGTTCGAGCGGCTGGCTGGCAAAAGCGTCTACCCGGAATGGGATCACCGGACCAAGAGCTACCTGCCAGACTATTGCCGGGTTCTCGAAGGCCCAGCCGATTTCCCCAGTAGTCCCGCTAGCACACTGAACAACCCAGAAACACGGCGCAGGATTAGAGCAGTGCGGCGTCAGTTCGAAGCCCTGCGGCCAAAGCGGGTGCAGCTCACCCGGCAAATCGACGGAAATGACATCGATTTGGAAGCTGCTGTGGATGCCAGGGTTGAATTGGCCGCGACAGGCGCGCATTCCGACCGCATCTACCGTTCGACCCAATGTCAGGAGCGCGACCTCGCCGTTTCCATCCTGCTTGATGCATCTCGATCAACAGAGAGCTACGTCGCTGGCCGGCAGATCCTCGACATCGCTCGCGAAGCGCTTGTCGCGCTCGCCTGGGGACTACACGCCTGCGGCGACGAAACATCCATCGACGCATTTTCTTCCCTGCGGCGGGAGCGCGTGTTCGTCCAATCCTGCAAGGCATTTGGCGAAGCCATGGGGCCTGCCGTCGAGGAACGGATCGCGGGTCTGCGTCCTGGGCATTATACCCGTCTCGGTGCCGCCATTCGGCATGCATCAGCCCGACTGGCTCAGCGTCCGCGGCAACGCCGCCTGCTGCTCATCATAACGGACGGTAAGCCCAACGACCTCGATCACTATGAAGGCCGGCACGGCATAGAGGATTCGCATATGGCGGTCGCCGAGGCGCGGCGGAGAGGACAATCCGTCTTCGCTGTAACGATCGATCTCAAATCGCAGACGGCGTACAGCCGTATTTTCGGCACCAGTGGCTTTGTCGTCGTTCCTAAGCCCGAAAAGCTCTCCGCCGCGTTGCCGCAACTCTATCGTCATTTGGTAGGCGGATGACGGACCGCGACGAAGACCGTTGGCGTCAGGACAACCTGGGATCATTCGGCGAATTGCCGGGCGACCTTATGATGTGGGTTTTGATTGCCAGCGAGCTCCTCGTTTTCGGCGCGGCACTGCTGGCGTTTCTCGCCGTACGTGCCGCAGATCCCGCCAGTTTTAGTGCGGACCAGGCTTTGCTCGACCGGACAGCCGGTGCGCTTAACACCATGGTGCTCGTCACCAGCGGCTTATGTGCTGGCCTTGCCGTCGTGTATCGTGACCGCGGAGCGCGTGGGACTGCGAGGCGCTGGCTGCTCGCCGCCGCATCGCTTGGGGTAGTCTTTCTTGTCGTAAAGGGCTTTGAGTATGCCCATAAGTCGGATGCCGGGATCGATATTGAAACCAGTGCGTTTTTCACCTTCTACTATCTGACAACCGGATTTCATGCTCTTCATGTCGTGGCTGGCATTTTGATCCTGGCTCTCGTCGGCTGGGCAGACAGCTTGCGCAACATTGAGGCTGCGGTAGCCTTCTGGCACATGGTCGACCTCGTTTGGGTGCTGTTGTTCCCCGTGATCTATCTGCTGAGGTGATCCGGGATGACCACGCGCAGTCTCATCGAGGCTTGGCTTGTTTTGGTGGTTCTCAGTGCTGGCACCACGATACTCACATTGATTGATGCGTCGGCGTCATACAGACTGATGATTGGTGGCGGCGTTCTGGTTCTCGCGGGATTGAAAGCCCGGGTTATCCTCACGCGGTACTTGGGACTAAGCCGGTCGCGTTTTTGGAAGCAAATGTTCGACGTCCTGCTCTTCGTTTTCCTCAGCATCGCCTACTTGATCTATGTCCTTGGATGAGGGAGTGCAGCATGGAGGCAGAGAGCGAACTCCGTCGCGAAAAAGAACCGATTCCGCTTTGGATCTCGTTGTTCTGCTTTGCGCTCATGGGGCCGGCCATGGGGATCAACGCCGTCTTTCTGGCCTTGGCCCTGCCGTTCATGGCGCCGTTCGGTATTGATGGGCTCATTGCAGCAGGGACGGTTGGGGTAGTGACCGGACTTCTGCCAGCACGCTGGCTAGCGCGCAAAATTCACGAGGGCCTTGCCGAGTGAGCGGCTCACCAACGGGGAGGCCAGCGTCGAGACCGGCGTTTAGTCGGCCTTTTTCCAAGGCGCGCTCCGGTCCTCCATCATGTACTCGCGCAGTTGAACGATATCGCCAATCATCGCCTGGTTCTGAGTGATCTTCACTCCCAGCGTCTCCAACCGATTGAACGCACGTGAGAGACTGGCCGGTTGCATGCCGAGCCGGCCCGCGATCAGGGACTTGTCATAGGGTAGGATGATTGTGCAGCTTCCGCTCTCGGCATCGCACAATTCGAGTAGAAATTCCGCGACCCGCTGTGCGCCGGTGTGAGCCTTCAATTGTTCGACTTGGGTAACGAGAAAGTGCAGGTGCCGGAAAGTCGACGATAGAATGGCCATGGCGATTTCGGGCTGGTCGCGCATCATGGTTGTCAGAAGCGACGCACGCACGAGAAGAAGGCGCGTGTCGGTTACCGCCTCCGCGGTGACTGGATAGGAGATGTTTTCGAACGCAACCGCTTCGCCAAAGCTACGGCCCTTCGTAAAAACACCAACCACGGCTTCAGCTCCCGTGGGCGTAATTCTGAACAGCTTCACCCATCCATCGAGGACGACATATATGTGTTGAGCCTCGTCACCCTGGCAGAAAATCGTTTCGCCTCGCTTGAAGGCCTTTGACGCAGAACGCTGAAGGATGTGATCGGCAACGGCGCGTGGCAGGCTGGACAGCAACACCGCCGAGTGAGCCGTTGCGGTGTCGATATTGTCTGCCATCTGAAGATCCCTTGATGCCATAGTTCAGTATGGGCCTGCGAACACAGGTGTGTTTCAAACATCGCACATCTGGCCACGGCTTAACAAAAGTCAATTACTTGCCTTAAGGAAGCATGTATCGGGCAGTTTGGTATCCGACGGGTGGGCACCTCTGTAGATCCGGCATGCAGTGCAGCCGTGCGCGTTGCGCCATCGCTCTGTAATCTCCGGTTTTGCCGGTGTCATATGCTGCGCGTCATCAATATCCGTTTCCTTTCATGCACGCGTGTTGCGAAATGGTTTTAAATCAGCATGCTCTAGATCTCAGATTTTGAGTCGCAGTGCCTGCATACGGGAGATGGCGCAAGCGGGGGCACTGCGCTATCAGCCAGAGAGACGGGAATTTGGGGGAACTACGGATGCAATTTCTGCGAAGCCGCCGCACCGGAATGTCCGTTGCCTTCTCTATGCCGATCTCGTGCGCACTATCATTTGCTGCGATGCAGCCCGCTTTGGCGGCCGATATCGGCAGTGAGTGCTGTGCCGATCTTGAGGAACGGATCGCGGAACTCGAAGCCACTGCCGCTCGAAAAGGCAATCGCAAGGTTTCTCTTACCATCTCTGGCTACGTGGCGCAGGAGTTGACCTTCTGGGATGATGGCCGGGAGCAAAATGCGTATTTGCACGGTCTTGGACCCACGCAAGCAACGAACGTCCGGTTTGGCGGCAAGGCGCAAATCATGCCGGGTTGGACCGCCGGATTCCTGATCAGAATTCAGAACCTCAGTGACGATGCGTTCGGTCGTGCGGGCGGCGTCGGGCTGGATCAGAACAATCCAATTCTCGACCGCGGGCTGAATACGCAGGTTGCATCCTGGTTCATTGACAGCAAGGACTACGGCAAGCTGACCGTCGGCAAGCAAGTCCACGCAGCCAAAAGTGCGGCTATGGGTACCGATCAGTCGGGCACCCAAGTGATCGATAGCTATACGTTCTTGGCAGGGTTTCCGCAGTTTATTGTCCGGTCCGGTGGCGATCTCAATCCTGCAGGGCTCACCTGGGGACAACTCTCATTCTGTTATGTCCAGGCTCTGTCATTTGGCGGCGACTGCAACGGCATCGTCATGAATGGCGTGCGTTACGATACGCCGGCAGTCGCGGGTTTCACTGCATCGGTGAGTTGGGGCGAAGACGATTTCTGGGAAGTCGGTCTGCGGTACGCTCGCGAATTTTCCGGCTTAAAATTGGCGCTTGGTGTTGGCTACTCCGACTTCTCTTGGAACGGCACCGGCACGCTTTCGGCCGGGAGCACGAAGGATAGCCAGTTTTTCCAGGCAGGAGGCTACCTAGAGCATGTCGCGACAGGTCTCTTCGCTCATGTCGCCTATGGTCATGAGAACAATGAGGACACGATCACCAATACAGCACTTGGTCTTCGTACGCCGCCCAATAGCGAGCACTGGTATGTGAAAGCTGGCATCCGCAGAAAATGGACCCCGCTCGGTGCCACGATCGTCTACGGAGACTATGCCGAGTATCGCGATCAGATTGGACCTGCGGCTTTGGGATTGGGCATCGAGGACAGCACGTTCCAGCGGTATGGCGGCACGATCGCGCAGGAAATCGATATGGCTTCCATGATCCTGTATCTGAAATACGAACACTACGAAGCAGAAGTGCGCGGCGCAGGAATCGCACTGGACCTTACCGATCTTGAAGATGCCGATTTTGTAACCCTTGGTGCGCTGATCAATTTTTAGTCGACGGTGTTGGTGCCGCGTAGCCCGAGGCGCGCAGAGCTGATCAGTTGCGCCCGCAAAGCACACTCATGCTCATCGTCCGTGTGTCAGATGGGTCGGTACTGGCCCAAGGCGGACTTCATGTTTCCCGATGTGATGCCTGTTCGGGACCCACCAACTCTACTGGCCGGACGGCGCGCAGCAGCTCGGGGCACATCCACAGGCTCGGGGCGTTGGCTCGCTGACGGGGGCCGCAGCCGGCAGGTTTACTCTGGCCGAAAGCACTTCCGCGCTTTCAACGCGTTCGCTGTAGCGGTTGGTTAGATAGGATGTAACGTCGCGCGTTAGAAGCGTGAACTTGACCAACTCTTCCATCACGTCGACGACGCGATCGTAGTAGGCCGAGGGCCTCATCCGGCCATCGTCGTCGAATTCTTGGAATGCCTTCGCAACCGAGGACTGGTTCGGTATTGTTACCATCCTCATCCAGCGGCCAAGCAGGCGCATCTGATTGACCGCGTTAAATGACTGCGATCCACCAGCCACTTGCATCACGGCGAGCGTTTTACCCTGCGTGGGCCGCACAGCTCCGCTGTTCAAAGGTATCCAATCAATCTGCGCCTTCATGATGCCAGTCATGGCGCCGTGTCGCTCGGGTGAACACCAGACCTGTCCCTCCGACCAGGCGACGAGCTCCCGCAATTCTTGAACCTTGGGATGCGTACTGGGCGCATCATCAGGAAGGGGCAGGCCGGAGGGATCAAAAATGCGCGTCTCGCAGCCGAAGCGCTGAAGCAGGCGTGCTGCTTCAAAAGTCAAAAGCCGGCTGAAGGACTGGGCTCTTAGTGAACCGTAGAGAAGCAGAATGCGTGGTGGATGCATAGATCGCGGCGCATTGAAAAGCTGCATTGGATCCGGAAATTTGACCGCGTCTTCGCGGACATTGGGAAGTATTGGCTCGTGCTCAAGCATCAGCATCACCCTTCCCGGCAACAATGACCTCGCCGTCCTCCTTGGTGAAGGTGCCGATATCGGGGTTCGGAAGGATATCAAGGACGACCTCGGACGGGCGGCATAGGCGAACACCTCTGGGCGTGACCACGATCGGACGGTTGATGAGGATCGGGTGCTCCATCATAAAATCAATGAGTTCTTCATCTGACCATTTGGTATCTTGGAGGCCGAGCTCGACGAAAGGTGTTCCCTTCTCGCGCAGCAGAGCACGTGGTGCAATGCCCATGGCTCTGATCAGCTCCAAGAGCTGCTCCCTCGTCGGGGGCGACTTCAGATATTCGAGGATGATCGGATCCTCGCCCGACTTCCGGATCATGGCCAAAGTGTTGCGGGACGTACCGCAGGCCGGGTTGTGGTAAATCACAATGCTCATTGTCGCCCTAATCTCGAATATCGGGGAACCGTCCGGCCATACGGAGAAGCCAGGCAGTTTATCGTTCGGTCCCTGTGCTTATGTGGCGCAACGTATATGCGCTTTACCGAATAAGCAAGACGGCGCATACTACCTGCATGGAAACCGCAACCACGCTGTTCGCAACCTTGGCCGATCCGATCCGGCTGCGCTGTCTGGCTCTGATCTGGGATGAGGGTGAGCTGTGCGTTTGCGAACTGGTCGCGGCGCTTGATTTGCCGCAGCCTAAGATCTCACGGCATCTGGCGGTCATGCGAGACGCGGGGCTCCTGCGGGATCGGCGAGAAGCCCAATGGGTGCTCTATGCCCTCTCGTCTCACATGCCGTCATGGTCGCGCGCGGCAATCAGAGCAGCGGTTGAGGCTGTGAAAGCCGAGCCTCAGCACGTCAAGGATCTGAAACGCCTCCGCAAGGCAGGGCGCCCGCTGCAAGAGCGTGCTGGTCGTGTTGTTGAAGGCGGGTGCTGCTGATGACTAGCAACACAACTATTGATGGGCGCACTGTGCGGCGATCCGAGGCCTGGCGATGGGCGGCAGGGACTGTCACAGCGCTTCTCCTTTGGGCGCTGCTCTATTCGCAGCTTGTGCCGTTTTCCGAGTGGGTGGTCCAGCTGCTGCCTATCGACCGCAAGAGCCATCTTGGGGATGCAATCCAGTTTTTCGTCTACGATACACCGAAGGTCTTGCTGTTGCTGACACTTGTGGTGTTCGCGATGGGCATCGTACGCAGCTTCTTTTCTCCGGAAAAGACGCGCGCCATGCTGGCCGGACGCGCTGAAGGCGTCGGCAACGTCGCAGCGGCGGGCTTGGGCATTCTGACCCCGTTCTGCTCGTGCTCAGCGGTCCCACTGTTCATAGGATTCGTATCAGCTGGCGTTCCACTCGGCGTGACATTCTCATTCCTGATTGCTGCACCCATGGTCAACGAGGTGGCGCTTGGGCTGCTTTTCGCGCTGGTTGGTTGGAAGGTAGCGCTCACCTATCTCGCGTTTGGCTTGGGAGTGGCCATCATTGGCGGATTTGTTATCGGCCGACTAAAGCTCGAAGGCTGGCTGGAGCCTTGGGTGCGCGACATCCGCGCCGGTGCTGTCGATCTGCCCGATGAGGAGATCACAATGGTCGATTGCATCCAGGCCGGCCTTGAGGCTGTAAAGGACATCGTCGGCCGAGTATGGATGTGGATCATCGCCGGCATCGCGGTCGGTGCGTTCATTCATGGCTATGTGCCTGCTGAACTAATGGCGGGCGTAATGGGCGCTGATGCGTGGTGGTCGGTTCCAGCCGCTGTCCTAATTGGCATTCCCATGTACTCGAATGCAGCAGGCATCATTCCCATCGTCGAGGCGCTAATCGGCAAGGGCGCCGCACTCGGCACCACCCTAGCTTTCATGATGAGTGTGATTGCGCTGTCGCTGCCGGAGTTGATCATCCTGCGCAAGGTGCTCTCGGTGAATCTGATCGCAGTGTTCGTCGCCGTTGTCGGCACTGGCATCTTAGCCGTGGGCTTCCTGTTCAACGCCCTGTTTCATTGAGGTTCGCTAGTTATGAAAAGTATCAAGATCCTTGGACCCGGCTGCAAACGCTGCCAAACGACGGCGGACAAGGTGAAGGCAGAAGCCGATAAGCTCGGCATCACAGTAAGCGTCGAGAAGGTGACCGACTATGCTGAAATCGCCAAGTTCGGCATTGCCTCGACGCCCGGCATCGTTGTCGACGGCAAGGTCGTACACGCTGGAGGACTCCCGAAAGCAGAGTCGATTGGCGGCTGGCTGAAGGGGTGAGCGGGGGTCAGCTATTGCGCGTTTCGCGCTTTCCGCCATTACGACCGTGGCAGACAAGGCATTTCGCGGCGCTCGCAGACGGCATAAACGGCGATCCATATGTCTGTCGTGCTCAGTATTCTAACACGCCGCACGGCTGCAATTGGCCCTGAGCGGGCCTCAGCCGATTGGCTGCTGTCGGGGATAAGGCAGAAGACTTCGCGGGGCGGAACGTGTTTTGGACCGGGGCGTCTGGGCTGTCGATGACCGCGCTCCGCCGCTCATGGTCGGCCGATACTAGGCGCGGGTAACCAATCCATCGAAGATCCAAGCCGAAACCGGACATGCCGTCAGCTGCCGCTCCGGATCGGGAGCATGCTTGGTCGTCTCTCTAACCAGGAGACTAACAATGGAAAAGGATCCAGCATGCACACCTAACAAGCAGCTATCCAGAACACCCTGGAACAAAGGCAAGCTTATCGGAGCCAAGCCTCCTCTAAAGCCAAGCCACGTCTGGTCGATACGAGCGAAGCTGCAGATCGAACGCAAAACGCGTGATCTCGCGTTGTTCAACTTCGCTATCGACAGCAAATTGCGCGGGTGTGACGTCGTCGCCGTTCATGTGGATGACGTCGCCCCAAGCGGCTACTCAATGGACCGCGCGACCATCCGTCAGAAGAAGACTGGCAGGCCAGTGCGATTCGAGCTGACAGACCAGACGCGGATGGCGATCGACGACTACCTGAGATCGACAGGGCGACAGCCAGGCCAGTTCCTCTTTTCCGGCCGCAAAGATGATGGCAAGCGCGGGTTGACCACGCGTCAGTATGCTCGCCTCGTCCAAGAATGGGTCTCTAGCATCGGCCTCGACCCAGCGAAATTCGGTACACACTCTTTGCGACGCACGAAGGCAGTGCTGATCTACCGGCGAACCGGCAATCTCCGGGCTGTCCAGCTCCTGCTCGGTCACTCCAAGATCGAGAGCACGGTGAGGTATCTTGGCATAGAGGTCGACGATGCGATCGAGATCGCGGAGAAGATCGATATTTGACCGGCAGTCGCAATGCCCCCAACAACGGACATGCTCGGCGACGTCTTTGGCGTGGCCGAGCATGGCGGGCGCGATGTCGGCTAATGGGATATCGCGCACGAACTGTTCGTGAATGAAATGTGCGTCCGGTGATAGGGCTGCGGATAGTAGGGCGAATAAACCCATTTTGGATGTTACGCTGGATGTTCAAAGGCGTTACCCAGAAAAATCGGCCCATAATCAGAACGTTAGACATCCCGTCGGCGGCCTCCCTCTCCGCCATTTGATCGCTCACGCGCCAAAGGCGCTCCGCGAGGGCGCGGCACTTGCCGCGGGTCGCCTTGCTCCCGAGCCGTTCGGGCTGCGTTGAGGTTTTGGAATTAATCCCTCCCAAGCCAGACTCTCTCAAACCTGTCCCTAGATTTCATTGACTGTCGCGCTGGGCCGGTAGGCTGGCTGGCGATCTGGTCCGGGCTGATCGGGCTTAGCCGTTGGGCGCCTGCGCTGTTGTATTATGCACAACTGGACCGACTGGGTTTTTCCCCGCGCGATCGGCTTCGTAGCGGCCGGACGAAGTCCGTGCCGCTGTAGTGAGGGCTTCGCGAATTGAACGATCAGACCAACGTCTTAAGACCAAGGTCCGGCAAATCGACCGACTTCAGCACCTGCGTCTTGCGCGACCTTCGCCCGTGGGAGCGGGGTCTTACTTATGAAAGTGTTACGTCGCGTGCAGAGAAGCGACAGAATGTCCTTAGCCCACCGATGATCTGACCCTTCGAGGTCCACTCATGGGCGAACAGGTGGACCGGCCGTCTCTCCCGCGCGCGATGAGAAGAGCGTGGTTGAGGATCGTCCTGTGGCTTGCGTGATGACCAGTCATCCGATCGAACGGCAGCCCTCATCTGCACGCGCATTCTTGAACCTCACCCATAACCGGATCGCTCCGTCAGCCATCGCATCCGCCGCAACATGCGCGCGGGTGCGGGGTGGCTCGTTGCGTTCTGAATTTTTCGCGTTTTGACGGCTAGAGCCCACGGAGAAGACACATGGTCACGATGATCCGCAGCGACTTGGATTTCATCCTCGCGCAGATCAAAATCGCCGAGGCTGATGCGCGTCACGACGCGGATCCGGTCAACAATCCCGATGTTTTCGGGACGTTGTTGCCAAACTCGGAAGTGCCGTGGGGTCTGCGGCGCGTCGATGGGTCGAATAATAACCTCACGCCAGGGCAAGAGTCGTACGGCGCTGCCGGCGAACCGTTCCCGCGCGGTACGGCCGCCACTTACATCAACGAGACTGACGACGGGATGGCCTTTGGACCCCCGCGCTATATCCGCGAAAATCCCGATGATCCCACTTCGCCCTTCATAGAGCCGTTGACGCCTGAAGCCGGCTTCGAAGGTGACCCGGCGCTCGGCGTGCCACCCGGCTACCAAGTCGGCGTCAATTATCTTCTGAACAACAACTATGCGATCGATCAGACGCCGAACGATCCTGAAGTTGTCGATCTCGACACCGCAAACGATCCGGCCATCACTGATCCGCGCGCGATCCAGCCCGGCGATGTCGTCGATGCCGATCCGCGGACGATTTCAAATCTGATCGTCGACCAGACCGCCAACAACCCCGCTGCCGTCTTCAAGGCGCTGCAAGATGCAGGCTATACCAACGCGCAAGCCTTTACAGCGCTTGAAGCGTATGCCGATGCGGTCCAGGCCGTCAAAGCGGCGCGCCTCGCCAACGATCCCTCCGCTGAAGCCGATGCCGAGTTGGCGCTGCGCACGCTGCTGACAGATGCTGGGATTACGATCGAGGAAGAGCAGGTTTTTCTACCGGGCGACACACCCGACATTCTGAAAGCCACGCTCTATATCGGTAACGTGGCCGCCGACGAAGGTCTGTCCGCTCCGTTCAATGGCTGGATGACGCTGTTCGGCCAGTTCTTCGATCACGGCCTCGATCTCGTCGCCAAGGGCGGGTTCGGAACGGTTTACATTCCGCTTGCCGAAGATGATCCCCTTTACGTGCCGGGTGGCTCGACCAACTTCATGGCGCTCACGCGTTCGACGCTTGGGCCGGACGGTCAGCCCGTCAACATCGTGACGCCGTTCGTCGATCAGAACCAGACTTACACGTCGAACGCGTCGCATCAGGTGTTCCTGCGCGAATATGAAACCGGTTCGGACGGCAAGACGCAAGCAACAGGCCGCCTGCTCGACGGCAATGCAGCATCAGGCGGCGGTCTTGCCACTTGGGCCGATGTCAAAGCACATGCCCTGACCTACCTCGGCATCGAACTCAACGACCAGGACATCCATCACGTCCCAGAAGTTCTGGTCGACGCCTACGGCAACTTCATTCCAGATCCTGTCACAGGTTTCGCCCAGCTCGTTCGTTACGTCCGTGACGCCAATGGCGTCATCCAGACTGATTTGCAGGGCAATCCAATTGTTCAGATCGTTTCAGGAACACCTGACAGCCCGGTCAAAACAGCCGACGGCTACGTGCCAACCGGCGTCGCGTTCCTCGACGACATCGCGCACGCGGCCAACCCCGATGCGGGGGAGGTTGCCGACAGCGACAGCGCTCTTGGCTTGTCGCACACACCGTCTCAGCCCAATGAGCGGGCCTACGACAACGAACTCCTCGATGCGCACTACATCACCGGTGATGGCCGCGGCAACGAGAACATCGGTCTCACAGCCGTGCACCACGTGTTCCACTCCGAGCACAACCGGCAGGTCGATCTCATTCAAAATCTTCTGATCGACGAAGCCAAGATCGCGCAAGCGGAACTTGCCGCGCTGCTCGCAACCGACGTGCCCGTTGAACCGGCTGAAATCGAAGCCCGGGATGCCGCGATTGCCAATGCCACGGCAATTCGCAACGACAAGCTGGGCTTCCTCAACGAATGGCTCGATAGCCCACTGGTTCCAGTCCAGCTCGCTACGACGACGATCGACACAGTCGATTGGAACGGCGAGCGCATCTTCCAGGCCGCGAAGCTCCCCACTGAGATGCAGTATCAGCATCTCGTGTTCGAGGAGTTCGCACGCAAGGTGCAGCCCGCCGTTAACCTCTTCAATGACTATGACGGAACGCTCGATCCCGCGATCCTTGGTGAGTTCGCGCACACCGTCTATCGGTTTGGCCATTCGATGCTGACCGAAACGGTCGATCGCTACACAAGTGACTGGCAGTCGATTGGGTCAGGCGGCGTTGCAGGCGGAGATCAGATCGGTCTCATCGAAGCATTCCTCAATCCCATCGAATTCGATGCGAGTGGTGTGAATGCGTACGCCGCGGCCGGCGTCATTGCTCAAGGCATGACGCGCCAGCGTGGCAGCGAAATCGACGAATTCGTCACTGAAGCGCTGCGCAACAATCTCGTCGGCCTGCCGCTCGACCTCGCGGCTCTCAACATTGCGCGCGGACGTGAGACGGGCGTGCCGAGCCTCAACGAAGCTCGCGAGCAGTTCTTTGCAGGGTCTGGCGATACACAGGTCAAGCCCTATGAGAGCTGGTTCGAGTTCATGCAGAACTTGAAGAACCCGGCTTCTGTCATCAACTTCATCGCGGCGTACGGCACGCACGAATCGATCACAGGCGTGGAAGGTCTTGATGCCAAGCGCGCCGCTGCAACCCTGCTGGTGCTGGGTGGCGACGGCGCTCCTACCGACCGGCTGGACTTTCTGCATTCAAAGAATGCGTGGGCGGGCGACGACGATCTCGGCGGCCTCAACAACATCGATTTCTGGATTGGCGGCTTGGCCGAGAAGAAGCTGATTTTCGGCGGTATGCTGGGATCCACGTTCAATTTTGTCTTCGAAACGCAGCTTGAAGCTCTCCAGAACGGCGACCGGTTCTACTATTTGTCGCGTCTGGCGAACCTCAATCTCACCGCGCAGCTCGAGAACAACAAGTTCTCGGAAATGATCCATCGCAACACGACGGCCACCCATCTCCCGGGTGACGCCTTCGCGCGTCCGGACTTCTTCCTGGAGGCGGACAAGTCGAAGCAGTTTAACGCGGGCCTGGGCAACGCCGATCCGACAGGCGAAGACATCGATATCGACCCATTCCTCGGTGCCGCTTCGAACACCGGCTCGACCGGAGCCGTGATCCGCTCGAACGTGGTTGGAACCGTTGCCGGTAAGCTGGAATACACCGGCGCTGAGCACGTCGTGCTTGGCGGCACGGACGGTAATGATTGGCTGGTGGGCGGTCTGGGCGATGATACGCTCTGGGGAGATAAGGGTGACGACCGCCTCGAAGGCGGCGATGGCAATGACTTTATCTTCGGTGGCGATGGAAACGACATCATCACCGATCTGTTCGGGGTGGATGAGATCCGTTCGGGTGCGGGCGACGACGTGGTCAGTGCCGGCCGCGGCATTAAGCTGATCATCACCGATACTGGGAATGACTGGGTCTGGGGCGGCGTCGATGATGACGAAGTTCTGGCCGGACAGGGCAACGACTTCGTCAATGGCGGCGATGGCGCCGACTTCCTCATCGGCGGCGAAGGCAACGATTGGCTGGAATCGGGCACTGAAAACGGCCTGATGCTCGGTGACAACGGCGACCTCGTGCAAGGTTTGCCCATCAAGCGCTCGGTGGACAGCCGCATTGTCGGTCACGACGTTTTGCTCGCAACGGGCGGGAACGCCGACTTCGACGCGGAAACCGGCGACGACATCATGGTCGGCGGACTTGGGACCGACCGGTTCTTCGGCCAGTTCGGCTTCGACTGGGCGACGTACAAGTTTGATAACTTCGGCATCGAAGCCGACATGAATAATCGCCTCTTTGCGCCTCCGTCGCTGCCAGCCTCTCCCGGTGCGATCCTGGACCGCTATGCGCAAACCGAAGGCCTGTCAGGTTCCGCTAAGAACGATATTCTTCGCGGCGACGACGAGACCGATCTTGCCGGCGGCGGCGAAGGCGCGATCGTGGATGGTCTCGACCACGCGCTGTACGATTTCAATGTCGATCTCATCGCTGGGCTTGACGAGCTCCTCGGCTCGATCAACGAGGACGGCGCGGTCCGCTTCTCCGGCGGCAATATCTTGCTCGGCGGAGCGATGAGCGACATCATCGAAGGCCGCGGCGGCAATGATGTGATTGACGGCGACGCCTGGCTCAATGTTCGCATCATCTACATCAATCCCGCCGATCAGTCGGTCGAGTCGTCCCCCACGATGGCGGCATTCCAGCAGCGCGTTCTGGCGGGTGAGATTAAGGTCGCCGATCTCCAGATCGTGCGTGAAATCGTTGATGACGCCGATGCGATCGACATCGCCGAATACTCCGGTTTGCAGGACAACTACGTTGTCGAGATATTCGAAGATGGCACCGTCACCGTCACCGACCTTGTGGGCACCGATGGCGTCGACCGGCTGACGAACGTCGAACGTCTCCTGTTCGCTGACGGGACTATCAAGATCACGGAACACGACAATGAAATTGCTACCGGCGCGCCGGTCATCACCGCTGACGGTCCATTGCAGACGGGAACGAAGCTGACGGTCACCGCCGATGACATCGACGACGCTGAAGGTGTCGGCCAGATCGTGTTCTATTGGCAGGTCGAGCTTGTGCCCGATTCTGGGGTCTTCACGAACATTCAGTCGATCGTTGCCGACGAGTTCGCGCCTATCACCGGCTCGTCCTTTATCTTGACCGATGCCGAAGCCGGCTTGCGCGTGCGCGCTCTTGCCCGCTTCCTGGACGGGGAAGACGTCTTCGAGACCGTCGTTTCAGCTCCGACCGCTCCGATTAACGGAGCCCCTGGTGGTGGTCTGGCGGGCGCGCCGGTTGTCAACGAAGCCATTGCGATCCTTGGACTTGATCTCACGAATGTCGAGGTCGATGGCGCACCTCTGGCGGCTGGGACCGTCGGCATTCTGGAAGACACAACGACGCCGTTCATCTTCAGCATCGAAGATCTGCGTCTCTTTGTGACGGATCCGAACAATGATCCGCTCACATTTACGAATATCCAACTGCGTGTCCGTGACGGCGAACTTCCGTCCGGGACACTAACGCCGCTTGGCAATGGCCAGTTCTCGTTCCTTCCCGCAGAAAATTTCAACGGCGGCGTCACATTCACCTTCGACGTCTCCGACGGCACGAACGTCGTGCCGGGCGAGGCAACGCTGGAGGTGATTGCGGTCAACGATTCCCCGGTGGTGCCCGTGGTCGATCTCGGCGACGTGCCGGCGGGTCCAGAATTTGTGCTGACGTTCACGTTGGCGGATTTGTTCGGCAATACACCAACCGATGCCAACGGCCGCGCCATCGACATCGATGGCGACCGGCTCGAAATCGATCCGCTGTCGATTTCAGCTACGATCGGTACGATTGCGGACATTGGCAACGACACATTCACGCTGACTGTGGCTGCAGGAACGCCCATCGGTGCGTCGACGATCTCCTACCAGATCACTGACGGACTCGTGACCATCGATGTCTCGACGACCGTCGACATAACCAATTTTGCTCCCACAGGCGCCCCAATCCTCAGTGATCTCGGGCCCACGCAGACGCAGGCGCTCACGGTCGATACCGCTGCTATCGCGGATGCGAACGGAATTCCCGGCCCGTTCTCCATCCAATGGCAGCGGGCCCCCGACGCCGGCGGAGTGCCGGGTAGCTGGACCAACATCACCGGCGCAACAGCCGAGACGTTCACACCTGGGCTCGCCCACGTGAACCAGTTCCTCCGCGCTCAAATCAGTTACACGGACGGTTCTGGCACCGTCGAAACGCTCTTTGCCACAGCCAGCCGCGTAACCGGCAGCTTCCTGAATGGGGTGAACACCGGACCAAACGCTAACGACACGCTCTCAGGGACTGCGGGTGATGATCTTATTCGCGGCAACGGCGGCAATGACATCCTCTCCGGTAACGCTGGCGACGACGAAATTCTCGGCGGTCTGGGTAACGACGTCATTGACGGTGGGTCCGGAGACGACACGATTTCGTGGGTGCCGGGTGGCGGCCGCGATGTGGTCACCGGTGGAACAGGTGGAATCGATACGTTTATCGTCAACGGAAATGCAGCCAACGAGACGTTCCGGATTTATACGCGCCAGGAAGCGGAAGATGTTGGTCTGACAATCCTGAGTGCCAACTCGGACATCGTGATTACGCGCGATGTTGGCGCCGCGCTATCGCGAACCGTCATTGCAGAACTCGATGAAATTGAAGAAATCGTCATCAACACAGGTGGCGGAACCAACAACGTCGAAATTCACGGCGATTTCAGTCCGACAGAACTGTCTCAGAATACGATCACCGTTGATGGGACGCAGGGTAAGACGAAGGTTAATGCAACCAATCTGACGTCGAGCCACCATATCGCCTTCCACACAGACGGTGGCGACGACACCTTTGTGGGGGCACGCGTACAAGATGAAGTCTTCGGACCGGCGGCTGCGGGTTCGCTGTTGCCGACTTCGCAGTTCTTCTTTACTGGCCGCGATATTGCCGAGTTGAAGAACCTCGTTGCGGGACGTCCCTCGGACTATGCCGACGATGGCGCTTCCGGCATCCGCGATCTGGAAGGAACGGGCAATAACCGCGCCAATCCGAATTCGGGTGCCTCCGACCAGAACTTCATCCGGTTGACGGACGCGCGTTACGGCGAAGGTGGAAGCGTTAATCCGATCCACGCGGGTCTCGATCCGCGGGCGATTTCGAACATTTTGGGAGATCAGGAAGCAAATCTCACCAAGAACGCTGCTGGCGCGAACATCTTTTTCATGGCCTTTGGACAGTATGTCGACCATGGGCTAGACTTCCTGCCCAAGGACGACTCGCGGCCGAAGTTGTCGATCGGGACAGATGCGCTGGACGATCCGGCGGACCTGACGCGCGGCAAGATTTCCGGTTACGACGCGGATGGAAATCCCGAGTATCACAACCAGGCCTCGCCGTTCGTCGATCAAAATCAGGCCTACGGATCGACGGAAGTTGTGGGGCAATTGCTTCGCGAAAGTGCCAGCGGCGGAAAAGTGGGCGCGCATCTCCTGAAGGGCGCCACCGATCCCTCCAATTCCGATTTCGCCTTGCTGCCCACGCTCCGCGAGGCGCTCAAGCATCACTGGGACGCTGGCACAAAATTCACGGACCTGGCCAAGGGGATCAACGGCGTCACTTTGAAGTCGTACTATCCAGATCTGATTGATGGATCCGGCAACTTCAATCCCGCCGTCGTCGCTCAGCTCAACGCCAACTTCCTGGGTTCTGGATACCAGCTCGTCGGCGATGCAAACTTCGCAATCAACGTCCTCGACCACTACGTGGCCGGCGATTTGCGTGCGAACGAAAATTACACGCTGACGTCCATCCACACCGTGTGGGCGCGCAACCACAATTACCATGTGGAACGGCTGCTCGCTTCGGGCTTCGACGGCACCCAAGAGGAGCTATTCCAGGCGGCCAAGATCGTCAACGAAGCTGAATATCAGCGCGTGGTCTTTACCGAGTTCACCGACTATCTGTTGGGTGGTCTCAAAGGCGGCGGCCAGCACGGGCATGACGAATACAATCCCAATGCCACCGCGCAGATCAGCCACGAGTTTGCCGCTGCTGCTTACCGCTTCGGCCATTCGCAGATCGGGGATACCATTACGATCCTCGACGAGAACGGCAATCCCAAGAGCGTCAATCTCTTCGATGCCTTCTTGAACCCGACGGACGATCCTGAGGCCTTCCTGCTGACGCCGGCCCAGTTGGCACAATACGGCTATAGCCCGCAGCCGGGCTTTGAACAGATCGGCGTCTCCGACATCATTGGCGGGATCGTCCGGCAGCAAGCAGAAGAAGTGGACTTCAACGTCGTCGATGCGGTTCGCAATGATCTCGTGCGTATCCGCGCCGACCTCTTCGCCTTCAACGTGGCCCGCGGCTGGGATGTGGGTCTGGGCACGCTCAACCAAGTTCGCGCCGGGCTGCTCAATTCAACCGATAAGTACGTGTCTGAAGCGGTCGAGCTTTCGGATGAAGACCTGTCGCCATATGCGTCATGGGAAGACTTCCAAAACCGCAATGGGCTGTCGGATGCGGTGATCAACCAATTCAAGGCGGCGTATCCGGATCTCGTGCTGGAACCTGGCGATATTGCGGCTTTTGAACTTGCCAATCCCGACATCGATCTCGTCGGCGGCAATACGGTGAAGGGTATCGACCGGGTCGATCTGTGGGTCGGCGGTCTGGCCGAGAAGCACATCAACGGTGGCACGGTCGGCTCGACCTTCTGGGTGATCCTGCACGAACAGTTCGATCGTCTGCAGGAAGCCGATCGCTTCTACTATCTTGACCGGGTTGGAGACGCGGACTTCTACGAGGCGCTGAAGGAGCTCGAATTCTCTGACATCGTTAAACGGAACACGGGGCTCACCGATTTGCCCAAGGACATCTTCTCGGCCACCGACAAGGCGGACGATGATGACGAAGGCAGCGAGACCGGCGACGACACCGAGAATCAAGAAGTTGACGATACGACGTCGGGTTCGGATGGCGATGACGTAGCGACCGGCGATGGTGCGGACGACGATGTGTCGGATGACGATGAGGATCAATCGAACGACGGATCCGAGTCCGAGACGGAAGATGACGAAGCCGAGGACGATGAAACCGAGGACGACGAAGCCGAGGATGACGAATCCGAGGATGAAGACGACGACGCGGCTGAAGTTGATGAGGACGAGGGCGACGACGACACGACCACGGGCGGTCCCACTCCGGGGACGGGCAGCGCCACGTCATCGTTCGTCGTCTATCTCGGTGCTGCTGTTGCTTCCGAGACCGCCTTGGGCGGAATTGGGAATGACGTTCTGTCGGGCGGTGACGGCGACGATCATCTGTTCGGTTATGGCGGCGATGATCATCTCATTGGCGGCGATGGCGATGACTACCTCGATGGCGGTGATGACGACGACATTTTGGACGGTGGCCGCGGTTCAGATGTCATCAAGGGGGGCGCTGGAGATGATGAGGTCAACGGCGGTGCGGGCCGTGACATCATCAAGACGGGTGCCGGCAATGACGTCATCTTTGTCCGGAACAATGATGCGGGCGATGTGATCGACGCGGGCGATGAGCTGGGCGACAGCGATACGCTCGATATGTCCGCGATTTCGGCAAACATCACCGTCTACTTGTCTGCACATGGGTCGGGAACGGCCGTTGCCGGCGGAACGACCCATTCGCTCAAGGGCATCGAGAATGTCGTGACCGGAGATGGTGACGACGTCATCGTGGCCAGCTCGGATGCCAACGAACTAGAAGGTGGTGCCGGCCGGGATACGTTCGTCTTCTCGACCATTAATGCGGCGGGCGGAGAAGACGTCATCAAGGACCTGAACTTCCTGGAAGGCGACACGATCGACCTTACCCCGCTGTTCTCGTCCTTGGCGCTCGGCGATGTGACCTTCACCGATGCCGGCTTCAGTGCCTCGGGGCGTGTCCGTCTGACGGCGGATGATGTCACCGAAAGCACGCTTGTTGAAGTCAGCACGGACGACGATCAGAGCGTCGAGCTGGCGATCCGTATCCTGGGACGCACAGACCTCGATCATAAGGACTTCGGCATCGCTTAATTCTTGGCGGGGCAATTGTTTTGCCCCGCCGCTTTCGGCATCATCATTGCTATAGTGTTGGCAGAAATCCGGAAATTGCGGGTGTACGATGCGTAAGAAGACAACACGCCAAGTTTTCTCCCAGAAACGTACACCGCTCGATGAATTAACGGGCGTTCGAAACATCCTCATTTTCGTTTTTGCCGTTTCGGGTGTGGTCAACGTCCTGGCGCTGACCGGGTCGTTTTACATGCTGCAGATCTACGACCGTGCACTGACGAGTCAGAGCATTCCGACGCTGCTGGCTCTGTCGGCCTTGGCGATCGGTCTCTATCTGATCCAAGGCATTCTTGACGTCAGCCGCTCGCAGATTTTGGTGCGGCTTGGGGCGCGGTTCGATCAGAAGCTCGCGCCACTCGCCCACAAGGTCGTTATCGATATGCCGCGGTTCGGCTTTTCGACGGCTGAGGCGAACGAGCGCGGCCGCGATGTTGATACCCTGCGCAGCTTTCTTGGCGGCCAGGGTCCGATTGCCCTGTTCGATCTTCCTTGGATGCCGCTGTATGTCGCGTTCGTCTATGCGCTGCATCCCACGCTCGGGCTTCTGACCATTGCCGGCGCCGTCGTTTTGACGCTGCTGACGCTATTGGCCGAAATCTTGACCAAGAAGCATAGTGTGGCAGCGCAGAAGGCGGCTGTTGCGCGGGCTTCGATTTCCGACAGCCACGCCCGCAATGCCGATGTCATTCGCGCCATGGGGTTTTCTAACCGCGCCATCGCGCGATTTGAGAAAATTAACGCGGAACATCTCGCTCTTCAGACCAAGACCAACGATGTCGCCGGCACTCTTGGAGGCATTTCGAAAGTCCTGCGCATGATACTACAGTCGGCCGTGCTGGGTGTCGGCGCCTACCTGACAATCAATGGCGACCTCTCGGCGGGAGCGATTATCGCGGCATCGATCGCTTCGGCGCGGGCGCTTGCCCCGGTCGATCTGGCCATCAGCCAGTGGAAGAATGTGGTTGGTGCGCGCCGCAGCTATACGCGTCTCACTGAAACGCTGACATCGCTCGAAACGGATAAGCCGGTCGTTACGCTGCCGGCCCCGGCATCGTCGCTGAAAGTCGAGCGCATCACGGTTGCTGCACCGTCCACGGGCGCAGTCGTCTTGAGCGACATTTCGTTCGAGCTGAAGGCGGGGCAGGCCACGGGTATTATCGGACCGAGCGGCGGTGGGAAGTCGACGCTTGTGCGCGCATTAAGCGGAGTTTGGCCGTTGCTGCGCGGTCACGTGCGGCTTGACGAGGCCGACTACGCGCAATGGTTTCAGGACGATCTTGGCCGGCATATCGGGTATCTGCCCCAGGAAGTGTCGCTGCTCGACGGGACGATTAGTGAAAATATCAGCCGGTTCGATCCCAAGGCCGATGGGCGCAAGATCCTTGAGGCCGCAAAGGCGGCTGGGGTGCACGAGATGATCGTGCGTTTGCCCGATGGTTATGAGACTGAGTTGGGTCCGAACGGAACATCGCTTTCGGCTGGGCAACGGCAGCGCGTGGCACTCGCACGCGCGCTCTACGATAACCCGTTCTTGGTCATACTTGATGAGCCGAACTCGAACCTCGACGCTGATGGTGAAGCTGCGTTGACCATTGCGGTGCAGAGTGTGCGCGACCGGGGCGGCATCGTGATCGTCGTTGCGCACCGGCCAAGTGCACTGTCGGCGTGCGATACGATCGGTGTCATACAGAATGGCAAACTCGCCGCGTTTGGGCCGAAGAATGAAATTCTCGGTCAGAACGGCATTGCGAAGGTTGCAAGTCCACTTCCGTTGAAGAAAGCCAAAGGCGCCGCGTAAGCGGTTGGGGTGATCAATATGGCCCAAGCTGACTACTACCTTCAGCTGAACGACGACGGAACTCCGCGTCGCAAGCACGATATCGAAGAGCGCGATGCGCGCCGTCCGATTTTCTTTTCCATTGCAGGCTTTGTTTTCTTCAATGCCTTTGCGCTTCTCAAGACCATCTGGTTCGGAGACAGTAACGCGCGGGCGGATTCGTACGGGCGGGCTGGGGCTGGCAGTCAAGACGTTCCGCAGATCGTCGCTGATGCCACGGGCGACTCCGGGGCCGTTACCGACAGCGCGCCGGCGGATGCCGATGCGTCCGAGTCCGGTGATCCGGGTAACTTGCCGGCGGCTGATTACGTGCGCGGGTCCGGACTGAAGTTCGCGTTGACGTCACTCGATCTCAACTTCAGCGACACCGGCGCGATTGCTACGGCGCGATTGGGTGCACCGCTGGCCACTGCGTCCAATGACAACATTACTCTTTATGGCGCCGCGCCGGGCAGGGCGATTGTTCTGCAAGACGGTGCTGCGGCGGGGCCTAGCGGTGGCGAGGGCGCGGGCTCGTTGCAGTTCAGCCCCTTAGAGCACGATGACACTGACACTGGCGCTGGCGACGGCCCGGACGAGGACACATCGCACGGCAACGGTTCGGGGTCAGGAAGTGGCGGGGGATCATCGGGCAGCGGCGGTTCGTCGTCGGATCCTCGCGGCAACCGGCTGCCCGTTGTCTCGAATGTCGTCATTCTTTCTACTTTGCTGATCAATGAAGCGCGGTCGCTGGAGTTGTCTGATTTTCTGCAACATGCTTCCGATGCTGACGGCGACAGCCTTGAGGTCGCTAATGTGAAAGCGTCCGCCGGTCATGTCGTGGCGAAGGCGGACGGTGGCTGGCTGTACATCCCTGAGTTCAACGACAGGTCAGTCGTAGAATTCACCTACGACATCAAGGATGGACAAGGCTCGGTCGCGCAGAAGGCTTATATAACCCTCGTCGCGGGCGACCACGTTCCATTAAGCGGCACCGATGGCGACGACGACCTCGCCTCGCAGCCCATCGATGAGTTGATCGCGCATATCGTTGATGCTGGCGCGGGTGACGACACGGTTCGCACCGGTTCCGGCAATGATGTTGTGTACGGAAGCAGCGGCGATGATGTCATCTCGACGGGTGCCGGCAACGACGTGATTTATGCCGGTGACGGCAACGACGTCGTGGATGCAGGATCGGGCAATGACTACGTTGCCGGCGAGAACGGCGATGACGAATTAAAAGGCGGTATCGGCAATGATCGCTTGGAAGGTGGCGGTGGTGATGACGCGTTGTTTGGCGGCGATGGGGATGACGCGCTGACGGGCGGCGCCGGCCATGACGAGATCGACGGCGGCCAAGGCAACGATACGATTTTTGGCGAGGCCGGCGATGGTGCGGATGTCATGACCGGTGGTGCCGGTGAGGATGCCTACATCGCCCACACAGCTGATGGAGACGATGAGTTTTCCGGCGGCGAGGGGAATGACGTTTATCGTTCGGCCGTCGATGACGGGAAGGATATCGTTCACGGCGGCGAAGGCCACGACATCTTCATCGCGGTCGACGTGGGCAGCGGCGACACATTCGATGGTGGCGGAGGGTGCGATACTTACGATGCGTCCGAGGCTGAGAATGCCGTGCTGATAGATCTTTCATCGGGGGCGGTTTATCTCATCACCGATGTCGACATGCTCTCCGAGCGTGAGCCCGTCATTAGTGCCGCCGCATCGCATGAAGAGTCTGCGGAAAGTGAGCAGGATGCCGTGGCGGACAGCGCAGCACGAGCCTTGGATACGACGAGCACCGATGCAAAGGTAGAAGAGTTGATCGAGGATGACAGCGCAGCTGTTACTGCCTCAAGCGGAGAGGTAGAGGAGCCTGCGCTCTATCAACCTGCATCAACGGCAATCCCGGATATCTTGATCGACGTCGAGAATGCCTTCGGCGGGCATGGAGACGATATCATCATTGCGGGCGACGGCGTTAATGAGCTCGCTGGCGGCGAGGGCAATGACACATTCGTGTTTCAGACCGTTGCGTCCTCGGGGTCAGGCAGCGGTAGCCGGGACAAAATTCTTGATTTCGAGGTCGGCGACCGGATCAACATCGACGATATCAGCGAGGAATTCGAAGACGATTTTAACGATGTTTTCGATGACCCGGGGATCCGGAAATTCATGCTGATTGCCCAAGGCCAGGAATTTTCCCGGCCGGGTGAAATTCGCTTCAAGTATGACGAAGAGCACAGCGCGACGGTTCTGGAGGGGAATATCGACTTCGATGCCGACATCGACTTCGAAATCGAAATACTGGGCGCTCACCAACTTCGCTATGATAGCTACGTTTATTCCACTTGATCTGGCATGATGTGTTGTGAGCGCCGGATGAGGAGACTTCGAAGATGACGACGACGAAGAAGACGGCGCCAGACAGTGCGGCCTCGTCCGACTCATTCTCGCTCAAATATCATGTGATCTTCGCCTCGATGGTGATTGTCGGGCTGGTGGCGGGGATCGGTGGTTGGGCCGCAACCGCGACACTGTCGGGCGCGATCATTGCACCGGGTACGTTCGTGGTTGAACGCAACGTCAAAAAGATCCAGCACAGTTACGGCGGCATCGTGTCGGCAATCAATGTCCGCAACGGCGACCGGGTCGAGGCGGGTCAGGTGTTGCTGACGCTGGATGCGACGCAACTTGGTGCCGAGCTTGAGATTGTCAAATCGCAACTTCTGGAATTCAAGGCGCGCAGCGCGCGACTTTCGGCCGAGCGGGACAATCTTGAAAGGATTACATATTCTCCGGACCTTCTTGCGGGCGGTGAGGCGGCAAAGATCGTGCTCGACGGAGAGACGCGTGTTTTCGACGAGAATCGCCGGACGCGAGAAAATCAGAAGAAGCAGCTGAGCGAGCGAATTGGGCAGCTGAACGAGGAAATCACGGGTCTCTCCGCGCAGAAGGAAGCTAAGGGCGCGGAGCGCGAATTGATTAAGCGGGAGCTCGCGCAGATCCGCGAGTTGCATGAGAAGAAGCTGACGGCTGTGTCCCGCGTCTATGCCATGGAGCGCGAGGAACGGCGCCTTGGCGGTGAGTATGGCGGGCTTGTTGCTCAGATTGCGCGCGCACATGGGCAGATCAGCGAAATCAACGTTGAGATGATCGGCGTTGATGAGAATGCGCGCGCCGCCGCGCAGCGCGAATTACGCGCTATGGAAGCGCGGATCTCGGAATTGCAGGAACGCGAGGTGGCGGCGCGCGACAAATTTCAGCGTGTCGACTTGCGCGCGCCACAATCGGGCGTGGTTCACGAGTTGACCGCTCACACCGTCGGCGGCGTCATCACGGCCGCCGAGCAGATCATGCTGATCGTGCCGGAAGAAGATAATCTGACTATTCAGGCCAAGATCGCGCCCAGCGATGTCGATCAGGTTGCCATTGGGCGTCCGGCAACGCTTCGGCTTTCGGCATTCAATCAGCAATCGTCGCCTGAAATTCCGGGGCACGTCACGCAAGTGGCTGCGGACGTGACGGTCGATCCTAAGACGGGAGAGACGTATTACATGAGCCGCATCGAGATGGATGCGAAGGAGTTGCGCAAGTTCGGCGACCTGAAGCTCGTGCCCGGAATGCCGGTTGAAGTTTATCTGTCGACGGGCGAGCGCACGGCTCTCTCATATCTCGCCAAGCCGTTCACAGACCAGATGAACCGCGCCTTCCGCGAATAGTTCAACGCGACGAGCGCGGCCCGTTCAGTCCTTCTTGGGCAATTCCGTCAGCGCCGCCTCAACGCGGTTGCGGGCGCGCAACTTTTGAAGAACGCTCGTCATGTAATGTTTGACGGTCTTTTCGCTGAGCGCGAGCTTGCGGGCAATTTCCTTGTTCGTCGCGCCGAGCTTCAATTCGACCAGGATTTGCTCCTCGCGTGCTGTGAGTTGAACGGCGGGTTCACGCGATGCACTTTTGGCCGAGGGGCTGCGGTTTTTCGAGAGCAACCGGGCGGCCAAATTTGGTGTGATGTAGGTTTCCCCGATGCTGACCGCCTTTAACGTGGCCACCAGATCTGCTCCGGATATCCCCTTCAACACATAGCCAGCTACGCCGGTCGACATAGCGGCAATCACGTCGTCCTCGCGCTCGGAGACCGTGAGGATGATGACCTTGATCGCAGGCTGAGATGTGCAAATCCGATTTGCGGCGTCCAATCCGCCGCCCGGCATGGAGAGATCGACCAGCATCATCTGTGGTTGATGGACTTGCGCAATACGAACGGCATCATCGGCGCAGCCGCCGGTGGCAACAACGTCGAAATCGGAACAGTTGGTCAGAGTCGCGACCACGCCATCCCGCATTAAGGGGTGATCGTCAATCACAGCAATTGAGATCTTCTGGGCCATGTTTAGAGATGTAACGCTTTGGCGGGAATGACCAGCCTAATCGTCGTTCCTTCGCCAGGTTTGCTGATGATTTCGAACTGACCGCCCAACACCTCGATCCGGTGACGCAAGCCGACCAGTCCCAGACGTGCTTTGCTGCAACCTTCGCGGGGATCGAAACCTGGGCCGCGGTCGCAGATCTCAACAACGAGTTGGCCATCGCATCGGCTCGAGCGAACTTCGAGACCGAGCCCGTTGGCGTGCCGCAGTCCGTTGCTCAAGCCTTCCTGTACGAAGCGGAATAGGCAGACTGTCCACGGCATCGGGAGGGTGTCGGGTAGGCCGGCGAGGTTGCACACCACATCGGTTTGCGTTGCTGCTACGAATGAATTGACGGCGGCCCCAATTGCATCGGCGGGAGCGTGATCCTGTAGTTCCGGCAGGGCCAAACCCGTCGAAATGCTGCGGATTTCCTGCAAGGCACTTGCCGTGGCCGACCGTACGGTCTCGAGTGCTTTCAGGCTGCGCATTGTGCCAGGCGAGGGTGATGCGGGACCCGCCGTAGCGGGGGCGATGTCGTCAACCCGCAGAAGAGCCAGAGCGAGGAACTGTGCTGGGCCGTCATGCAAATCGGCGCTGATGCGGCGAAGGAAATCTTCGTTGATCTCGATCCCTTTTTGATGCGCATCGTGCAGCTGATTTTGCAGGAGCGTGTTTTGCGCGTTCAATCCTACTTGGGCATCGTAGCGGTCACGCAGATCCTTGTTCTGCGCCTTGATCATTTCGCTGGCGTGATGAATGAGGTTGAACGTCAGGCTGAATATGAGCAGCGTGAAGATGACCACGACCACCCAGGTATCCCGGCGGCCTTTCGATAACAGGTTGTCGAGCTCGTGCGGAGGTTCAACGTAGCCGGCGACAGCGATGACATCGTTAGTGCCCAATTGATGCATGGGCGAATAAATTTTGTAGGCGCCTTGTGCATTGGCCGGGTGGCTGTCCAAGTGGGGAGAGCTTGTCCTGATCTGTTCGATTTCGACTTTGCCATCGAGCGCGGATTCTAGTTCTCGCGTGACCGGTTGAGCGGTGCCGATCTGGTCCCGGTCTCGCGCATATGCGACCACGCCGTCCCGGCGCCAAATTACAATTCCGCTCAGTTTTTTGCTGATGGCTTTGTGTGTCAGCAGACTGTCGATGGCTTCGACTGACTTGGGTGACAGTTGGGGCTGTGTCGCGAGTTCCTGCACCAGTGGCTCGATGGCGCTGTCCATGAACATGGCCGCTGAATGGGCAGAATGCTGCAGGATCGCGTCGGTGCTGCGCTGCGTGACCCACGTTCCAAACAGCGCCATGCCGATCAGCAGAACGAGCGCGGCGGAAACAACAAACGACGTGACGACATTGCCGAATTCGAATGGCTTCGGCTGAATGTCTGTGCGCGACGCATCGCGCGACATGGTTGGACCATCGCTTTGGCGAAGTCCATCGATTTGGGCAGATAACGCCATACCCACTACGCCCATGTCTGCATAATTAACTGATGTTTATCAAAATTTGTAGAAAAGAGTATTGCACGCAGAGGTGATATGTTCAATGCGGTTCAGTGCGATCTGAACTTTAAATAAGGTGATACGTGAAGTTTGCGTTACGCAGCCCGCAATGACCGTCCGAAGTTTTTTCAGCGGAATTTTTAGGCACGCGGCGTGGGTCATCGTGCCATGCGCAATGCAATCAAATGTGACTGCCGGACGGGGCCATGACTCGCCGTTGATTGACCGGACTTTGGATGGTTAGCCGTTGAGATACTGAGCTCGACCAAGTCCGGCAGGCGCGCCGCTTTTGTCCACTCCGATTGCCATTCGGATCGGCCCGTTTGAGATTTTTGCCCGAAATACCGCAATGACAGCATCTGCGTTGGCAGCAAGTCAATGACATGAGGCGTATACGCATCGGCTGCGCCGCCGGCATAAGGGGTGAGAGAGATCACCAACTGGGACGCCGACGGATTGAGACCGAGATCGACAGTGTAGAGTCCTCCGCCGGCTGGCCCATCAGCGAATTCGGCGACGAAGCGGAGGCGATCTGGATATCCAGAAAAGGTCAACTCGGCCAGTCCGCTAGCGGGGGTATTAAAGATTGGTTGTGCCGACGCGAGGCGGTCTCTCACTGACGCGAGTGCGCGCTGTGCCGACGCGCGTTGTTCCAGATCAGCGGCAACTGAAAGAGATGTTCGGCCGAGGTTGATCGCAAGTGGTGCCAAGGCAAATGTGACAGCGGCGATCGTGAGAACGACAAGCGCCTCTATCAAGGTGAAACCGCTCTCCGCGCCGGTGCCTTTCAAGTTCGTCATGGCGGTCTCACGGTTATCAGCGTCGTCAATGTGAGATCACGCTCGCGGCGAGCTGGCCCGTCGCGCCAAGTCACGCGCACGTCCATCCGCGCTAGTCCGACCGGGGCGGAATCCGTGCGGGTTGGATCGAGGCCGGAGACTGTCGTCGACCAGGTGTATCCATCGGGTGTTTGACCTGCCGGGGCGAGGTTTGCCTGCGGGCCCAACGCGATCGCTTCATCAAGGCGGCTTTGGGCGAGCGCCAGGGCTGCCGTCTCGCGGTCTGCCAGCCGGGCACCTTGTGTTCCCGTTTCCAGGGCCCGGTAAAACGTGCCGGCGGCCAACGCGAGGATCACCAGCGCAGCCAGTGTTTCAATGAGCGTGAAACCATCATCATGGCCGGGCATGGCGGCTATCTTTCGAAGGCGACGGAGGCGCGGCCTGTGAGCCAGTCGATGCCGAGACGCGCTTTGACGCGGCCGTGCTGCAGTCCGAAGTCGGCCGGCGTGGCGGTTCCATCGGGGCGAAATACAATGTGTTGCGGACCGCTTGCCGTCGAGAAGGTCATGCCCACCGGGAGGGCGACGATGTCGCCATCATCGGCGCGATAGCCCCGTGAATCGGGGTCGATGGAAAAACTTGCCGGCCGTCCGGATGTCATGGCGCGGCTCCGGGTTTGATCGATTTTGGCGATGATGGCCGATGTTGTGGTCTTGATGGCGCGGTCGCTTCTCGAGCCCGTCAGCGCCGGGATCGCGACGACAAGTGCGACGGCGGCAATGACGAGGCTCGCGAGCAGCTCCAAAAGCGTGAAGCCGGCATCCGGTGTCGAGCGGGACAGCTTCATTGTAGGACCAGGGTGTTGGCAGACAGGATCGCATTCATGACGGAAATGACGAGGAACCCGACGAAACCGCCGATGACGACAGTAAGAACCGGCGTCAGCAACGTCATGAATTTTTCCAGCCGGGTCTCGCAGGAGCGTTCATAGGCTTCGGCAACCTTGACCAGCATGTTTTCGAGCTGGCCGGTCTCCTCGCCGACGCGGGTGAGGCGTGGAAAGAGATCGGGGAATTCGCCGGACCGTTGCAGTTCCGTCGAGAGCGTGCGGCCTTGCTCGATGTCGCGCACGATGTTTGAGACGATCGCGGAGAGGAATCTGTTAGAGAGAACGCCGGATGAAATGCGCAGCGCTTCGGTGAGCGGGACCCCGTTGCGGATCAAAGCCGCGAGCGTGCGGGATAGCCGAGCCGTTTCAGACTGCTGGATGATCGCGCCAAAGAACGGAAGGCTGAGAATCTGCTGGTCAAAGGCCATCCGGCCCGATGGGCTGAGCCACAAAAGGACGGCGGCGATGCCGCAGAACAGAATGCCGGCTGTGATCGGCACGCCGTACGTCGCGAGTGTTTCCGTGATCCAGGAGAGTGCGCTGATCAATGGCGGAGGCGCGCTCCCTGCATCTTCGAACAGCGGCTTTAGGGCAGGCACCAGAACCGTTGCGATCACGGTGAGGGCGATGATCGCGGCGGCAATGAGAACGGCAGGGTAGAGGAGTTGAGCGGCGAGTTTTGATGCTCGTGCGTTCGCCTGTTCGTAGTAGCGAGACAGGTCGGCGAGGATGCCGTCGAGATTGCCGGAGATTTCGCCGGCATGAATGAGACGGGTGACAAAGGGTGGGAAGGCGCCTTGATGGGCCGACATGGCCTCGGACAATGCTGCGCCCGATGTGACCCGGTCGAGAAGATCCGCTACCAATTTGCGCAGCGATGGCTTGATGGCTGGCTGCACAGCCATAATTCGGAGTGCTTCGTCGATTGGAAGATTGGCCGCGATGAGACCCGATAACTCGCGGAGAAAATCAGTCAGCGCGCTGGATGACAGCTTGCTGCCACCGCCGATTTCGCGCTGCCACCAGGGCAAAGCACCAGCGTCAGGCGCTTCCTCCAGTTCGATGGCGATTTCCGATTTTCGCGCGAGGGCTTGCAGCGCGTCCTGACGGCTTTCTACCCGCAACTCACCTGCGCGCAGGGTGCCGGATCCGTCGTAGGCTCTATAGCGGTAGCGCGGCATCCGCAGCCCTCGTCACTCGCAAGACCTCTTGTAGGGTCGTTTCGCCACTCATGACCTTGGCCATGCCATTTTGCAGCAAGGTTGTCATACCGCTCGCGACAGCGGCTGCTTCGATGCGGCTTTCGGGTGCGCCGGACGCCATCGTATCGCGGACGCTGGAATTGACCGTCAGCAATTCGTAGATGGCTGTTCGTCCGCGGTATCCTGTGCCCTGGCAGTTTTCACAGCCGCGTGCGCTGCGGAGGTTGACTGGCGCTGCCGCATTCACGTCGCCAGCGAGACGTCGAATCCGTTCCGTCTCGACGGCTGAAGGCTGATCGTCTGTGGCACACGACGAACACAACGTGCGAACCAGTCGCTGGGCCAGCACACCCTTCAAGCTGGATGCGAGGAGATAATCTTCGACGCCCATGTCGAGGAGGCGTGTGATGGTGGCGGCGGCGCTGTTGGTGTGGATGGTGGAGAGAACGAGGTGTCCGGTCAGCGACGCGCGGATGGCGATTTCTGCCGTTTCAAGGTCGCGAATTTCGCCGACCATGATGATATCGGGGTCTTGGCGCAGGATGGAGCGCAGGGTGGACGCGAAGGTGAGGCCGATTTTTGGATTAACGGCGATTTGGTTGACACCAGCGAGGCGGTATTCGATCGGGTCCTCGACGGTGAAGAGCTTCCGATCGGCGCGGTTAAGCGATTTCAGGGCGGTGTAGAGCGTCGTCGATTTGCCGCTTCCCGTTGGACCGGTCACCAGAATGATGCCGTTGGGTTCGGCCAGCAAATGTTCAAATCCCTCCCGTTCCGCGCCGGTGAAACCCAGTTGCTGGAACTCAAGCGGAATGCTTTCGCGATCGAGGATGCGTAGCACAATGCTTTCGCCGGTCATGGTCGGCATGGTCGAGACGCGCAGATCGATTTCGCGGCCGCGCGCGGTGAAGCGGATGCGCCCATCTTGGGGGAGGCGGCGCTCGGCAATGTTGATCCGGGCCATGATCTTGATGCGGGAGGTGAGTGCGGCGCGCAAGTTGACGGGTAGGGTCTCGGTCGTCTGCAAGGCGCCGTCGATGCGGTAGCGGACGGCGACACAGTCATCGCGGGGCTCAACGTGGATGTCGGAGGCGCGGCTCTCGACGGCGCGCTGTATGATGTCGTGGACAAGACGGATGACGGGTGCTTCGCTGGCGAGGTCCTCCAGACGGCGAACATCTTCTGTTCCAGCGTCATCGGACGGTTCTGCGCCTGGTTCCGAGGCTTGCTGGGGTGACGCGTTGCGGCCGTGGAGCCGCTCCAGGCAGCGTTCGATAGCGCCGGGCGGCGCCATATACAGCGTCAGGGGTTTTTCGACCTGGAAAGACAGAGCGTCGAGTGCGTCCGTTCGAAATGGATCGGCGACGGCGACTTCCTGCCGGCCTTCCTTTTCGGCAAGGAGAACGATGTGGTTCGCGGCAAGAAATGTATGCGGAATGATATCCGAAGACAGGGCGATGACCGGCCATGCGCCGTCGGCGACGCGGGGAATATTAAGGATCCCGGAGATCGTCTCGCACAGAACTGTTTCGCTGACGAGGCCCAGGCGCGACAGGACGATATCAAGCCGTTCATTGGACTGTTCGGAGGCGCGTTCGGCGCGGCGGGCGGCCAACTCGTCCAAGCGGCCGGCTGCAACGAGACGCCGGCGCAATTCCGAGGTGAAATCCTCGCTGCGCGGGTTCGGCAACCGGTGTGGCTGTTGGTCGATGTCGGGTGGCATCGTTTTCATTTCCGGGTCGCGAAAGCGACACTTGCTCAGCTAAACTGGGTGCCGCGCTCAATCTTACCATAGCGTGCTTTCCTGCGTGCGGCGCGTCTTCCGTTGGATTAACTTAAAGGTGAAGATGAGCGCGCAACAAGCCCCTCCCGGGCGATAGTCGGCAAGCGGTCAGGGACATCCGGCAGAATGGTGATGCGTACTCCAAGCGCCGATATTTCAGCGTCTATCGCACGCGGCTTTGCGTGGTGGAGCGGCGAACTCAAATCGTTGCTGCCGCCGGGGTTGCGATCGGGCGACAGCCAGCCGAAGACCGATCTGGTGGTCATCGCTCAAAACGGCGAACTGACCGGGACGGTGCCCGCTTTGTCCGGCCTCGCTGATACGCAGAGTATCCTTGATGACATCGAACGGCGGTCGCGGCGGAGGCCATTGCGGGTACGGATCAGATTGCCACTCGCGGAGTGTCTCGTGCGGCCCATCACGGTCCCGCGCGCGGCGCTGGCCGATATCGTCCGCATTGCGGCGCTCGATCTGGAGCGCACGACGCCATTGCGCCGGCCGGACATTCATTCTGCCATTCTGGCTGGTGATGGCGGCCGTGGCCGTGGCCCGGTTACGGCGGAACACATCGTGGTCAAGCGCTCGAAAGTCGCCGCGCTGCAAGCTCAAATCACAGGTGTGGGCGCGGAGATTTCGGGGGCCGACTGCTTTCGGGCGGACCCCGCCGCCCCGCTTCCGGTCGATTTCCTGAATGACCGCGAGGGGCTATCCGATGGCGGCCCTGCGCCTGCTCTGTTCTCCGGCGGCCGGCTGGCCATGGCGGCGGCGGCGCTGGCTTTTGCGTCGCTTGCGATAGCGACACTCCGGCATGAAAGCGCGCTGCTCGGCTTGCAGGAGGAGACAGCCGCGGTGCGCAGCCGTGTTCTCGCCGCGCGATCGCAGAGTGCGGATGGGGATAAGGCCGCATGGCCGGCATTCGCGCAGCTGAAATCGACCTATCCGCCTGTCGTCGAGATTCTGGAGGATCTCGCGCGCCGGTTGCCTGATACGGCCTATGTCACGCAGCTTCGCCTGGCGGATGGAACGGTGGAGTTGGGTGGCTTTGGACGTCCGGTGCGCTCACTGGCTCCCGAACTCGAGAAATCGCCCTTCATTGAAAGCGCTACCATCACGGCTCCAATTGTCACCGATGAAAAGCTGCAGAAGGAGCGGTTCGATCTGCGCTTGCGGCTCGCCCAAAAGACCCTCGAGTCGTCTGGATCGGCACCGGGGGAGCGCGCGCCATG
>LNFM01001668.1_pt1 | contig 49564 bp, 43 predicted proteins | sample 596031 | NCBI WGS metagenome assembly LNFM01 (sample SAMN04254537, study PRJNA301005) | activated carbon metagenome | isolation source: dual media filters at the Ann Arbor, Michigan drinking water treatment plant | place: USA: Ann Arbor | reverse complement strand
CGATCACGGGCAGAAAGTCGGTCGCGCCGCCGATGGGCGCCGAGCCGTGCTTGGGACCGGCCTGGCCATAGCGCGCCAGATCGCTGGATACCGAGAAGTCGCAGGCCATGCCGATCTCTTGCCCGCCGCCGATGCGCATGCCGTTGACGCGGCAGATCACCGGCTTGTCGCAGGCCAGGATGGCCGACACCATGTCGTTGAACAGCCGCATGTACTGGCGGTATTCCTGCGGGTGGCCGGCGTAGTACTCGGCGTATTCCTTGGTGTTGCCGCCGGTGCAGAAGGCCTTGTCTCCCGTGCCGGTAAAGACCACGCAGTTGACGTCGCGCGCATTGCTGGCCGCGCGCATGGCCAGGATCACGCCCTTGACCATGTCGGTGGTGTAGGAGTTGTATTGCGACGGGTTGTCCAGCGTGATCCAGGTGTTGTACAGGCCGGGCACCACCTCGCCGTTGGGGCGCCTGGCGGGGCGCTTCTCGACGCGCACGCCGGGCTTGCTGGTGTCGTCCACCAGATCGTGGTTCTTGAATGTGCGGGGGGTGTTCATGGGCGGGGCTCCTGCAAGGCTGAAGGGTTCAGGCGGGGACCATCACGGCCCGCTTCTTTATTTCGCGGTGATGCACGGCGGCGAAGACGCGGTTGATGTCGTCCAGCGGGTGGGTCTCCACGAAGGGGGCGATCTGCACGCGGCCGTCCAGCACCAGGTCCAGCGCGGCGGGATAGGCCTCGGGCGGGCAGCCCCAGTTGCCGATGGCGCGCGCGTCGAAGGCCATCAGGTTGGACAACCGCAGCTCGACCTTGTCCATGGTGAAGCCCACCACCGACAGCGTGGCGCCGTGCACCAGCAGGCCGTAGGCCGCCAACTGCCCCGGCGCCGTGCCCGAGCATTCGAAGATGAACCACTCGGTGCTGCGCAGCCCCTGGGCCTTGGCGAAGGCCGAGATCGCGGCCTTCAGCGCCTTGGCGTCCATCTGCCGGCTGTTCAGGGTGAGGGCGGCGCCGTGGCCGGCGATGGCCTGCAGCTTTGCGTCGTCCACGTCGATGGCCACCACCGTGGCGCCAAAGGCATGCGCCACCTGCACGCAGTAGCCGCCCACGCCGCCGGCGCCCACCACGATGGCCAGGCTGCCGGGCGTCACGCCGGCGCGGCTGACCGCCTGGTAGGGCGTGGTCAGCGCATCGGCCACGATGGACACCTGCGGCAGCGTCAGGCCGGCCGCCGCCAGGCGTTGCTCGTCCACCGGGCACAGGCCGCGCCCGGGCACGACGATGTGGCTGGCAAAGCCGCCCTGGATGTCGTTGCCCGGCATCTTCTGCGCGCGGCAGATGGTGGACAGGCCGCGCTGGCACAGGTCGCAGGTGCCGCAGGGCAGCACCGCGGGCACGATGACGGCGCGGCCGGCCCAGTGTTCGGCACCGGCGCCGCAGGCCACCACGCGGCCGCTGACCTCGTGCCCCAGGGCCAGCGGCAGCGGCTGGTTGGTGCGCACGCCGTCGTAGTAGTAGCCCAGGTCGGTGTGGCACACGCCGCAGCCGGCCACCGCCACCACCACCTCGCCCGCATCGGGCTGGGCGCTGAAGCTGGCGCGCTGCAGCGGCTGGTTCACGCCGGTCATCAGCCAGCGGTGGGCTTGGATGCTCATGCCTGTCTCCTCTTGTGCGGTGGGCCGGTCGCGGCCCGGGGGCCGTCTGGCGTAGCGCCTTGACGGATGCGGGCTCCGTCGCTATTGTTGTATTGTGGTACCGCAATGCTTATTTAAGCAAGCGACTCGTGAAGCTTGAGTTCCCAACTTGATCTTTGTCAGTCCAGAATGCGGCGCAAGCCCTGACGGGCGCCACCCGAGCCAAGGAGTCTCCGTGCAAACCCCTAGCAACCCCGAAGCCCAGCGCGCCGCCGGCCCGCCTGGCGGCGCTTTCGTCTCGCTGGCCCTGGCCGGCAGCGGCGGCAGCGGCGTCATGACGGCCGGCACCATGCTGCTGGACGCCGCCGCGCGCGCCGGCCTGTACGGCCTGATGGTGCGCACCAGCGGCCCGCAGATTCGTGGGGGTGAAGCCGCCGGCCTGCTGCGCCTGGGCCGCACGCCGCAGGATGCGCTGGGCGACCACTTCGACCTGCTGCTGGCCATGGACTGGGGCAACGTCAACCGCTTCGCCGACGAGATCCCGCTGCACGCCGGCAGCCTGGTCATCGGCGACAGCGACGAGGGCGACGCGCCCGAGGTCTTTGCGCGCAGCGGCGCCACCTGCGTGGCGCTGCCGCTCAAGAAGATGGCCAAGGCCATCCCCGGCTGCTGGGTCAACATGATCGCGCTGGGCCTGGCCGGCGGCCTGTGCGGCCTGCCGATCACGGCGCTGGAAGCGGCACTGCGCGCATCATGGAAGCGCGCCGATGAAGGCCTGGTCGCCAACCTGGCGGCGCTGCACAAGGGCTTCGAACAAGCATCGGCCCACGCCGCCATGCAAGGCATGGCACGGCTGGAAGCGGGTGCTGCGGCCACCGCCAGGCGCTGGCTCATCAGCGGCAACGAGGCCGCGGGCTATGGCGCGGTGCGCGGCGGCATCCGCTTCGTCGCCGCCTATCCCATCACCCCGGCCACCGAGTTGCTGGAGTGGATGGCACCGGCGCTCACGCGCGTGGGCGGCAGCCTGCTTCAGGCCGAGGACGAACTGGCCTCGGTCAACATGATCATCGGCGCCAGCTACGGCGGCGTGCCTTCGCTCACCGCCACCGCCGGCCCCGGCCTGGCGCTGATGACCGAGGCCATCGGCCTGGCCATCTGCGCCGAGGTGCCCATCGTCGTGGTCGACGTGATGCGCGGTGGCCCGTCCACCGGCATCCCGGCCAAGAGCGAGCAGAGCGACCTGGCATTCGCCGTGAGCGGCCTGCCCGGTGACGCGCCGCGCCTGGTGGTGGCGCCCAACTCCATCGCCGACTGCCTGCACGCCACCCAGTGGGCGGTGCAGCTGGCCGAGGCGCTGCAGACGGCGGCCATCGTGCTGTCGGACCAGTTCATGGGCCAGTCGCGCGCCATCATCGACGAGCCGCCCGAAGGCGGCCCGGTGGCGCAGCGCCAGACCGTGGCCGCGCACACGGCCGACTACAAGCGCTACCGCGACACGCCCAGCGGCGTCTCGCCCATGGCCATCCCCGGCACGCCGGGTGTGGTGTACACGGCCGACGGGCTTGAGCACACCGAGGCCGGCATCCCCAGCAGCCAGTCGCGCGACCACCTGCTGCAACTGGCCAAGCGCGAGCGCAAGCTGGCGCTGTTCGACTACGGCCCGCGCTGGGCCGACGTGGAAGGGCAGGGCGACTGCGCCGAGGAATGCGCGGTGATCACCTTCGGCTCGGTCACCGGCACCGTGCGCGAGGCCGTGGCGCGCGCCAATGCCGCCGGCTGCCCGACGCGGCTGATCAGCCTGCGCCTGCTGGCCCCGGCCCTGCCCGAGAAGCTGGACGCAGCCCTGGCCGGCGTGACGCGCGTGCTGGTGGTCGAGCAGAACCACGGCGCGCAGCTGTACCGTTATCTGCGGGCCATGTACGACCTGCCGGGCAAGCCGCGCAGCTTCCACCGCCCCGGCCCGTTGCCGCTGCGGCCCGCCGAACTGGCCGCTGTCATCGTCGAATGGCAGCGCACCGCTGCCCTCGAGGGAGTCTCCGCATGAACGACGTCACCACCCCTGTGGCCGTGCTGACCGCGGCCGATTACAAGTCCGGCTACAAGCCGATCTGGTGCCCCGGCTGCGGTGACTTCACCGTGCTGAGCGCCATCACCAAGGCGCTGGCCCAGCTGCAGCTGCCGCCGCACGAGGTGGCGGTGGTCTCGGGCATCGGCTGCTCTTCGCGCATCCCGGCCTACACCACCTGCTACGGCTTCCACGGCGTGCACGGCCGCTCGCTGGCCGCCGCCACCGGGCTGAAGGTGGCGCGCCCAGACCTCACGGTGCTGGTGACCGGTGGCGACGGCGACGGCTACTCCATCGGCGGCAACCACTTCATGCACGCCTGCCGGCGCAATGTCGACATGACCTACATCGTGATGGACAACCACGTCTACGGCATGACCAAGGGCCAGGCCTCGCCCACCACCGAGCCCGACTGGGACAACAAGCTCTCGCCCGGTGGCACCGGCATACGCTCGTTCCACCCGCTGGTCATCGCGCTGGCGGCCGGCGCCAACTTCGTGGCGCGCGGCTTTGCCGGTGATCCCAACGGCGCGGCCAGTCTCATCGCCCAGGCCATCCGCCACCCGGGCTTCTCGTTCATCGAGATCCTGAGCCCCTGCGTCACCTTCAGGCCCGAGCAGCGCGACTGGCGCAACCAGGTGCGCCCGTCACCGGTCGAAGCCACCGACGACCCGGTGCTGGCGGCGCGCCGCATCATGGCCGACGACGGCATGAACCTCGGTGTGCTCTACGCCGGCACGCGCCCCCCCTACGAGTCGCGCGCGGGCAAGCCCACGCGCACGGTGGCCGACCTGGCCGCGGAGTTCGTGCTGTGAAGGCCGCGCCGCGCACGCTGCAAGAGTTCATGGCCCAGGCGCTGCTGATGGAGCGCGAGGCCGTGCAGCGCTACAACGAGTTCGCCGACGCCATGGAGGAGCACAACAACCGCGAGGTGGCGGCGCTGTTCCGCACCATGGCCGGCTACGAGGCCAAGCACGTGGCCGAGATCATGGCGCGCATGGGCTGGACCGAGGCCACTGCGCCGCGCGTGGCCGTGACCGACTGGCCCGGCTTCGAGGCCCCCGAGACCGCACCGCTGGAAGACGTGCACTACCTGATGCAGCCGCTGCACGCGCTGCACGTGGCGCTGGCCGCCGAGCAGCGCGCCGAGGCCTTCTTCGGCCAGCTGGCCGAGGCCGCCACGCAGGACGACGTGCGCCAGGCCGCGCTGGAGATGCAGGCCGAGGAGCATGAGCACGTGCAGCTGGTGCAGGCCTGGATGAAGAAGGTGCCGCAGCCAGAAGAGGGCTGGGACGAAGACCCCGACCCGCCGCGCTACAACGACTGAAGGCAAGACCATGCGCACGCTGCTGCCCGAGGGCTGGGACGCGCCCATCGGCTACGCCAACGGCATCGAAGTCGCAGCGGGCCGGCTGATCTTCATCGCCGGCCAGGTGGGCTGGAACGCCCGCCAGGTGTTCGAGAGCGAAGCCATCGCGCCGCAGTTCGAGCAGGCGCTGCGCAACGTGCTGGCGGTGCTGGCCCAGGCCGGCGGCCAGCCGCAGCACATCTGCCGCATCACCGCCTTCTGCTGCGACAAGCCGGCCTACCTGGCGGCGCGCGGTGAGCTGGGCGCCATCTGGCGCCGGCTCATGGGCCGCCACTACCCGGCCATGAGCATGATCTTCGTGGCCGACCTGCTGGACAGCCCCGGCAAGATCGAGCTCGAGGCCACGGCGGTGCTGCCACCGGGCTGATCGGAAGGAACGCATGGCCGTGCCGAGGCCCGGGCGGTGCTGGGCTCGAGCTCCAGCCTGCCGGCCTTTCGCGACGTGGTGCTGAAGACCGGCTCGGTGCCGCTGGACGTTCTGAGCAGCGTGGTGCGCCAGTGGGTGAAGGCGCAGGCCTGAGGGCGGGGGGCTTCAGGGCTCCAGCGGCATCCCGCGCAGGGCCTGTGCGAGCTCTGGCACCTGCCATACCGCCACGCGCTGCTCGGCCGCAAAGGGCCGCGCCGTGTCGGTCAACGCACCCAGGCCGATGTACAAGGCGTCGGCGGCCTCGGCCGCTTCGCGCGCGGCCTGCAGCGCCCGCAGGCTCTCCAGCCCCGTGCGCGCCGACTTCCAGCGGCGCGCGCTGACCACCATGCGTCGGCCCTGGCGTTCCAGCACGAAATCCACGACTTCGCCGCTGCCGCGCTGCACGCTGTAGCCGTCGCGTTTGAAGGCGTCTTCCAGCAGGCGGCTGAACGCCGGCCACGTCATCGCCGCCACCGCCTGCCGCGTCTGCTCGACGCGCGCCGGGCTGGGCAGGCGCCGCTGGTTGCGCGCGGCCAGTACCGACAGCACCAGGAAGGGAATGACGGAGAACAGTGCGGGGCCGCGCCAGTCCGGTGGAAGCAGCGCCATCAACGCTGCGGCCATGCCCGCCGCGATCGCCAGGCTCACCCACCACGGCGAACGCAGCAGCACGGCAAAAAGCGAGTTCTTGGCCATCTGCAGCTTCAAGGCGGGTCTCCGGCAAGGGTGGGGCCCGCCAGTCTACGGCCCCGGCCCGCAGCAGCGGGCGGCGGCGGTGCGCCGCCCTTGCGCCGCGCTGCCGGCACCCGGGCTACTTGGCGTGCTTGCGGAAGTCGGGCTTGCGCTTTTCCTTGAGCGCGGCCACGCCTTCGCGCGATTCGTCGGTGTCGTAGTAGAGCTTCAGCGCCAGCATGCCCATGCCCGCGATGCCGGCCTGGTGCGCGGTGTCCATGTTGAAGCTGCGCTTGGCGATGGCCAGCGCGGTGGGGCTGCGCTCGCACAGCTCTTCGGCCCACTTCTGTACCTCGGCGTCGAGCTGGTCGTGCGGCACGCAGGCATTGGCCAGGCCCATGGCCACGGCCTCGGCGCCGCTGTAGCGGCGGCAGAAATACCACATCTCGCGCGCCTTCTTCTCGCCCACCACGCGCGCCAGGAAAGCGGTGCCGTAGCCGGGGTCGACCGAACCCATCTTGGGCCCCACCTGGCCGAACTGCGCCTTCTCGGAACAGATGGTCAGGTCGCAGATCGTGCACAGCACGTTGCCGCCGCCGATGGCGTAGCCCTGCACGCGCGCGATCACCGGCTTGGGCACGTCGCGGATGGCGGTGTGCAACTCTTCCATGGGCAGGCCGATGGTGCCGCGGCCGTCGTAGTTGCCGTCGTGCGACGACTGGTCGCCGCCGGTGCAGAAGGCGCGGTCGCCGGCGCCGGCCAGCACGATGACGCCGACGCTCTTGTCGTAGCCGGCCTTGTTGAGCGCGCGGATCAGCTCGTCGCAGGTCTGGCCGCGGAAGGCGTTCATCTTCTCGGGCCGGTTGATGGTGATCCAGGCCACGCCCTTGCGCACCTCGTACAGGATGTCCTCGAAGTCCATGGTTGCTGCTCCTTGACGAGGGCCTACTGCGCCTTGGGCCGCAGGTCGCGCACGCGCACCGCCTTGCCCTGCGAGCGCGGGATCTCGCCCGGCAATTTGACGGTAATGCCGGCACTGATGCCGATCATCGACTTGATGTGGTGCGCCACGCTGTGGGCGATGGCGCCGAACTCGTCTTGCGGAATGCCGGGCAGGGCTTCGACCTCGACCTCCACTTCGTCCAGGCTGCCGCGGCGCTGCACCACGATCTGGTAGTGCGGGGCGATGGCCGGCAGGCCGATCAGCACCGCCTCGATCTGCGACGGGTAGACGTTGACGCCGCGGATGATCAGCATGTCGTCGTTGCGCCCCGTGATGCGCAGGATGCGCAGGTGCGTGCGGCCGCAGTCACAGGGCGCGGTGGCCAGCCGCGTGATGTCGCGCGTGCGGTAGCGCAGCATGGGCAGGGCCTGCTTGGTGAGCGTGGTGATGACCAGCTCGCCGGCCTCGCCCTCGGGCATTGGGCGGCCGGTGTCGGGGTCTATGGTCTCGAACAGGAAATGGTCTTCCCAGCCGTGCAGGCCATTGCGGCATTCGCATTCGCAGGCCACGCCCGGGCCCATGATTTCGGACAGACCGTAGATGTCCACCGCCTTCACGCCCAGCCGCGCCTCGATTTCGGCGCGCATGGCGTTGCTCCAGGGCTCGGCACCGAACAGGCCCACACGCAATGCGCCCTTGCGCAGGTCCACACCTTGCGATTCGGCCACCTCGGCGATGGCCAGCGCGTAGGACGGCGTGGCGCACAGGACGCGAGCGCGGAAGTCCATGATCAACGCCACCTGGCGTTCGGTAGAGCCGCCGCTCATGGGCACGACCACGCCGCCCAGGCGTTCGGCGCCGTAGTGCGCGCCCAGGCCGCCGGTGAACAGGCCGTAGCCGTAGGCGTTGTGGATGACGTCGCCGCGGCGCGCCCCGGCCGAGTAGAGCGAGCGCGCCATCAGGTCGGCCCAGTGGCTGATGTCCTGTGCCGTGTAGCCCACCACCGTGGGCTTGCCCGTGGTGCCCGACGACGCGTGCAGGCGCGCCAGCTGATCCAGCGGGCGCGCGAACATGCCGTAGGGGTAGTGGTCGCGCAGGTCGGTCTTGACGGTGAAGGGCAGGCGCTTCAGGTCGGCCAGCGTGCGGATGTCTTCCGGCCGCACGCCGGCTGCGGCCAGGCGCGCGCGCTGCATGGGCACGTGGTCCCAGGCGTTGCGCACGGTCTCGCGCAGCCGGGTGAGCTGTAGCGCGGCCAGCTGTTCGCGCGGCAGGGTCTCCATGCCCGGGTGCAGGTGGCGCCGGGTGGGGGCGGCGACAGGCGGCGACTTCTGTTCCAGGACGGCGGCCATGGGCACTCCTTGGGGTGAGGGGGCAGAAGAGGTGTCAGCGCGCGGCGCCGCGCACCGGCAGGTGGACCAGCGCAAAGCCCTGGTTGAAGCCGGCGCGGGTGACGAACACGAACTTGAACCAGGCGCCGGCCAGCGCCGCCAGCAGTCCGGCCAGGGCCGCCAGCGCCGCGCTGCCGCCCATGGCCGCCAGCAGCAGGCCTACCAGGGGCAATGCGGTGCCGACCCACAGAATGACCCGGCCTGCACTGTCCAGCGCAGCCAGAGCCTGGGGCGCCGCGCTGCGACCCAGTGCCTGGCGGTGTGCGCGCACGATCAGCCCGCGCGCCATCACCAGCAGGCCCAGCAGCAGCGGCAGCAGCGGGCCGGGGTCGAAAGACACGGCCGCGGCCAGCAGCAGCAACCAGCCGCCGCCTTCGGCCAGACCGGTGACCACGATCAGCGGCACGGTCAGCGGCGAACGCCAGGCCGGTATGCCCTTGCCCGCTTGCAGCATGCGCGCCTGGCAATAGATGAAGCCCAAGGCCAGCGGGGCGGCCAGAGGCGCGGCGCCGGGCACGCCGAAGGCCGCGGCCAGGGCCGCGGGCATCAGCAGCGTGGCCACGAAGGCCTCACGCGACATCCACGAGCCGCGCGGGTTGATGAAGACGTTGAGCGCGCGCAGCGGCCGGCCCAGCTCGAACCACACGCAGGTCAGGCCCAGACCCACCAGCGCCACGCCGGCCAGCATCAACAGTGTCAGCGTGGTGCCCTGTGCGCCCGACAGCGCCGCCATCAGGATCAGGCCGCCACCGCTGCCGCCGCAGATGAAGTTGCCGGCGGCGCGCCAGTCCCATTGGCGCTGTTGTGCGGGATCGGGGCCGAAGATCATGATGCGTTCTCCCGGTCCCACAGGTAGTAGAAGCCGGGCCCGGTGCCCAGTTCCTCGTGCATGCGGAAATGCTGGTTCTGGGCCAGCAGCGGTTGGATGGGGTCCTGCGGGTCGTCCAGGTCGCCAAAGGCCAGGGCGACCGAGATGCAGGCGTTGACGCAGGCCGGCGTGGCCTCGGGGTCGGTGCCGGGCCTCAGGCCGCGTGCCAGGCCGGCGTCGATGCGGTCCACGCAGAAGCTGCACTTGGTGGCCACCGCCAGGCGCGATGCGTCGTGGCGGCTGGCTTCGCTGGCCGTGGCTTCACCGAAGGCAAAGCTGGCGCGGTTGGTCTTGTAGCGGGCCTGGTAGGGGCAGGCCACGGCGCAGTAGGCGCAGCCTATGCACAGGTCGTAGTCGACGGTGACGATGCCGTCGGCACGCTGCTTGGTGGCCGTGGTGGGGCACACCGGCAGGCAGGGCGGGTCTTCGCAGTGCTGGCAGCCCACGGGCACGAAGGCGCGCTGCACGTCGGGGTATTCGCCGAATTCCATGTCGAGCACGCGGCGCCACTGCACGCCGGGCGGCGTGGCGTTGGCGTGCTTGCAGGCGGCGGTGCAGGTCTGGCAGCCGACGCAGCGGCGCAAGTCGGCGACCATGGCATAGCGGGTCATTGGGCACCTCCTTCCACGGCCAGGCCTTGCAGGCGGGCGGCGTGCGTGTAGACCACGTGCCGGCCGCCGCGCGCAAAGCCGGCCAGCGTGAGCCGCAGCTCGCGCGCCACGCGGATGGCCAGCGCCGTGGGCGCCGACACCGCCACCACCAGGCCTATGCCCAGCGCCGCCGCCTTGTGCACCATCTCGTAGCTGGCGCGGCTGCTCAGCAGCAACGCACCGGCACCGGGGTCGGCGCCGGCCCGCGCCATCGCGCCCAGCACCTTGTCCAGCGCGTTGTGGCGGCCCACGTCCTCGCGCACCCACAGAAGCTGCCCGCCAGCGTCCATCCAGGCCGCGGCATGGGTGGCACCGGCGATGGCGCGCAGGGTCTGCGCCTGCTCCATCGCTTGCAGTGCGTCGGCGAACAAGGCCGCGTCCAGCGGCGTGCCGGCCGGCACGGGGGGCAACGGGCGCAGCACCTGGTCCAGGCTTTGCACGCCGCACAGGCCGCAACCGGTGCGGCCGGCCAGGCTGCGGCGGCGTTCCTTCAACGCACGTTCACGCCGCGCGGTGATCTGCAGTGCCACGCGCATGCCTTGCGAAAGGGCGCTCACCTGGATGTCCAGCACTTCCTGCCGGCTGCCGACGATGCCTTCGCTCAGGCTGAAGCCCAGCGCCAGCTCGTCCAGTTCGGCCGGTGTGGCCATCATCACAGCGTGGGCGATGCCGTTGTATTCCAGGCTCACCGGCACTTCCTCGGCGGCCCAGTCCAGGCCGGGCTCCAGCTGGCCGTCGGCCCAGCGCTGCACGCCCACCGAGCTGAGCGGTCCCGGCGCCGTACCCACACCGCAGGCCGCATCGCCCTGCAAGGCCAGCGCGTTCACGAGCGCTCCCCCGCCGGCAGCGGGCCGGCCACGCGCCTGAGCTGCACGCGCACCACGTCGGCGCCCGAGCCGCTGGAATCGGTCAGGTCCAGCAGCGCACCCGACAACTGCGTCACCGCGTTCAGCGACGGAAAGTCCAGGTCCTTGGCATAGGGGATCTTCCAGTGCTGGAACTGCCCCGGTATGACGATGGTGTCGGGCCGGCAGCCCTGCACCAGCTCGGCCCGGCCACGCGTGACGCCGGTGATGGACGAGACCTCGACCCAGTCGTCCATGGCGATGCCCAGGCGCTGCGCCGTGGCCTTGTTGATGACCACCCGGCCGTGCCCGCGCACGTTGACGCCCACCTCGTTCATCAGCGGGATGCCCACGTTGGCGCCCGCGCTGTACTGCATGCTCTTGGTGGTGATGCCCCAGAAGGGATAGTCGTCCGGGTTCTTGCCTGCGGTGCGCACGGCCTGCGTCCAGACGCCAGGGAAGTCATGCCAGGCAGGCAGGGCGGTGTACTCGGCCAGCTGCTTTTCCCACCACTGGATGCCCTGGCCGTGCAGCCGGCGCTTGAGCTGTTCGCCGATGCGCAGCAGCCGCTCTTGATAGGGCAGTTCGTAGCGCAGGCCTTGCGCTTCCATCGTGGGCGTCAGGTACCAGTCGACGCGGGTGTGCGGCTGCACGTAGAAGCCGTGCTCCTTCATCCAGTCCAGGTCGCGCACCTCGCGCCCGCCGCTGAGATCGGCCGTGGCCGCCTTGCACACGGCGTCCCAGATGCCGTCCACCGTGGGCGCCTGGTCGGTGGGCAGGCTGTAGTCGAAGCCCTCGCCCTTGAGCGGCACCAGCGCCGTGCCGCGGTTGATGCGCTGCACGTAGGCCTCGAGCACGCCGGTGCGCTGCGCCAGTTCGGTGGCGATCCAGGTGAAGTCGCGCGCCTGGCCTTGCGGCTCGGCCACCGGCTGGCGCAGCACGAAGCCGCGCCAGTCCCAGGCCTGCTCGACGAACTTGGTGCCGCCGCAGCGGATGAGCTGCGTGCTTTCCAGGTCGGTGGCCTCGGGCAGCAGGATGTCGGCCATGTGGTTGGTCTCATCCATCGTGTAGGCGAAGGACACGATGTAGGGCAGCTTCGCGATGGTCTCGGCCATGCGCTCGTTCTGCCAGAAGCTGATGGCCGGGTTGGTGCGGTAGGCGATCCACAGCTCGGGCATGCTGGGCTGCGGCCAGTTGGCCGGCGCTTCGCGCATGAAGGCCCAGGCCAGGTGCGTGGGGCCCAGGGCCTGGCTCCAGGGCGAATCGCCCACGTGCGGCACCAGCGCGCGGTGGGCGTTGCGGCCGGTGGGCTTGCCCACCCAGCCTTGGGGCGTGGTGGCGTTGAAGTTGCACGCCATGAAGCCGTCTTCACCCGGCTTGACGCTGAGCAGCCGGTTGTCGTGCGGCTTGTTCAGGCGCACCGTGGTGCCCAGCGTGCCGCCGGGTACTTCCAGCGCGCCCACCACGGCCGCCAGCACGGTACGGGCCCAGCAGCATTCGAAGGCGCCCCAGCCGTTGTTGACGGTCTTGCCCAGGGTCACGGCCACCGGGCGGAAGGGCAGGGTGCGGCCGTCGATGACGATGGTCTGGCCCACGCAGGCGGCGCCCAGGTATTCCAGCGCCACCCGGCGGATGGTGGCCGCGGGCACGTCGCACACCGTGGCGGCCCATTCGGGCGGGTAGGGGCGCATGGCCTCCACCGTCTCTGCCAGCGATGTGCACGCCTGCGCATGCTCGTACTGCCCGGCCTCGCCGTCGGCGCGCTGCGTCACGCCGCCCGCCACGCTGTAGCGGCCCAGCAGCGCCGGCCGTGTGCCGGGGGTGTCGAAGGGCACGGCCGCTTCGGTGATCTCGTCCCAGATCAGCGGCTTGCCGCTGGCGGCGTGGCGCAGGTAGTAGCCGTCGGGCGCCACCAGGTAGGGCGATGCGGTGCGGTCGCGCAGGAAGGGCACGTCCAGGCGGTCAAGTGGCTGTTCGCACAGCATCACGTGCAGCATGGCCAGCATGAAGGCCGGGTCGGTCTTGGGCTTGATGGGCACCCATTCGGCCGAGCAGGCGCCGGTGACCGACAGGTGCGGCTCGATGTTGATGCGCTTGACGCCGCGCACGCGGCCGTCGGCATGGCGGCGCACGGCGCACACGCCGCCGGTCACTTCGACATTGGCGCCGAAGGACACCACCAGGCGCGTGTGCGGCGTGTCGCTGCAGACGGTGAAGCCGCGGTGCCAGAACTCGCCGTACAGGTGTTCGGAGTGCACGCACTTCACGCCCTGGCCCGAGCCCAGGCTGTAGTCGATGGGCCCCAGCGTGGCCAGGTAGGCCGGGAAGCTGCCCATGTAGCTGGCCGGCGTGCCGCCGTGGCCGAAGGTGGCGGCGATGCGCGGCAGGCCGGCGTCATCCAGTACGCCGCGCGCGCGGATGTCGGCAATGCGCCCGGCCACGGTGTCCAGCGCCTCGTCCCAGCTGATGGGCACGAAGCCGGGGTCCTCGTGCCGCCCCTTCTTGGGGTTGGTGCGCTTCATGGGCTTGAGCACGCGGTGCGGGTTGTAGGTCTTCTCGACCAGCCCGTAGGCGCGCACGCAGGGCCGGCCGTCGCCGGGGTGGATGCCGCGCGCGTCGGCGTTGGGTTCGACCTCGGTGGCCACGCCGTCCACCACCTTCACGCGCAGCAGGTCGGGGCCGGCCACGCACTGGTAGCAGTAGGTGGGCACGCTGCGCGTGTCGCCCCGCGCAGGGGCGGCCGTGGCGTTCACGCCAGCCCCGCCTTCTGCGCCTTGGCCGCCAGGCGTTGTTCGGTCTTGGCCACGTCGACGATGAAGCGCATGTGGCGACCGCGGCAGATGGGCTCGACGCCGTCGCTGCCGCTGACGTCGAAGGTGGCGGCGCGGCCCTGCAGTTCGGCCAGCGTCACCGTGATCTCGGCCTGCATGCCCAGCAAGGTGGCCGCCAGGTGGTCGATCTCGACGCGCGTGCCCACCGAGTCCTCGCCCGCGTCCAGGTGCTGCAGCAGCAGGTTGCGGCAGGCGATCTCGATGTCCATCACCAAGCTGGGCGTGGCGTAGACGCGCGCCTTTTCGCCCATGAAGCTGATGGTGCGCTCGCGGTCGATGACGACCTTGACGGTGCTGCTGACACCGGGTTGCAGGCTGGGCTTCATGGCGGTCTCCTCGAAGGGGGCGAAATGCGAAAGTTGCGGCAGGGACGCCGGCTACATGCCCATGTAGGCCTGCTGCACCTGCGGGTTGCGCAGCAGCTCGGCACCGGGGCCTTGCAGCACGATGCGGCCGGTTTCCATCACGTAGCCGCGGTCGGCGATGGCCAGCGCGGCGCGGGCGTTCTGATCGACCAGCAGAATGGTCGTGCCGCCGGCCTTGAGCGCCTCGATCTGCGCAAAGATCTCGGCCACCAGGCGCGGCGCCAGGCCCATGCTGGGCTCGTCCAGCAGCAGCAGGCGCGGCTGGGCCATCAGCGCGCGGCCGATGGCCAGCATCTGCTGCTGCCCGCCCGAGAGCGTGCCCGCGGCCTGGTGCCGCTTCTGCAGCAGGGCCGGAAACAAGGCCAGCACCGACTCCAGCGCGTCGGCCCGGCCGCGTGCAAAGGCGCCCAGGCGCAGGTTGTCTTCCACGCTGAGCGGCTCGAACACCTGCCGGCCTTCGGGCACCTGCACGATGCCCAGTTGCACGCGCTGGCGCGTGCTGAGCCGGGCCAGATCCTGCCCCTCGAAGCGGATGGCACCACCACTGACCGGCTGCACGCCCGAGAGCGCGCGCAGCAGCGTGGTCTTGCCGGCACCGTTGGCGCCCACCAGGGCCACCAGCTCGCCGCCGGCCACGTTGAGATCCACGCCGCGCAGGGCCTGAATGCGGCCGTAGCGGCTGTCCAGACTGCTGACTTCAAGCATGCTGCGCCACCGCTTCAGGTGCGGCCGCGTCGTCGGCCATGCCCAGGTAGGCCTCGATGACGCGCGGGTCGCGGGCGATCTGGTCCGGCGTGCCTTCGGCCAGCTTGCGGCCGTGGTCCAGCACCAGCAGGTGGTCTGACACCTCCATCACCAGGCGCATGTTGTGCTCCACCAGGATCACCGTCGTGCCTTCGGTGGACAGGCGCTTGATCAGCGCATCCAGCTCGTGCGCCTCGGTGTGGTTCAGGCCCGCAGCAGGTTCGTCCAGCAGCAGCAGGCGCGGCTCGGCGGCCAGCGCGCGTGCGATCTCCAGGCGCTTGAGTGCGCCGTAGGGCATGGTGTCGGCGCGCGCGTCCACGTAGGCTTCCAGGCCCACGCGTTCGAGCAGCGCGCGTGAGACATCGCGGCAATGTTGTTCGGCGCGCACCTGGCTGGGCAGGCGCAGCAGCGCGGCCAGCAGCGAGCAGGGCTCGCGCAGGTGGCGGCCGGTCATGACGTTTTCCAGCGCCGTCATGTTGAAGAAGATCTGCAGGTTCTGGAAGGTGCGGCCGATGCCCGCCGCGGCAAAGCGGTGCGTGGGCCGGCCCGCCAGATCCTGCCCTTCGAGGCGGATGCTGCCGCTGTCGGGCACATAGATGCCGGCCAGCATGTTGAGCAGCGTGGTCTTGCCCGCGCCGTTGGGGCCGATGATGGAATGCACCGTGCCGGGCCGGATCTCGAAGGACACGTCCTCGATGGCGTGCACGCCGCCGAAGGCCTTGGACAGGCCTTGCACCGAGAGCAGGCTCACTTTTTCCACCGTCTCACCCAGCGGCTGACCGTGGGCACCAGGCCCTGCGGGAAGAACACCATGGTGGCGATGAGCACGGCGCCGAAGACCACCATCTCGTAGTCCTTCAGCACCGTCAGCAGCTGCGGCAGCGTGGTCAGCACCGCGGCGCCCACCACGGCGCCGAAGATCGAGGCCATGCCGCCGAAGACCACCATGATCACCAGCTCGACCGAGTGCATGAACGAGGCCTGCCCCGGCGTGATGAAGGCCGCGTGGTGAGCAGTCAATGCACCGGCCACCGCGGCCACCACGGCCGAGATCACGAACACCAGCAGCTTGTGCCGCGCCGCATGGATGCCCAAGGTTTCAGCCGCCACCTCGGACCCGTGCAGCGCCCGCAGCGCGCGGCCGATGGGGGATTCGACCAGGTTCAGCGCCAGCCACACGGTGAGCAGCAGCGCGCCGCCGCTGATGGCGTACCAGGCCAGCTCGCCATGCACCTTCCAGCCGAACAGCAGCAGCGGCGGCACCGACATGCCATCGGGCCCGCCGGTGATGCGGTCTTCGGTGGCCAGCACGATGGAGATGATGATGCCCAGGCCCAGCGTGGCCACGGCCAGGTAGTGGCCCTTCAGGCGCAGCGTGGGCCGGCCCACGATGAAGGCCAGCACACCCACCGCGGCGCTGCTGACCAGCAGCGACAGCCAGGCCGGCCAGCCGTGGTTGGCGCTGAGGATGGCCGAGCCGTAGCCGCCCAGCGCAAAGAAGCCGGCGTGGCCCAGGCTGATCTGCCCGGCGTAGCCGATCAGCAGGTTCAGGCCCACGCAGGCCATGGCGTTGAGGGCCACGGCGATGGCGATGTCCATGAAGAAGCTGTTGGGCAGCACCAGCGGCAGCACCAGCACCACCGCGGCCAGCACCATCAGGCCATGGCGGCGCGTGGCCGTGCCCTGGCTCCACAGCCGCGTGAGCAGCGGCTCAGACCCGGTCGCTGCGGCGCGCGCCACGAAGGCCTCCGGGCATGAAGAAGAGCACGGCCAGGATCACCACGAAGGCGATCGCGTCCTTGTAGGCCGATGAGATGAAGCCCGCGCCCAGGCTTTCGGCCAGGCCCAGCAGCAGCCCGCCCAGCACCGCGCCGCCAAAGCTGCCCAGCCCGCCCAGCATGGCCGCGGCAAAGCCCTTCAGGCCCAGCATGATTCCGCTGTCGTAAGAGGTGAAGGTGATGGGCGCGGTCAGCACCCCGGCCAGCGCGCCCAGCGCCGCGGCCAGGCCGAAGCTGACGAACAGCACGCGCCGCGTGCTGATGCCCACCAGCTGCGCCGCCAGCGGGTTGTAGGACGTGGCCAGCATGGCCTTGCCGAACAGCGTGCGGCCGAAGAACCACGACAGCCCCGCAAAGGCCAGGCCCGCGCCGCCCAGCACCCACAGGCTTTGCGGCAGGATGGTGGCGCCCCACAGCTGCAGTGGCTGGTCACCGCTGAAGGCCGGCAGCGCGTGCACGCGCTTGTCCCACACGATCTGCGCCAGGCCGCGCAGCAGCAGCGCCGCGCCGATGGTGATGATGATCAGCGTCACCGTGTCGGCCTTGCGCGCGGGCTCTATGGCCACCTTCTCCAGCACCAGGCCCACGATCACCGCGGCCAGAACGGCCAGCGGCAGGGCCAGGGCCAGCGGCGTGCCGGCGTTCACCAGCGTCACCGCGCACATGCCGCCGATCATCACGAACTCACCCTGGGCGAAGTTGATGGCGCGGCTGGCGTTGAAGATGATCGAGAAGCCCAACGCGACCAGCGCGTAGATGGCGCCGGCAGTCAACCCGCCGGCCAGGTACTGGAGCCACTGGCTGTGCATCGCGGCCTCGCTTGGGGGTGGCCTGCGTGGCTAGCGCGCCAGCGCCCACTCGCCGTTCTTCACCTCGAGCATCAGGAAGGCCGCCAGGCTCAGGCCCATGTGGTCGGTGGGGCTCATGTTGACCACGCCGCCGGTGCCCACGTAGCCCTGCGTGGCCTCGAGCGCGTCGCGCACCTTGGCCTTGTCGGTGCTGCCGGCGCGCTTGATCGCGCCCACCACCAGCATCAGGCCGTCGTACGCATGGCCGCCGAAGGTGGACACGTCGCTCTTGTAGCGCGCCTCGTAGTCGCGCTTGTAGGCCGTGACCACGGGCTTCTGCGGGTCGCCCGCAGCCAGCAGCTCGGGCACCAGCAGCGCCGCGGCGGGCAGGCGCACGCCTTCAGCGGCGGGGCCCGAGAGCTTGATGTATTCCTTGGACGCCACGCCGTGCGACTGGTACAGCGGCAGCGTCAGGCCCACTTGGCGGTAGTTGCGCGTGACGATGGCCGGCCCCTGGCCGAAGCCGGCGTTCAGCACGGCCTGCGCGCCGCTGGCGCGGATCTTGGTGAGCTGGGCCGTCATGTCGTTGTCGTTGGGGCCGTAGGTCTCGTCGGCCACCACCTCGATGCCGTGCTTGGGCGCCACCTTCAGGCATTCGCCGCGCATGCTCTTGTCGAAGCCGCCGCTGCCGGAGATGAGGGCCACCTTGTTGAGCTTGCGCGCCTGCAGGTCGACGAAGATCTTCTCGCAGGCCATGCGGTCGGTGTGCGGCGTCTTGAACACCCACTTCTTCACCGGCTCGACGATGACCACCGCGCCGGCCAGCGACACGAAGGGCGTCTGCGCCTCTTCGATCAGCGGCACCGCGGCCATGGTGGTGCCGGTGGTCGAGCCACCGACGATGGCGTCGACCTTGTCCTGGTCCAGCAGGCGCTTGGCAAAGGTGCGCGCCTTCTCGGCGTCACCGCTGTCGTCATAGGCCACCAGCTGCAGCTTGCGCCCCAGCACGCCGCCTTCGGCGTTGATGCGTTCCACCACCATCTGCAGCGTCTTCTGCTCGGGGTCACCCAGGAAGGATGCCGGGCCGGTGACGGACAGGAAGGTGCCGATGCGAATCGGCTCTTGTGCCTGTGCGCCGGTGGCGGCCAGCAGGGTGGCCGCCAGGGCCGCGAGGGCCGATTGACCACGGCGCAGCGCGCCGCGGATGCGGTAAGGGAAAGCCATGTCTTGTCTCCTAGGGGCCAGTCTTGGAACACGCCGGCAGCGCGGGCCAGCGGCCCCGTTGCCGTGCGACACATACACTCTTCGGTGCTGGGAACCACCGGCGTCCGGCGCTGATGCTGCGCCCGGTCGGCCGGAAGAAAGCTGATGTCAACGACCCATTTTGCTATTATGGTACCGCAATACTAGTATTGGCTTAAGCCAGGTCAAAAAAGATGAGCAAGCCAACAACACCCACCGCACCCGCACCCACCCCGCGCCGTGCCCGCGCCGATGCCGCCAACGCCCCGGCCGCGCCCGAGCCGGCCCTGGCGGTGCGTGCCGTGCGCCGCGCCGACCTGGATCAGGTGATCGCCATCGACGCCACCGTCACCGGGCTGGAGAAGCGCAGCTACTGGGCCAGCGTCTACCGCCGCTACGGCAGCGGCACGCGCAGCGAGCAGCAGTTCCTGGTGGCGGTGGCCGGCGGGCGCGTGGTGGGCTTCGTCATCGGCGAGGTGCGCGACTGGGAGTTCGGCTCGCCGCCCTGCGGCTGGGTCTTTGCCATCGACGTCGATCCGCAGGCGCGGTTGGGCGGCATCGGCACGCAACTGTTGCAGGCCATCAGCGCGCAGTTCCGGCGCGCCGGCGTGCGCAAGCTGCGCACCATGATGGCCATCGACAACACCCTGATCCTGAGCTTCTTTCGCAGCCAGGGCATGATGGCCGGGCCGCTGATATCGCTGGAGATGGACCTTGAGGCCTGAGCAACGTCGCCCGGCAGGGTGGGCGCCGTGAAGCTGCAGAAGAGCACCGAGCTGGCGCTGTACAGCGTGCTCGAATTTGCCGGCGCGCCCGAGCGCCACATCTCGGCCACCGAGATCGCCGACAAGTACGGTGTCTCACCGCACCACCTGGCCAAGGTGCTGGCGCAGCTCACCCGCGCGGGCATCGTCGATTCGGTGCGCGGCGCCGGTGGCGGCTACCGCTTTGCCGGCAATGTGCGGCGCCTGACGCTGCTGGACGTGATCGAGCTGTTCGAGGCGGTGGACACCGCCGACGTGGCCCACCACGTGCGCCCCGAGGCCAGCACGCCGGTGGAGCGCGCGCTGGGCGCGGTGCTGGCCGAGATCGACGCCAACGCGCGCGCCACCTTCAGCTCCATCACCCAGGCCACCATGCTGCGCCAGATAGAACGCCAGCAGACCGCACTGTCCACCGCGAGTGCCGCCACCGGCACCGCACCCCAACCCTGATCGCATCCCTAAGGACCCCGACCATGAGCACCCCCAAGCCCCGCGCCAGCTTTCAATGGGACGACCCGCTGCTGCTGGAGCAGCAACTGGCCGACGACGAACGCCAGGTGCGCGACGCCGCGCGCGCCTATTGCCAGGACCGCCTGGCGCCGCGCGTGCTGGAGGCCTTCCGCCACGAGCGCACCGACGTGGCCATCTTCCGCGAGATGGGCGATCTGGGCCTGCTGGGCGCCACCATCCCCGAGGCCTATGGCGGTGCCGGGCTCAACTACGTCTGCTACGGGCTGATCGCGCGCGAGGTCGAGCGCATCGACTCGGGCTACCGATCCATGATGAGCGTGCAGTCCTCGCTGGTGATGGTGCCCATCAACGCCTTCGGCAGCGAAGCCACCAAACAGAAGTACCTGCCGGCGCTGGCCCGCGGTGAGGCTATCGGCTGCTTCGGCCTGACCGAGCCCAACCACGGATCGGACCCCGGCAGCATGGTCACGCGGGCGCGCAAGGTTGCGGGCGGCTATTCCTTAAGCGGCGCCAAGATGTGGATCACCAACAGCCCCATCGCAGACGTGTTCGTGGTGTGGGCCAAGGACGACGCCGGCGCCATCCGCGGCTTCGTGCTCGAGAAAGGCTGGAAGGGCCTGAGCGCCCCGGCCATCCACGGCAAGGTGGGCCTGCGCGCCAGCATCACCGGCGAGATCGTCATGGACGAGGTCTTCTGCCCTGAAGAGAACGCCTTCCCCGAGGTGCGCGGCCTGAAGGGCCCCTTCACCTGCCTGGACAGCGCGCGCTACGGCATTGCCTGGGGCGCACTGGGCGCGGCCGAGGACTGCTGGCACCGCGCGCGCCAGTACGTTCTGGACCGCAAGCAGTTCGGCAAGCCGTTGGCGGCCAACCAGCTGGTGCAGAAGAAGCTGGCCGACATGCAGACCGAGATCACGCTGGGACTGCAGGGCTGCCTGCGCCTGGGCCGCATGAAGGACGAGGGCACGGCCGCGGTCGAGATCACCAGCATCATGAAGCGCAACAGCTGCGGCAAGAGCCTGGACATCGCCCGCAGCGCGCGCGACATGCTGGGCGGCAACGGCATCAGCGACGAATTCGGCATCGCGCGCCACATGGTCAACCTGGAGGTGGTGAACACCTACGAGGGCACGCATGACGTGCATGCGTTGATTCTGGGCAGGGCGATGACGGGGATTGCGGCGTTTTGAGGGGCGGGCGCAGGGTCTTGTGAAACCTGGGTTGGACTCGGTTCTCTTCGATGGTTGTTTGGTGTGCTTCTTGGCAGCGCCGGTGATCAGGTGGTGGTCTGGTGGTTCTCCAGGGCCATCCGGGCGATGAATCCCGATCGAGTCTCTCCCGCGGCGCGCGCCAGTGCGTCCAATCGGTGCAGCACGCGACGCGGCAAACTGATGTTGACTCGCTCCAGCGTGTCATCAAGCACGGCGGGATCCACCTTGACGACAGCCCAGACCCATGTCTTCCATTCCTTGTGCGTCTTGCGCAATGCATCGACGCTGGACGGCTGAGGAATGTCCTGCCCCAAATCAAGGGCGGTTTCGATCCATGCGGTGATGGCTTCTTCGGCCTTGGCCATGGCCTCTTCCATCGTGTCGCCGGCCGAGAAGCACCCAGGCAGGTCAGGCACAACGACGCCGAACGCTTCGTTCTCGGTGCCAGGTTCAATCGCTACGGGGTAACGCATGTTGCAGCCTCACTTCAAATACCGGCCTGTTGCCGTAAGGCCTTCACCAGTCCAACGCCCAAGTCCTTCTTCGGGTGAGGAGCCTGGGCCGGTGGGTTGATGCCTTCTTGGGCTCTGCTCGGTGCGCCTTGCTCCGTCGAAGGGGCAGAAGAGTGCCACCCTTTGTTGCGCAAAGCCACCTGCCGCTGGCAGTCCAGGCAAGGTTCAGCCGGCAGGCTCCATTCACTCCTTCAAGTCCAAGCCGCCCACACCCCCACCCCCTCCGAATCGCTACGATCTCGCCTCTGAACCCTGGACCCCAGCCTTGAGCTACGTCATCCACGTCTTCGCCGCTGAGCCGCCCTCCACCCTCGACGAAGCCCTCAGGCTGTTCGAAGGCCTGCACGGCCAACCCGCCGCGCCCCGCCCCCACTTCGTTCAGCTGGCCCAGGCCCTGATCGAACGCTTCCCTGCTGAGGTGGGCGGCCAGGATCCCTTGCAACCGCTGTGGCTGGAAAGCGTGCCCGACGGTGACACCTATGGCAGCGCCGTCTACAGCCTGGGCCTGTATGACGGCGGCATCCAGGGCCTGCTGCCGGCGCTGGTGAGCCAGGCCCTGAAGCTGGGCCTGTGCGTGCTGGATGAACAAGCCGGGCGCTGCTACGTGCCCGACGCCTGGGTGCTGACGGCGGAAGGCCGCCATCGCCTCAAGTTCCAGGCCCCGCCGCCGCCGCCCGCCGACGAGACCGTGGTGCCCGCGGAGCTGACGCTCGGCTGGGTGAGCCGGCGCTTGCTGGCGGTGGTGGGCGCGGCGCTGGCGCCCGAAGGCTTCGTGGGCCGCTTGCAGGGCCGCGGTGAAGGCGTGGCCTTCAGCCGCAGCACCGAAGGCGGCTTGCAGCACTTGTTGCTGTGGGCAAAGGATCGCTACACCATCGACGTCACCTTGTACGCAGAGCTGGAACCCGAGCTGCCCTTTGGCCTGCATCGTGCCTGCCTCCTGCAACCCAAGATTTCCTGCCAGGTCTTCGCGCACACGGCCCTTCAACCCTATCAAGAGTTCCACGATCGCGGCAAGGCCCTGGACGACCTCTCTGGCTACACCATCTCGCTGGATCCGAAGACGTTCGACGCGCAGGCCCTTGCGATCGTGAACTGTCTGCGCGACGAGTACCTGCCGCTGCTGAAGGCTTGCAGCACCTTGCCGGGCATCTTGCGCACGACGCAGGACGCGGGTGACCTGCCGGGCAGATTGCAGTGCAGCCGCGCCTGGCTGGCACTGGCGCACTGGGCCGGGGCGGACGACGTGCAGGCCCATGCCGAAGCCGTGATCGAGCGCCACATCACGCCCAGGCCCAAGGACGCGTATCTGGCCGTGCACATGCGCCGCAGCGCCCGCCGTATGGCCGCATTGCCCGCGCTGCGCGGCGCCTGGCGCCCACCGGCCGCGTGGCGCCCCCTGCCCACCCCGGCCGACGAGGCGCCAGCCGCGGAGTTCTGGGCCCAGGCCTGGCCGCGGCTGCTGGCGCTGGCCCAGGCGCAGGGCTTCGTGCTCAGCGAACCCGAACCCCGTCACTTCAGGCTGGAGCGCCTGCTGCCCGATGTCAGGCAGTGGGTGCAGTTCCGCCTGGACGACACATCGGTGGGGTGCGAGCTGCACCTGGGCACGCCGGTATTGCACGCGCGCTGGAAGGCACTGCTGGCGCCCTTCGGCCAAGGCGTTTCACCGCGTGGCCGCAACTTTGCCGAAAGCAACCTGCTGCCCGATCGGCTGGACGAATTCGACGTCGACCGCCAGGACCTGAGCTTCGGCACCGACAGGCGCGACTTCCTGGCCGACCGCGTGCGCAGCGCCGAAGCCGCGCTGGCGCAGTTCATCGAACGGATCTTCGACCCCACGCGCACCCTGGCCGGCGTGGCGGCAAGGCTGCAGCCGCTGGACCCCAAGGCGTACAAGAAGGGCGATGCCACGGGCGGCGATTTCGAGCGCTGGGCCTGCTGGCTGCTGCTGGCCGCCGAGCACCGCCCTGAACTGGTGGCCGACATGGCCACCCTGGCCAAGAGCCATTTCGACATGCCGCGAGGCATGTACGGCACTTACTACAAGGAAGAGCACGAGGCGATGAAGCGCCTGGCCGACGAGGCGCTGCGCCTGGCTGCGCAAGGCTGAAGGGGGCGCGGGCGGGGGCGCACGGGCAGATTGCCGGCGGCTGCACCTCGAAATATGTGCAGGATGACCTGCTTATTGCGCTCAAGCTGCGCCACGGATGATCCGAAACTGCGGGCATCGCCACTCACATGGAAGTACCGTGAGCGCACTTGCCAATAACGCCTTGCTCGCCTTCACCGCCAAGGCGATGGCCACGCCGCACCAGGCAATCCCCTGCAGTCCGCTCCAAACGCTTGTCGGCCAGGGCGGCCGACAACGCTGATGGCAGACGGCGACTCGCCCCTCTGCCTGTTGGCGGGAAGGGCGGGGGAAGTGGGGGCCGACGCCAGGCCCAGACAGGGCACCGCAAGACGGGCCATCGTCTACCGGTCCGCGCCCGGCACCGACCTTCATCGAGCACACCACCCAGGAAGTAGATCGACATGATGAAACTCACGATCAGGGCCCGTCTCGTCGCGATGATCGGCGGCTTGTCCGTCGTTCTGCTCGGGATCGGCGCAGCCGGCATAGCCGGCATGAACAACATCCAGAACCGGCTGGAGCATGTGTTCGAGGACAACGTCGTGCCGATGGAACAGCTGGCCGCCATCAGCGCCCTGATGGCAGAGAACGTCCGCCAGTTGCAGCTGGGTGGCATGCACGACCCGCGGTTGCCCGAGCACGTGCTGCACAACCACCCGGTCACGATGCACCACGGCAAGGTGGAGCAGAACATCGCCGAGATCACCCGGCTGTGGGGGGCTTACACGGCCCGCGGGCTGGACGGTGAAGAAGCCAGGTTGGCCAATGCGTTCACGGTCGAGCGCACCGCGTTCGTGAAGGATGGGCTGTTGAAGACCCTCGAACTGCAAGGCGAGGGCAAGTTCGCCGAAGCCAACATGCACCTGGTCAGAAACGTCGGGCCCAGCTTCAACCAGGCCTATGGCAGTGCGAAGGCCTTGCTCGAGATGAAGCGCGTCGACGCCCAGGCCGACCACCTTGCCAGCGATACAGCCTATGCCCGCTTGCGCTGGGTGGTGGGCGGCGTCATCCTGGCCGGCGTGGGCGTGGCGGCGCTGTTCGGCTGGTTGCTCATCCGTGCGATCACCCGGCCGCTGGGCGAGGCGGTCAGGGTCGCCGAGGCCGTGGCCGAGGGCGACTTCACGGCCCGCGTCGCGCAGATGCGCGACGACGAGATCGGCAAGCTGATGCAGGCACAGGCGCGCATGGTCCAAAGGCTGGGCGACGCGATCGGCCGCATCCGCAGTTCTGCCGACGCGGTGGGCACGGCCAGCGAGCAGATCGCCCAGGGCAACCAGGACCTGTCCAGCCGCACCGAGCAACAGGCCAGCGCGCTGCAGCAGACCGCCGCCACGATGGACGAGCTCGGCTCCACGGTGCGCAACAACGCCGACAGCGCGCGCCAGGCCAGCCAGCTGGCCCAGAGTGCCTCGGCCGTGGCCGACCAGGGCGGCGCCGTGGTCGAGCAGGTGGTGGCCAGCATGAAGGGCATCAACGACAGCAGCAAGAAGATCGCCGACATCATCGGCACCATCGACGGCATTGCGTTCCAGACCAACATCCTGGCGCTCAATGCCGCCGTCGAGGCGGCACGCGCCGGCGAGCAGGGCCGGGGCTTCGCGGTCGTGGCGTCAGAGGTGCGCAGCCTGGCCCAGCGCAGCGCGCAGGCCGCGCGCGAGATCAAGCAACTCATCAGTGCCAGCGTCGTGGCGGTCGAACAAGGCACGGCGCATGCCGATCGGGCCGGGGCAACCATGCAGGAGGTGGTGGTGGCAGCAAGGCGCGTCACCGAGATCGTTGCAGAGATCAGCGCGGCCAGCACCGAGCAGTCCAGCGGCGTCAACCAGGTCGGCCAGGCGGTGACGCAGATGGACCACGCGACGCAGCAGAACGCCGCACTGGTCGAGCAGAGTGCGGCCGCGGCGGAGAGCCTGCGCCAGCAGGCGCAGCAGCTGGTGCAGGTGGTGGCGCAGTTCAGGCTTGCGCACGAGGCCGGCGTCGGTCACGGCGCCAGCTGAGGACGCCAAGGCCGGCTCCACCGCGCCCTGCGGGCTGCACACCGCAGGCTCAAGCCTTCTTCTGCGCGCCCAGATAGGTCTCGACGATGCGCGGATCTGCGGCCAGTTGCGCCGCCGGCCCGTGCAGCACCAGCTCGCCGGTCTCCAGCACGTAGCCGTGGTCGGCCACTTCCAGCGCGGCGCGGGCGTTCTGTTCCACCAGCAGGATGCTCACGCCGCTGCTGCGCAGGCGGGCGATGATGGCGAAGATGTCGCGCACCACCAGCGGCGCCAGGCCCAGGCTGGGCTCGTCCAGCATCAGTAGTTTGGGCCTGCCCATCAGCGCGCGGCCGATGGCCAGCATCTGGCGCTCACCGCCGCTCAGCGTGCCGGCCTGCTGCGTGCGGCGCTCTTTCAGGCGTGGGAACAGCGTGAACACCTCGTCCAGGCTGTCGCGCCAGCGCGGCACGCGCTGCGCGCGCGGGCGCCAGCCGCCCAGCACCAGGTTGTCTTCCACGCTCATGGTGGCAAACAGCTCGCGCCGCTCGGGCACCAGCGCCATGCCGCCCATCACGCGCTCTTCCAGCGCCAGCCGGGCGATGTCGTGCCCGCCGAAGCGCAGCGCGCCGCGCGCCGGCAGCAGGCCCATCAGCGCGCCCAGCAGCGTGGACTTGCCGGCGCCGTTGGGGCCGATCACGGTGACGATGCTGCCCGCGGCCACATGCAGCGACAGGCCGCGCAGCACCTCGGCCTTGCCGTAGCCGGCGTGCAGCGCGCCTACCTCCAGCAGCAAGTCGGCCATCAGTGTTCCGTGCCCAGGTAGGCGGCGCGCACCGCGGGGCTGGCCTGCACTTCGGCCGGCGTGCCCTCGATCAGCTTCTGGCCGAACTCCATCACCACGATGCGGTCGGTCAGGTTCATGACGAAGTCCATGTCGTGCTCTACCAGCAGCAGGCTCAGGCCTTCGTCTTTCAGCTGCCGCAGCACGGTGGCCAGGGCCTGCTTCTCTTGATGGCGCAGGCCGGCGGCCGGCTCGTCCAGCAGCAGCAGGCTGGGGTCGCTGGCCAGCGCGCGGGCAATTTCCACCAGGCGCTGCGGGCCCAGGGCCAGGTTGCCGGCCAGCACATGGGCCTGGTCGGCCAGGCCGATGCGTTGCAGCTGGCGCAGGGCCTCTTGCAGGGCGCGCTGCTCTTCGGCGCGGTCCAGCCGCAGCATGGCTGCCAGGCTGCCGCTGCGCGTGCGCAGGTAGGTGCCTATCGCCACGTTCTCCAGCACCGTCATGTCGGGCACCAGCTTCACGTGCTGGAAGGTGCGGCTCATGCCGCGCCGCGCCACCTCGCGCGCCGGCAGGCCGCTGATGCGCTGGCCGCGCAGCAGCACCTCGCCGCCGCTGAGCGGCAGCACGCCCGAGATCAGGCCGAAGGTGGTGCTCTTGCCGGCGCCGTTGGGGCCTATCAGGCCCATGATCTGCCCGGCGCGCACCTCGAAGCTGATGTCGTTGACGGCCACCAGCCCGCCAAAGGCCTTGCGCACAGCCTGCACCTGCAGCAGCAGTTCGCCGCGCGCCGGCTTCTCGCGCGCCGGCAATGGTGCTGCGCTGGCGCCATCTGCGGCCGGCGTGGCCCCGCGCCGCGGTTGCGGCAGCCAGCGTTCGATGATCGGCCACAGGCCTTCGGGCGCAAACTTCAGCACCAGCACCAGCACGATGCCGAAGACGATGATCTCGTAGCTGCCCGCGGTGCCGATCAGCCGCGGCAGCAGCACCTGCAGCTGGTCTTCTGTCAGCTTGACCAGGGCCGCGCCGGTGAAGGCGCCCCAGACGCTGCCCACGCCGCCCAGCACCGCCATGAACAGGTATTCGATGCCGAACTTGATGCCGAAGGGGCTGGGGTTGACGCTGCGCTGCATGTGCGCAAACAGCCAGCCCGACAGCGCGGCCAGCAGCGCCGCCAGCACGAACATCACCACCTTGTAGTGGAAGGTGGATGCGCCCATGGCCTCGGGCATGGTGATGCCGCCGCCGCGGTGCAGGTTGAGCGCGCGCATCACGCGGCCGGGGCGAGAGTCCAGCAGGCGCAGCACCGCCACCGCGGCCCCCAGCGCGCAGGCCCAGATCAGCCAGTAGATGCGGCCTTCTTCGCGCAGGCTGATGCCGGCAATGCTGATGGGCGGCACGCCCAGCAGGCCGTCGTAGCGGCCCAGCGCGTCGAGGTTGCCCATGGTGTAGTACAGCGCCAGGCTCCAGGCGATGGTGGCCAGCGGCAGGTAGTGGCCCGACATGCGCAGCGTCAGCCAGCCCAGCAGCAGCGCCACGCCGGCCGTCAGCAGCAGCCCGGCCAGCAAGCCCAGCCAGGGCGACACGCCGTGCGCCGTGCTCAGCCAGGCGCTGGTGTAGGCGCCGATGCCGGCAAAGGCCGCCTGGCCGAAGGAGGTCAGGCCACCGGCGCCCGTCAGCAGCACCAGCCCCAGCGTGACCAGCGCAAACAGGCCGATGTAGTTGAGCTGGGTGATCCAGAAGGGCGGCACCGGCAGCAGCGGCAGCAGCGCGATGGCCAGGGCAAAGCCCGCCAGGCCCAGCTGTCGCGGCTGCACCCTAATGGTCCTCGCCGTGGTGGTCGACGAAGGAGCGCCACAGCAGCACCGGCAGGATGGCGGTGAAGACGATGACTTCCTTGAAGGCGCTGGCCCAGAACGAGCCGAAGCTTTCGATCAGGCCCACGCCCAATGCCCCCAGCACGGCCAGCGGAAAGCTGGTGAGGCCAGCAAACACCGCGGCCATGAAGCCCTTCAGGCCGATGAGAAAGCCGCTGTCGTAATAGACCGTGGTGCCCGGGCCTATCAGCAGGCCTGACAGCGCGCCGATGAAGGCCGCCATGGTGAAGCTCAGGCGGCCGGCGCCGTCGGAAGAGATGCCCAGCAGGCGCGCGCCGGTGCGGTTGATGGACGTGGCGCGCAAGGCCTTGCCCGGCAGGCTGCGGTCGAAGAAGACGAACAGCGCCGCCAGCAGCGCCAGCGACGCGGCAAAGATGATCAGCGTCTGCCCGGTGACGGCCAAGGCGCCGAAGCTGAAGCGCTGGTCCCAGAAGGGTGGGTTTCTGAACCCCTCGGCGCCGAAGAACAGCAGCCCCAGGCCCGTGAGCGCGAAATGCACGCCCACCGAGACGATCAGCAGCACCAGCACGCTGGCATCGGCCAGCGAGCGGTAGGCCAGCCGGTACACCAGCGGCCCCATCGGCGTGACCAGCGCCAACGTCAGCGCCGCCTGCACCAGCAGCGGCGGGTTGGCCGGCGCCAGCCACCACGCGGCCAGCGCCGCGGCCAGCGGCAGCAGCAGGTGGCGCAGCAGTTCGCGGCCCAGGCGCGCCGCCGCCCAGCGTTCGCGCCGGGCCTGCACCAGGTCCATCGCCGTGGCCACGGCCGACATGGCCAGCAGCAGCCACACCGTGCCTGGCAGCTTGCCGGTCTGCAGCAGCGCCATGGTCAGCGCGCCGAAGGCCACGAACTCGCCCTGCGGAATGAAGACGATGCGCGTCACCGCGAACACCAGCACCAGGGCGATGGCCACCAGCGCGTAGATGGCGCCGTTGGTCACGCCGTCCAGGCTCAGGATGGCGGCGATCGTCAGGTCCATGGCGCTGGTTGGTGCTGCTGCTGCGGCTGCTGCGAGGGCGGGTTCAGGGCTCCAGCTTCCAGTCGCCGTTGACCACCTTCATCACCACGCCGGTGTCGGGGCGGAAGCCCCAGTGGTCGGTGGGGCTGTAGTCCAGCACGCCGTGCGTCACGGCCAGGGCCGGCGTGGTCTCCAGCGCGTCCTTGATGGCGGCGCGGAACTCGGGCGTGCCGGGCTTGCCCTTCTTCAGCGCAACGGGTATCACCTTGTCCAACATCAGGTAGGTGTCGTAGCCGTGCGCGCCAAACTGGTTGCGCATGCCGGCGCCGTGGATCTGCTCATACGCGGCGTTGAACTTCACGCCCAGCGCCTTGGACGGGTGGCTGTCGGGCAGTTGCTCGGCCACGACCACCGGGCCCGAGGTGACGTAGGTGCCTTCGACAGCCTTGCCGCCGATGCGCATCAGGTCGCGCGTGGCCGCGGCGTGCGTCTGGTAGACCTTGCCCTTGAAGCCGCGCTCGATCAGTCCCAGTTGCGGCATGGCCGCGCCGCTGCCGCTGGCCACCACCACCATGGCGTCGGCGTTGGTGGCCACCAGCTTGAGCGCCTGCGCGGTGACGCTGGTGTCGGCGCGGGCAAAGCGCTCGGCCGCCAGCAGCTTGATGCCGGCCTTGTCCAGCAACGGCGTCAGCGCCTGCAGCCACTGCTCGCCATAGGCGTCGGTGTAGCCCAGGAAGCCCACGCTCCTGACGCCTTGCTTGACCATGTGGGCCACCATCGCATTGGCCATCACGCCGTTGCTCTGCGGCATGCGGAAGGTCCACGCGTCCTTGCCCGGGGGCAGGCCCACCGGCGACAGCGCCAGTTGCACCGTCTTGCTTTCGGCGGCCACGTCGGCCATGGCAATGGCCACCGGCGTGACGCCCGAGCCGATGATGATGTCGACCTTCTCCTCGTTGATCAGGCGGCGCGCGTTCTGCACGCCCTTGGTGGGGTCGGTGGCGTCGTCCAGGATGATCAGGCGCACCTTCTCGCCGCCCACCGTGGCCGGCCACATCTTCAGGCCGTTGCTCATGGGGATGCCCAGGCCCGAGCCCGGGCCGGTGAGCGACAGGCTGGCGCCGATGGTGATCTCGGCCAGCGCGGCGCTACAGGCCAGCAGCGCAGTGGCCGCGGCCAGCGCGGATTGGAGGAATCGCTTCATGGTCTTGTCTCCGTTTTGTGGTGGGGGCAGGGAAAGGGGGAAGGGCGCGCGTGGCGCCTCAACGCGCGCTGCTCACGCGCAGCACCAGGGCCATGGCCGAATCGCCGGCGGCGCAGCCGCTGAAGACGCCGGTGCCACCGCCGCGCAACACCAGTTCTTCGATCAGCTCGATCACCGAGCGCATGCCCGTGGGGCCTTGCGGATGGCCCCAGATCAGCGACGAGCCGTAGTTGTTCATCCTGTCCAGCGCGAAGCCGGTCTCGCGTGCGAAGGCGATGTCGTTGACCGCGAAAGGATTGTGGGTCTTGACGGCATCCACCTCCTTCATGGTCAACCCGGCCTGACGCAGCGCGGCCAGCGCCGCAGGGGCCGGCGCCATGGGCATGTGGCCCTTGTCCACGCGCGCCTGGCCGAAGCCCAGCAGTTCGATCTGCACGGCCTTGTCGGTGGCCAGTTCGCGCGCCAGGTCGCGCGTGGTCACCAGCGTGCCGGCGTTGCCGTCGGCCGGGTGCGTCTGCGTGCCGAAGGTGACGGTGCCGTCGGGCTTCACGGGCTTGAGCCTGGCCAGGCCCGCGGCGCTGGTGGGGAACACGCCTTCGTCGCCGGCCAGCGTGCCCAGCGTCTTGCGAAAGCCGGCGTCGGTGATGGCCACGTCCTGCATGTAGCGCTTCTGGAAGGCGCGGCCGTCGGCCAGTGCGTCCTGGTACTGCGCGTGGCGCTGCAGCACCACTTCGTTCATCTCGGCCGTGCCCACGCCCACGCGGCGGGCCACGTTCTCGGCCGTGTCGATCATGGCGTTCCTGGCGTACGGGTCATGGCCGAAGTTGTCCATCACCCATTTCTCGGTGTGCCCGTTGCCGCCGGGCGCCGTGGGGTCGGGGTAGTGGACGATGGGGCCGTTGGAGCAGCGGTCGGCCGTGACCACCAGCGCGCACTTGGCGCTGCCCAGCGCCACCTCGGCCGCCGCCATCTGCAGCGCGCGCGCGCTGGTGGCGCAGGCCTGCTGCACGGTGGGGCCGGGCACGCTGGCCAGGCCCAGCATGCCGGTGAGCCAGGGCAGGCCGTAGAAGCTGCCCAGTTGCGGGTTGGTGATGCCCAGGATGCCCAGGTCGATCAGGCCATTGGCAACCTTGCGCTCGTCCAGCATGCGCCGCGCGCAGACGGCAGCCAGGCGGATGCTGTTGAGGTGGGCGATGGAGCCCTGCCACTTGGCAAAGGGCGTGGACCAGTAGACGCCGTAGGGGATGTAGGCCTTGGTCATGGTGTGTTCCTGGTGGATCAGCGGCCGGCCTGATCGGCCTGCCATTGCGCAAAGCTCTTACCCTCGGCCGCCAGGCGCGCCAGCAGCGGGCTGGGCTGCCAGTACTGCGGGTCCAGCGTGCGTTGGAATTCCTGGATCCTGGCAAGGATGGTGGGCAGGCCCACCGTGTCGGCCCAGAACATCGGCCCGCCGCGCCAGCGCGGGAAGCCGTAGCCCGAGGTGTAGACGATGTCGATGTCGCTGGCGCGCAGGGCGATGCCTTCTTCCAGGATGCGCGCGCCCTCGTTGACCATGGCGTAGAGGCAGCGCTCGACGATCTCCTGCGCCTGCGCCTGCGGCTGGCGCTGCGGCACGCCCAGGCGCGCGGCCTCGGCGCGGATGATCTGCAGCGCCTCGGCGTCGGGCGTGCGCTTGCGCTCGGCGCCGGCGTAGCGGTAGTAGCCGCGGCCGGCCTTCTGGCCCATCCAGCCGCGCTCGAACAGCAGCGCGCTGGGGCGGTAGAAGCTGGGGTCGTCGGGCAGCAGGCCGGCGCGCTCCTTTCGGGTGAGCACGCCCACGTCGACGCCGGCCATGTCGTACACGGCCAGGATGCCCATGGCCATGCCGAAGTCTTCCAGTGCCGCGTCCACCTGCTCGGGCGTGGCGCCTTCCATCACGCAGCGTTCGGCCTCGCGGCCGTAGGGGTCCATCATGCGGTTGCCGATGAAGCCGTAGCAGACCTTGGCCACCACGCCCACCTTCTTGATGGTGCGCGCCACGTCCAGCGCCGTCACCAGCACCTCGGGCGCGGTGCGGCCGGCCTGCACGATCTCCAGAAGCTGCATCACGTTGGCGGGGCTGAAGAAGTGCAGGCCGATCACGTCCTGCGGCCGCGCGGTGACGGCGGCGATCTCGTCGATGTCCAGCGTGGAGGTGTTGGTGGCCAGCACCGCGCCCGGCTTGGCCACGGCGTCCAGGCGTTTGAAGATCTGCTTCTTCAGCGCCAGGTTCTCGAACACCGCTTCGATCAGCAGGTCGGCGCTGGCCAGGGCTGCGTCGTCCAGCGTGCCCTGGATCAGCGCCAGACGCTGCGCCATCTGCTCGGGCTTGAGGCTGCCGCGCGTCACCGAGCGGTCGTAGTTCTTCGCGATGGTGGCCATGCCGCGGTCGACCTGGGCCTGCGTGGTGTCCAGCAGCGTCACCGGAATGCCGGCGTTGGCAAAGCACATGGCGATGCCGCCGCCCATGGTGCCGGCACCGATGATGCCCACGCGGGCGATCTTGCGGCCCTTCAGGTCGGCGGGGATGCCAGGGATCTTGCGCAGTTCGCGCTCGCCGAAGAACAGGTGGCGCAGCGCGCGGCCCTCGACCGCCTTCTCCACATCCACCGACAGGGCGCGCTCGTGCGCGATGCCGGCGTCGAAGGGCAGGGTGGCAGCGGCGCGCACCGCGTCCAGCAGCACCAGGGGCGAATTACGGTGGCGCATGGTCTTGGCCACCTGCGCCCGGCGTGCGGCCATGATCTCCTCCAGGCGGTCGGCGCCGGCCACCGGCAGTTCACGCGTGCGCCGCGGCACGCTGCCGATCAGCCCGCGCGCATGGGCGATGGCCGCGGCCAGCAGGTCAGCTTCGACCACGCGGTCCACCAGGCCCAGGGCCAGCGCCTGCTGCGCCGTCAGCGGCTTGCCCGACAGCATCATGTCCAGCGCCGGCTCCAGGCCGATGAGCCGCGGCATGCGCTGCGTGCCGCCGGCGCCGGGGATGATGCCCAGCGTGATCTCGGGCAGGCCCAGGCGCGTGCCCTCGATGGCCACGCGCGCATGGCAGGCCAGCGCGGTCTCGACGCCGCCGCCCATGGCCGTGCCGTGCAGCGCGGCCACCACCGGCACGGGGCTGTCCTCGATCAGGCGCAGCACCTCGTGGTAGCCGGGCTCCTGCACGCCGACGTCAAATTCGCGCATGTCGCCGCCCGACAGGAAGGTGCGGCCGGCGCAGGCCAGCACCACGGCCTTGACGTCAGTGCGCCCGCGCAGGGCCAGGAAGGCGTCCTTCAGCGCGGCACGCAGTTCGCGCGTCATGGTGTTGACCGGCGGGGCGTCCAGCGTGACGACGGCGACGTCGCCGTCAAAGGTGGTGGTGGCGATGCTCATGGGGTGGGGCCTCGGGGTTGCGGCAACTGAAGGGGTCAGGGCAGGATCACGCGCGGGTCGGCCGGCCGGGCGTACAGCGCCTGCACATCGGCGGCGCGTCGCGCCAGCACCAGGCGCTGGTTGATGTAGCCCTTGTCGGTGATCTCGCCAGCGCCGGCGTTGGGCGCGTCGGGCAACAGGAGGGCGCGCGTGGGCAGCTGCGACGAGCCGGCGCCGTCCTGCTGCAGCGCGCGCAGTCCGGCGCGCAGGTGGCCGGCCATCTCATCGTGCGGCAGGGCGCGGCCGCTCTCGGTCAGGAAGACCAGCGCACCGACCTCGTCGCGGTCGTGGCCGGTGATGACCACGTCCTGCGCATAGGGCGCCAGCGAGGCCACCACCTTGATGCGCAGCATGCCCACGTTGACCCAGGTGCCGCTGGTGAGCTTGAAGTCCTCGGCCACGCGGCCGTTGAAGATCACGCCCTGCAGCGGGTCTTGCGGGTCGCGCAGGTAGCCGGCGTCGCCGATGCGGTAGTAGCCCTCGTCGTCGAAGGCCTCGGCCGTGGCCTGGGGGTTGTCACGGTAGCCGGGGAAGACGTTGTCGCCCTTGACGCGCATCTCCAGCTTGTCGCCGTTGGGCACGAACTTCAGGCGCACGCCGGGCAGCGGCAGGCCGATCACGCCTGGACGATCGAGCTGCCAATGCGCCGAAGTCACGGCCGGCGCGGTCTCGGTGCTGCCCCAGGAGGTGGTCATCCACAGCGGGTCGGGGCGCACGCGCGCGGCCACGGCTTCCAGGCGCTTCCAGGTGGGCACCGGCATGCTGGCGCCGGCGTAGAACAGCATGCGCAGGCGTTCGAACACGCTGCGCGCCAGGGATGCGTCGCCTTCCAGCGCCGGCAGCATCATGTCGAAGCCGCGCGGCACGTTGAAGTACACCGTGGGCCGCACCTCGCGCAGGTGGGCGATGGTCTTGTCGATCAGGCCCGGCATGGGCCGGCCGTCGTCGATGTACAGCGTGCCGCCGGTGCGCAGCACCAGGTTGAGGTTGTGGTTGCCGCCGAAGGTGTGGCTCCAGGGCAGCCAGTCCAGCAGCACCGGCTTCTCGTGGTCGATGAAGCGCAGGGTCTGCGCCAGCATCTGCTGGTTGGCGCAAAGCATGCGCTGCGGGTTGATGGCCACCTTGGGCTGGCCGGTGGAGCCCGAGGTGAGCAGGTACTTGGCGGGGGTGTCGGGGGTGATCTGGGCGAAGGCCTGCATCACGGCCGGCGTTTCACGCGTGGCCAGCAGCCTGGCAAAGGGCAGGGCGCCGGGGTGTTGATCGGCGCCCTGGCTGAACACGGCCACGGCGTCCACGCCCGCGCCACGCAGCGCGGCGCCATAGACGCCGCTGTCGGCGGCGTACACCAGCGCAGGGTCCAGCGTGTGCAGGATGGCGTGGATGCGCCGGTAGTCGTCTTGCGCCAGCCGGCAATAGGCGCTGGAGACTGTGCACACGGCGCGGCCGATGTGCATGCAGGCCAGCATCAGCACCAGGTGGTCCAGCGCGTTGTCCGACAGCACCACCACCGGCTTGCCTGGCGGCAAGTCCAGGTCCAAAAGGGCCTGGGCCACGGCGCCGACGTGCAGGCGCAGTTCGCCCCAGCGCAGGCGGCGCCAGCCGCCACGGCCGTCGACCTCGGCAAAGGCCGGGGCGTCGGGCGTCTGTGCTGACCATTGCTCCAGCCAGTCGCCCACGCAGCGTGCGTAGGGGGCCAGCGGCTGCGGTGAACGCAGCTCGAAGCCGCCATCGGCGCGCTCGGACTTGATCGTCTGCGGCGGCGCGAGCATGCGCGGGTCGTCGAAGAAGGGGCTGGCCATGCTGGTCTCCGGTGGCGCGAACTGCGCCATACACATATGTATGTGTTTGGAGGCGGATACTAGGCAGGCCGGCGACCTTCATGCAACCGGGTTTGCCCGCGGCGCCATACACAAGTGCATGGCATCATCGCGGTGCCGTGACGCCCGCCCCGCCCGCTCATACGCCCGCCATGCCCAAGAAGCCCACCCGCCGCGAGCCCGCGGCCGACCCGGCCCGCGCTTCGCTCACGCCCGAGACCTGGATCGAGGCCGCCACCGCCGTGCTCGAGTACGAGGGCATAGACCACGTGCGCATCGATGCGCTGGCGCAGCAACTGCAGGTGACGCGCGGCAGCTTCTACTGGCACTTCCGCGACCGCGAAGACCTTCTGCGGCGCGTGCTGCAGGCCTGGCGCGAGCATGCCACCGAGCAGATCACGCTGCGCCTGGAGCGCGCCCGCGTCGACCCGCGCGAACAGCTGCGCGACGTGATCTCGCTGCCCTTCCGCGGCCGCACCGCCGCGCGCGCGGCGCGCATCGAGCTGGCCATACGCGCCTGGGCCCGGCGCGACGAGATGGCGCGCCAGGCGGTGGACGAGGCCGACGCCAGCCGCATCGGCTACCACGCCCAGTTGTTCGCCGCGCTGGGCTTCGGCGCGGACGAATCGCGGCTGCGCGCCTTCTTGCTGTACAGCTACGAGCTGGCCGAATCGCAGCTCAGCCGCCAGGGCGACAGCGCCGACAAGCAGTCGCGCAGCGCCTTCGTCGAGCGCCTGATGACGCAGGCACTCACGGGCTGACGCCAGCCCGGCTGAGGTTCAGGCCAGCGCGCCGACCTGTGTCTCGCAGCCGTTCATGACCTTGCGGATGTGGGCGATGAGCTCTTCGTCGCCGAAGGGCTTGCCCAGCAGCACGCTCACGCCGGCGGCGCGGGCGTCCTCGCGGTGGCGCTCGTCGGCCGAGGTGATCATGATGATGGGCAGGTGCGCGCTGCGCGCGTCCTTGCGCACGTGGCGGGTCAGCTCGAAGCCGTCCATGCCGGGCATCTCGACGTCGGTGATGACGATGTCGGGCTGGCTTTCCTGCAGCAGCCGCACGGCGTCCAGGCCGTCGTTGGCAAAGCTGACCTGGTAGCCGTGCGCGCCCAGCAGCCGGCCGGTCTTGACGCGCACGGTGCGTGAATCGTCGACCACCAGCACCAGCGTTTCTTCGGGGCGCTTGGCGGCACGGGCGGCGGCGCGGGCCGCGGCCAGGGCGGCGCGTTCGGCGGCCAGGCGTTCGGCTTCGCGTTGCGCTGCGGCCTGGGCGGCGGCGGCGCGGGCGTGCGCGGCCTGTTCGGCTTGGGCTTGGGCGGCTGCGCGGTGGGCTGCTGCCGCGGCGGCGGCGCGCCGAGCTTCGGCAGCAGCGGCGGCGCGGGCGGCTTCGGCCGCGGCACGCTGGGCCTCGGCCTGGACGGCCTGCTCGCGCGCGACACGGGCCGCCTCGAGATCGGCCTCGAGCTGCGCCCGCTGCCGGGCCAGGGCCAGGGCCTCGGCCTGCCTGCGAGCCTGTTCGGCCGCGGCCTGGCGCTGCGCTTCGGCCGCTGCCAAGGCTTCCCGGGCTCGACGGACTTTCACGCCCTGCCGGTACACCAGCCAGCCTGCGATCCCCACCAACAGGACGAGCCCCAAGCCCGTCCACAGCCATTGCACGTTGCTATCCATAGCCGCCATCCACGTCACTCCCCCGACCATAGACGCAATCCGACGCGTCGCACAACCCGCAACAGGGCCGGTTGCGAGGCCTATTCCCCGCAGTCGGCGCGCGCGCAAGCTGCGGCGGCCTGCCGGCCATGGCCAGGCCACGGCCGCCGGGCGAGCTGTCCGCCTCCCTACAATGGCGGGATGCGCATCCTCATCGCCAACGACGACGGCTACCTCGCCCCCGGCCTTTCGGCGCTGGTACGCGCGTGCCAGGGCTTGGGCAGCATCGACGTCATCGCGCCCGAGCAGAACGCCAGCGGCACCTCCAACGCACTGACGCTCACACGGCCGTTGTCGGTGTTCGAGGCGCGCGGCGACCACGTCAAGGGCTTTCGCGTGGTCAACGGCACGCCTTCCGATTGCGTGCACGTGGCGCTGACGGGGCTGCTGGACTACCGGCCCGACCTGGTGTTGTCGGGCATCAACAACGGCGCCAACATGGGCGACGACACCCTGTATTCGGGCACCGTGGCCGCGGCCATGGAAGGCTATCTGTTTGGCATCCCGGCCATCGCCTTCTCGCAGGCCGAAAAGGGCTGGGGCGAACTCGACGCCGCCGCTGCCGCCGCGCGCGCCGTCATCGAACAGGTGCTGGCCCAGGCCCCGCTGGGCGGCGCGCCCTGGCTGCTGAACGTCAACATCCCCAACCGCGCCGATGCGGCCACGCTGCCGCGGCGCGTCACGCGCCTGGGTCGGCGCCACGCCAGCGAGCCGGTGATCCGCCAGACCAGCCCGCGCGGCGAAGCCATCTACTGGATAGGCCCGGCCGGCGACGCGCGCGAAGGCGGCGAAGGCACCGACTTCCACGCCGTGGCCGATGGCTGCGTGTCGATCACGCCGCTGCAGGTCGACCTGACCGACCACGCGGCGGCCGCGGGCTGGGCGGCACGTCTGGCCGGCCGCGGCGCATGACGCCCGCGCCCAAGGCGCCTCGTTTTCCGCTGGCCTTGAACCGCCTGCCGGGCCCGGCGCGTGCCGGCGCCGCGGGCACCGAGGTGCTGCGCCCGCAGCGCCCGCTGCAGCATGCCGCCGACGCCGCATCCCAGGCCAGCACGCCCAGCGGCCTGGGCCTGGATTCGGCCGCGGTGCGCCAGCGCATGGTGCAGCGCCTGCGCGAGCAGGGCCTGCGCTGCGAGCCGGTGCTGGACGCGCTGGCCCAGGTCGAGCGCCACCGCTTCGTCGACAGTGCGCTGGCCACCCAGGCCTATGAGGACACCAGCCTGCCCATAGGCCTTTCGCAGACCATCTCCAAGCCCTCGGTCGTGGGTCACATGCTGGCCCTGCTGTTCGAGGGGACGTACGCGCGCACCCACGGCGATCTGGGGCGGGTGCTCGAGATCGGCAGCGGCTGCGGCTACCAGGCAGCGCTGCTGGCCCTGCTGTCGCGCAGCGTGGTGTCGATAGAGCGCCTGCGCGCGCTGCACGACAAGGCGCGCGCCAATGTGGCGCACCAGCGCCGCGGCGACCTGCGCCTGGTGTTCGGCGACGGCCGCGTCGGCCACGCGCCGCGCGCGCCCTACCAGGCCATCATCGCCGCCGCCGGGGGCGATGAACTGCCGCAAGCCTGGCTGGATCAGCTCGACGTCGGCGGCCGCCTGGTGGCACCGATGCACGATTCGGCCACGGGCGGGCAGGCGCTGATGGTGGTCGACCGCGGGCCGCAGGGGCTGAGCAGCCGGCGCCTGGATGCGGTGCACTTCGTCCCCTTAAAATCCGGCACCGCATGACTCCGCTCAACGCCTGCCTGCAACGAATCCGCCAACGCCTGCCCCTGGCCGCAGTCGCGCTGGGCATGGCCCTGCTGACGGCCTGCGCCTCGCCGGCGCATCGGGCCCCGGTGGAAGAGCGCAAGGCAGGCGCACGCTCACCCACCCCCGCGCCGGCGCCAGCCCCTGCCGCACCGGTTGCAGTGGCCGATCCCACGCTCAATGCGCCGGCCAAGCCGGCGCTGCCCGGGGCCGAGAACGCTGGCAAGCCGGGCTATTACAGCGTGCGCCCGGGCGATACGCTCATCCGCATCGGCCTGGACTTCGGCCAGTCCTGGCGCGATATCACGCGCTGGAACAACCTTGAAAACGCCAACGTCATCGAGGTCGGTCAGGTGCTGCGCGTGCTGCCGCCCACGGCCGATGCCCTGGGCGTGAGCACGCGCCCGGTATTGGCCGCGGGCGCGGTGGAAACGCGGCCGCTGGACGGCCGCCCCGCTACGGCGGCGTCGGCCGCGCCCATGGCTGCGGCCACGGAACCCACTTCGGCAGCCGCGGCGTCCAGCGCCAAGCCGCCGGTGCCCGGCGCGCCCGCACCCACCGTGCCTGGGCGCGACCCCGACGAGAACCTGTCCTGGGCCTGGCCATCGGCCGGGCCGGTGGCGGCGGGTTTCGACGAAGCCAAGACCAGGGGCCTGGCCATCACCGGCAAGGCCGGCGACCCGGTGCTGGCCGCCGCCGACGGCCGCGTGGTCTACGCCGGATCGGGCCTGCGGGGCTATGGAAACCTCGTCATCATCAAGCACAACGCCACGTTCCTGTCGGCCTACGCTCACAATCAGGCCCTGCTGGTGAAAGAGGATCAGGCGGTGCGCAAGGGTCAGAAGATTGCCGAGATGGGCTCCAGCGACAGCGACCGCGTGCAGTTGCACTTCGAAGTGCGGCGCATGGGCAAGCCCATCGATCCCGCACGTCTGCTGCCGCCGCGCTAGGCGGTCCAGCGTGGTTGCCCGTGCACCAGCGCCGCGGCGCGCGGACGATGGGCCCGTAGAGGGCTCGCCGGCGCCGGATTCCAAGCCGGCCGAGCCCGGCGCCACCGGCCCGCTGGATGGCTCGGCCGGGGCCTCGCTGCTGGCCAGCGATGGCATCGATGCCGATACCGGCGACGCGCTGAAGAGCTACCTGCGCGACATCCGCCGCGCGCCGCTGCTCAGCGCCGAAGAAGAGCGCGACCTGGCCCAGCGCGCGCGCGACGGCGACTTCCAGGCACGCCAGCGCATGATCGAGCACAACCTGCGCCTGGTGGTCAGCGTGGCCAAGCACTACACCGGGCGCGGCCTGCCCATGGTCGACCTCATCGAAGAGGGCAACCTGGGCCTGATGCACGCCATCACCAAGTTCGAACCCGAGCGCGGCTTCCGCTTCTCGACCTATGCGCTGTGGTGGATACGGCAGAGCGTCGAGCGCGCCATCGTGCAGCAGGCGCGGCTGATCCGCCTGCCGGTGCACGTGCTGCGCGAGCTCAACCAGGTGCTGCGCGCCCGGCGCGCGCTCGAGTCGCGCGGCGACGGTGCACACCACGTCACCAGCGAGCAGATCGCGCAGGAGATCGGCCGCAGCGCGCACGAAATCGACGAGCTGCTGCACCTGGCCGAGCAGCCCAGTTCGCTGGACATGCCGCTGGACCGCGAGGCCGGCGAATCGCCCTTCGACCTGCTGGCCGACGAGCATGCGGTGGACCCGCTGGGCCAGCGCCTGGACGCCGAGGTGCACGACCTGCTGGACGGCCGCATGGCCGAGCTCAGCGCGCGCGAACGCGAGGTGCTCACCGGCCGCTACGGGCTGCACGGGCGCGAACCCCAGACCCTGGACGACCTGGCCGGCCAACTGAAGCTGACGCGCGAACGCGTGCGCCAGATCCAGCAGGACGCGCTGGCCAAGCTCAAGCGCGCCATGGCCCGACAGGGCGTGGGCCGCGACGAGATTTTTTAGCCACGCCTCGCGCGCCGGGCCTGCCGCCGCGGCGCCGGGATAATCCGGCCCATGGCAAACGGAACGGATTGGCTGGAGGTCGAATCGCTGGACCTCGAAGCCCAGGGCGTGGCGCATCGCGCCGACGGCAAGGTGGTGTTCATCGAGGGCGCGCTGCCGGGTGAGCGCGTGCAGGTGCAGGTCTCGCGCAAGAAGAACCAGTGGGAGCAGGGGCCGATGACGGCGCTCGCGCGCGAGAGCGCGCAGCGCGTGCGCCCGGGCTGCCCGCACTTCGGCATGCATGCCGGCGCCTGCGGCGGCTGCAAGATGCAGCACCTGCACCCGGCCGCCCAGGTGGCGGTGAAGCAGCGCGTGCTGGAAGACAACCTGTGGCATCTGGCCAAGGTCAAGGCCGGGCGCGTGCTGCGGCCCATCGAGGGTCCGGCCTGGGGCTATCGCGACCGCGCAAGGCTGTCGGTGCGCTTTGTTCCCAAGAAGGGCACGGTGCTGATCGGCTTTCACGAGCGCAAGTCGCGCTATGTGGCCGACATGTCGGTATGCCCGGTGCTGCCGGCCCGGGTGAGCGCGATGCTGCTGCCGCTGCGCGCGCTGATCGGCAGCATGGAGCAGCGCGACCGCCTGCCGCAGATCGAGCTGGCCGCGGGCGACGGCGTCACGGCGCTGGTGCTGCGCCACCTCGAGCCGGTGTCGGCGGCCGATGCCCAGCGCCTGCGCGACTTTGCCGCTGCCCACGACGTGCAGTGGTGGCTGCAGCCCAAGGGGCCGGACACCGTGCACCTGCTGGACGAAGGCGGGCCGCAGCTGGCCTACAGCCTGCCGGAGTTCGGCATCACCATGCCCTTCAAGCCCACCGACTTCACCCAGGTCAACCCGCACATCAACCGCGTGCTGGTCGAGCGCGCGCTGCGCCTGCTGGCGCCGCAGGCCGACGAACGCGTGATCGACTGGTTCTGCGGCCTGGGCAACTTCACGCTGCCGCTGGCCACGCTGGCGCGCGAAGTACTGGGTATCGAAGGCAGCGAAACCCTGGTGGCGCGCGCCCGCGACAACGCCGCCGCCAACGGCCTGGCCGCGCGCACGCGCTTTGCCGCGCGCAACCTGTTCGAGCTGACACCCGACGATCTGCGCAGCTTCGGCACGGCGCAGCGCTGGCTGATAGACCCGCCGCGCGAGGGCGCCTTTGCGCTGGCCAAGGCGCTGGCCGACCTGCGCGAGGCAACAGACTGGACACCGCCGCGGCGCATCGTCTACGTGAGCTGCAACCCGTCCACGCTGGCGCGCGATGCCGGCCTGCTGGTGCACCAGGCCGGCTACCAGTGCTCACTGGCCGGCGTGGTGAACATGTTTCCGCACACCGCACACGTGGAGAGCATGGCGGTCTTCGACCTGCCGGGCTGAGGTGCCGCCGGCTCAGGCCGCCGCCTTGTCCGGCGCGTCTGTGGGGACTACACGGTCGAAAGTCGCGGGCACCTCAGCTTGCGTACTCAAGGCCGCGTCGATGGCCGCCAGCGCCTCGGGCACGCGGATGGGCTTGGTCAGGTAGCCGCGCGCACCGCGCTGATGCATGACGCTGATCTGCTCGCGCGTGGCGTCGGCCGACACGATGATGACGGCGGTGTGCTGCAGGCGCGGGTCGGCGCGGATGGCGTCCAGCGCCACGCTGCCATGGGCATCGGGCAGGTGCATGTCCAGCAGCACCAGTTGCGGCAGGTGCTGGCGCGCCAGGGCCAGGCCCTCGGCCACCGTGCCCGCCAGGAACAGCTCCACCAGCGGACGCTGGCGCAGGATCTCGCGCATCAGCAGCGCGTTCACCTCGTTGTCCTCGATGTAGAGCACGCGCCCGCGCATCGGCCCTGCGTCGCCCTGCACCGGCCCTTGCGCCGGCAGCGGCGCCGCGGAAGCGCCGCCGCGCGGCAGCGTCACGGTGAATCGGCTGCCCACGTCCACCGCGCTCTCGACCTCCAGCCGGCCCTGCATCAGGGACACCAGGCGCTGCGTGATCACCAGACCGATGCCGGTGCCTTCGATGCCGCTGGATTCCAGGCCCAGGCGGTTGAAGGGCTGGAACAGCTGTGCCATTTGTTCGGGCGTCATGCCGCGGCCGCGGTCGATGACGCGCAGCGCCAGGTGGCCGTCGCCCAGGGCCTCGGCTTCCAGGATCACGGTGGCACCGGGGCGGCTGTACTTGGCGGCATTGCCGATCAGGTTGACCAGCACCTGGCTCAGGCGCGTGGCATCGGCCAGCACCGGCCCCGCGCCCGCGACGTCGCCCAACCAGCGCTGCTCCAGCCGCACGCCGTGGCGCGCCAGCACGGCCGAGCTCAGTTCGGCGGCGCGTGCGGCCACCGTCTGCACATCCACCGGCTCGATGGACACGCGCATCTGGCCGGACTCGATGCGCGACAGGTCGAGCACGTCGTTGATCAGCTGCACCAGGTGCCAGCCGGCGCGCTGGATCTGCTGCGCGCGGGCGCGCTGGCCCGGGGAGGGCGGCTCCAGGGTGTCGAGTTCCAGCAGCTGGGCATAACCGAGCATGGCGTTGAGCGGGCTGCGCAGCTCATGGCTCATGCGCGACAGGAACTCGGTCTTGGCCTGGCTGGCGGCGATGGCGCTGCGCTGCGCCAGCTCGAGTGCTTCGGCGCGGCGGCGGTAGCTGATGTCGATGGCCACGCCCAGAAAGCCCTTGAGCCGGCCGCCGGGCTCGCGCACCGAGGTCACGGCCAGGGATACCAGCAGGCGCTGGCCGTCGACCCGCACGAAGGTCCAGTCGCGCACCTCGTGCCCGCCCTGGCGCGCGTGGGCCACCAGGGTTTCAAAGCCGGTGACGGGTCGGCCCAGCTCCTGCGTAAGCTCGGCACCGCGCGCGTTCAGCTCGTCGGCGTCATGCCACAGCGCGGGCGTGGCCTGTCCGACCACCTGCTCGGGCGTGCGCCGCAGCATCTTCTGTGCGCCCGCGCTGAACAGCGTCACCTGGCCCGCGGCATCGGTGGCGATGATCGCCACCTCGGTGGCGGCGTCCAGCACCGACTGCAGTGCATGCTGGGCCGCGCGCGTCTGCTCGTCGCGCAAGCGCAGTTCGGAGAAAAGGCTGCGCAGGCGCTCCCAGACATCGGCGAACTCGGCCGTGTCGAAGCGCAGCCCGCGCTGGTCCGGGGCGCCGAAGACCGCGTGCCGCGCCGCGTCGGCCAGGCGCTCGACCTCCTGCCCGGCGCGCCGCGACAGCCACCAGGCGGCCAGCGCGGCTGCGGCCAGGGTGCCGGCCAGCGTGGCGCCCAGTACCCAGCCCAGACGCCACAGCGGCTGCAGCACGGTGTCGGTACGCTGCGACACCAGGATGGTCCAGCCGATGTCGGGCACGGGCAGCGCGTAGGCCAGCTGATCCTGGCCGTCCAGCGTGATGCGGCCGGCCTCGCCGTAGCCGGCGATGGCGCGCTGAACCAGGGGCAGGGCGCGCAGGCTCTCCTGGCGCAAGGCCTGCGCGGCGTCGGCATGGCCGATGACGCGGCCGGCGCGGTCCAGCACCACGGTGCGGGTCTGGCCCGAGCGGTCCAGCTCGGCCAGCGACTGCGACAGGCCGGCCAGCGAGAACTCGACCATCACGTGTTCCTTGCCCGCCGGCACCACCAGCACGGCCGTGACCTGGCCGCTGAGCGTGGACAGGAAGGTCTCGGACCAGGTTGCGCGGCGCGTGCGTGCCGCCGTCTGCAGATGGACTTGCGCCGACTGGTCCAGGCCCAGCAGGTCGCCGCCGTGCAGCGGGCTGTCGATCGGCAGGGCCACATGGGTGACGATGCCACTGGCATTGGTGAGATAGGCCGCCTGCAGGGAGCGGTCGGCGGCCACCATGGCCTGCAGGCTCTGCGTGATCTCGCTGTCGGCCTGGCCGCCACGGCCGATGGCCGAGGCCAGCTGCTCAGCCGCCCGCTGGCGCATCACCAGCAGCAGGCGCACCTGCTCGCGCACCGAGGTCGCCAACTCGCGGTTGCGCTCTTCGCCGTGCGCCACCAGGGCCGGCATCAGCAGCAGCACCCCCACCAGGCTGAGCACGGCCACCGGCAGCAAGGCCAGCAGCAGCAACTGGCGCAGCAACCTGCGGCGCAAGCTGACGGCGTGGCCCATCAGGCTCGGGCCGCGACGTAGCGGCCGTCGCGTACCTCGGTCAGGAACATGGGGGCGCGCGCATCGCCGTGGGCGTCGAGTTCGATGGCGCGCTGCAGGCAGGTGTGCGAACGCGGCTGCGCCAGGCTGGCGACCAGGGTGTCGGAGCCGTGCCGGCGCAACCCTTCCAGCCCCAGGTTCAGGGCGTCGTAGGCGTTCACGGCCGGGAAGCCAGGGTCTTCGCCGAAGCGCTTGCGGTAGCGCTCGACGAACTGCAGGTAGGGCGTTGCGGTGCTGAGGCGGTCAAAGTACTGCGCCATCAGCGTGCCCTCGACCGCACGGCCGCCCATCTGCGGAAATTGCTCGGTGCCAGCCCAGGCCGAACAGGCAAAGGCCGGCCGCTCGTCCAGACGCCGCACCTGCTGGCACAGCACGGCGGAATCCGAGGCGTTGGCGGCGAACAGCACGACCGTGCCCTGCGCCGCGACGATCTTCTGCGCCAGCTCGGTGAAGCGCACCCCGGGCGCCGAGCGGTAACCCAGCTCCAGCGCCACGGTGGCCGACTGCTGCCTGAACCGAGCCGCCGCCGCCTGGCACCAGCTCTCGGCGAAGGCGCGGTTGTTCAGGTCGGCCACGGTCACCAGGCGGCGCAGGCCGCGCGCCAGCAGCGCGTCGGCCTGGTGGCGGGCGCTGCTGGGGGCGTCGGGGACGATGCGAAAGAAGGCATCGGCGTGGCCGCTGAGCTCGTGCGTGGTCACGGTGGGGCTGATCAGTGGCACGCCGCGCTGTGTGGCCAGCGGCACCAGGGCCACGGCCACCGAACTGGTCATGGGGCCCACGACAAAGGCCACGCCGGCGTCGATCAACTCGGCCAGGCGGGTGCGCGCCTTGGCATCGTCCTGTTCGTCGTCGCGGATCAGCAGCTCGACGCTGCGGCCGCCCAGTCCGCCCGCGACATTGATGTCGTCCACGGCCAGCTGTGCGCCGTTGCGGCCGCCGATGCCCAGGTCGGCCACGCGACCCGAGATGCCGCCGATGAAGCCCAGTCGGAGCGGGCCGCGCTCGGCGCAAGCGCCCAGGCCGCCGAGCAGGGCACAGGCAGCAAGGCCGCGCAGCGCACGCCGCCGCTCGGTGCTGGGGGACTGCATGCGCGCTGGAACGTCGGGCGTGTCCATGGCTGCTCGGCGGGGATTGATGACGAGATCCATTCTGGCGCCAATCAGTCCACCGGGATGCGGCAAAAAAGGCACAGGCCGCCCGCTATTGCCGGGCGGCCTGTGTGCCGGGTGGGCCCCGGTGTCGCTCAGTCGCGTTCGCCGCCGAAGATACCCAGCAGGGCCAGCAGGCTGCTGAACACGTTGTACACGCTCAGGTAAACGCCCAGCGTGGCGGTGATGTAGTTGGTCTCTTCGCCGTCCTGCACGCGCTTGAGGTCGTGCAGGATGAAGAACGAGAAGATGCCGATGGCGAGCACCGACAGCGAGATCATCAGCGCGCTGCTCTGGATGAAGACATTGGCGATGCCCGCCACCAGCAGCATGATCACGCCGATGAACATGAACTTGCCCATGTTCGACAGGTCACGCTTGATGATGCTGCTGAGCGTGGCCATGCCGAAGAAGATGGCACCGGTGCCGGCAAAGGCCATCATGATCAGGCTGCTGCCGTTGCGCAGGCCCAGCACGGTGCCCAGCAGGCGCGCCAGCATCAGCCCCATGAAGAAGGTGAAGGCCAGCAGGATGGGCACGCCGGCGGCCGAGTTCTTGAACTTCTCGATCGCGAACATGAAGCCGAAGGCGCCAACCAGGAAGACCATCAGGCCGATGCCGGGTGAGAGCAGGGCGGTCAGGCCGGTATTGATGCCGACCCAGGCGCCCAGCACCGTGGGCACCATCGACAGCGCCAACAGCCAATAGGTGTTGCGCAGGACGCGGTTGCGTTCGGCGACGAGCGCGCCGCTTCCGGCGCCGCCAGGAAAAGTCTGCACGCGTGATTCCATGAAACCTCCAGAGTGGAAAGGGATGCGCCTTTGAGGGCGATGCCGCATTCTAGGTTCCCTGGCAATACTCGCCCATGGCCCCAGCACCCGTGCAGACAATGGCGGCTGGCTCGGGTTATCGTTGCGGCATGAACTCCAAGCCCACCCTGAGCCTTTCCGATCTGCGCACCATGGCCGCCGCCGCCGAAGCCGAGGCACTGAAGAACGGCTGGGCCGTCACCTTTGCCATCGTCGACGACGGTGGCCACCTGCTGTGGCTGCAGCGCCTGGACGGCGCCGCGCCGATCTCGGCCGAGATCGCCCCGGCCAAGGCGCGCACCGCGGCGCTGGGGCGGCGCGAAAGCCGCGTCTACGAAGAGATGATCAACCAGGGCCGCACCTCGTTCCTGAGCGCGCCGGCGCTGCAGGCCATGCTCGAAGGCGGCGTGCCCATCCTGGTGGGCGGCCAGTGCGTGGGCGCCGTGGGCGTGAGCGGCGTCAAGTCTTCCGAGGACGCCCAGATCGCCCGTGCGGGCATCGCCGCGCTGGGGGTCTGACACAGTTGCGCCGGCTATACTCCGGCGGTTTACCCGCAATCCACGCCGCCCTCGCGAAACTCCGTCGCCGCTACCCCCCTCGCTGATTCGCGTGATCGTCTGATCGCCGGTGCGGGCGGTCAGCCGCTGGCCGGTAAGCCGGGCGCGCGAACCCCCGGAGTCTCTTACTTGCTGCCCGTCCTGCCCCCCGCACTGCTGGCGCTTGCCGACGGCACCACCTTCATCGGCACAGCCGCAGGCGCACCCGGCAGCACGGTGGGCGAGGTGGTGTTCAACACCGCACTCACCGGCTACCAGGAAATCCTGACCGACCCGAGCTACTGCCGGCAGATCGTCACGCTCACGTATCCGCACATCGGCAATGTCGGAGTCAATGCCGAGGACGTGGAAGCCAGCCGCGTGCACGCCGCCGGCCTGATCGTCAAGGACATCTCGCTGCGCGTCTCGAACTTTCGTTCGACCATGACCCTGCCCGAGTACCTGCGGCGCGAGGGCACGGTGGCCATCGCCGGCATCGACACCCGCCGCCTGACGCGCGTGCTGCGCACGACCGGCGCGCAGAACGGCTGCATCACGTGCTTCGATGTCGGCCACGTCATCACCGAGTCCGACATCGCCCAGGCCGTGGAACGCGCCCGCGCCGCGCCGGCTATGGCCGGGCTGGACCTGGCGCGCGTGGTGTCAGCCACCGAGCCCTATGCCTGGACCGAGACCGAATGGCAACTCGGCCAGGGCTACGGTCAGTTGAGCGCGCCGCGCCACCACGTGGTGGCCTACGACTTCGGCGTCAAGCGCAACATCCTGCGCATGCTGGCCAGTCGCGGCTGCCGCCTGACCGTGGTCCCGGCGCAGACGCCCGCGGCCGACGTGCTCGCGATGAAACCCGACGGCGTGTTCCTGTCCAACGGGCCGGGCGATCCCGAACCCTGCGACTACGCGGTGTCGGCGATCCGTACGCTGCTCGACCGTGAAGTGCCCCTGTTCGGCATCTGCCTCGGCCACCAGCTGCTCGGCCTGGCCAGTGGTGCGAAGACCCGGAAGATGAAGTTCGGCCATCACGGCGCGAACCATCCCGTGCAGGACCTCGACACGAAACGCGTGATGATCACCAGCCAGAACCACGGCTTCCAGGTCGATGCCGATACCCTGCCGCCCACGGCGCGGGTGACCCATGTGTCGCTGTTCGACGGCAGCCTGCAGGGCTTCGAGCGCACCGACCGGCCTGCGTTCTGCTTCCAGGGCCACCCGGAAGCGAGTCCCGGTCCGCATGACATCGACTACCTGTTCGATCGTTTCGTCCGCCTGATGGAGGCGCGCAGTGCCTAAGCGTACCGACATCAAGAGCGTCCTCATCATCGGCGCCGGCCCGATCGTCATCGGCCAGGCCTGCGAATTCGACTACTCCGGGGCGCAGGCCTGCAAGGCGCTGCGCGACGAGGGTTACCGGGTGATCCTGGTCAACTCCAACCCGGCGACGATCATGACCGACCCGGGGCTGGCCGATGCCACCTACATCGAGCCGATCACCTGGCAGATGGTCGAGCGGGTGATCGAGATCGAGAAGCCGGACGCGCTGCTGCCGACCATGGGCGGCCAGACCGCGCTCAACTGCGCGCTCGACCTGGCGAAGCATGGCGTGCTCGAGAAGCATGGCGTCGAGATGATCGGCGCCTCGCGCGAGGCGATCGACAAGGCGGAAGACCGCGAGAAGTTCAAGCGGGCGATGGCGAAGATCGGGCTGGCCAGCCCGCGCTCGGCGCTCGCGCACAGCATGGAAGAGGCGCTGCAGGTCCAGGCGGTGGTCGGTTATCCGACGATCATCCGCCCGTCGT